>Ga0181603_10000291_pt1 | contig 41642 bp, 36 predicted proteins | sample 041ome_13_FD_148633 | JGI IMG/M metagenome (GOLD analysis project Ga0181603, IMG submission 148633) | Coastal salt marsh microbial communities from the Groves Creek Marsh, Skidaway Island, Georgia - 041409US metaG (spades assembly) | ecosystem: Environmental > Aquatic > Marine > Intertidal zone...
CAGTCAGCACACGTGGTTTTGGAGTCGGTCGAATCGACCAATCATGACCCCGTGGGTGAGACTCGTGTGTGCACGACGCCTGGGCAACCGACGACACACCGCCGACGACGCCGACGCCGACGACGCGTACGCATAGGCGACGATGTGCGCGATTCGGACGACGTTCGTGGCGACGCGCGCGTCGGCGCACCAGGTGCGTCGATGGCGACGCCGGCCACGTGGGCGCGAGAGCGGTGCGGCTGGTGAAAAAGTGCGCGCAGTGACGACGCGCACGGATGCCGAACAGCGCGAGGAGGAGCGCGTCATGGCGTCGCTCGAGGATGGCGATACGTTGGCGGGGTTTACGAAGCGCGAATGGAGCGCGATTCAATCGCCTGCGCGGTACTTGGGGAATGAGATGGGCGCGATGTGCGACGAGGACAAGTTTACGAGGGCGGAGCTGCGGATGGCGATGGCGTATCCCGAAGTGTACGAGGTTGGAAGTTCGAATTTAGGACATATTGTGTTGTATACGGCGTTGAATCGCACGCCCGGCGTGGCGTGTGATCGCAGTTACTTGCCGGGCGATGACATGGCGGCGTTGTTGAGGAGTAAAAATCGCGCGTTGTTTGCGGTGGAGAGTAAGCGACCTTTACGGCACTTTGATGCCCTCGGGTTGAGCGTGGCGTATGAATTATCGGCGATTAATATTTTAGAGATGATGCATTTGTCGCATATTCCGCTCACGGCGCGAGAACGCGATGACAAGCCTGATGAGGTGTGGGACGTAAACACGGGCTCGTGGCCGATTGTCTTCGCTGGCGGACCGACGGCGACATCGAATCCCGAGCCTTTTGCAGAATTTTTAGATTTTATCGCCCTAGGCGATGGCGAAGACGTCTTACCAGAAATTGCAGAGTCGTTGAAAAAGTCAAAGCGCGCCAAGTTGACGCGCGATGAGACGCTGTATCGATTAGCGTGCGACGTCGAGGGCGTGTACGTGCCGCAATTTTACGACTCGCCCCCAGGATGGGGCGGCGCTGTGTTTCCCATTCGCGAAGGCGTCCCCGAACGGCCGAGGCGTCGGGTGGCGACACCGGATCCCATGCTTCAAGTCGGTTTGGTGCCGTACGTGGAGACGATTCACGACCGGATGACGATTGAAATTAGACGCGGGTGCACTCGGGGTTGTCGGTTTTGTTCACCCGGTATGCTGACGCGACCGGCGCGCGACGTCGACCCCGAGCTCGTCGTTCAAGCAGTCGAAGAAGGCATTCGAAAGACGGGATATAACGAATTCTCACTCCTGTCGCTGTCGTGTTCGGATTACCTAGCCCTTCCCGCGGTGGGGCTAGAAATTAAAAACCGGCTCAAGGACCAAAACGTGACGTTGTCTCTCCCGTCACAACGCATTGATCGTTTCGATGACTCCATCGCTGATATTTTAGGCGGCAGCGGCAAAGTCGGGTTGACGTTTGCACCCGAAGCGGGCACCCAAAGGTTGCGCGATATCATCAATAAAGGCTTGACGAATGAAGATTTACTTCGCGGCGTGCAAAACGCGTACGACCGTGGCTGGCGCAACGTGAAATTGTACTTTATGATTGGCCTCCCTGGCGAGCTCGACTCTGACGTGCTCGGCATTGCCGAAACTTTAGGATGGCTCATTCGCACTGTGTCACGCCCGACTGGACGAAAGAAGGATCAGCTTACGATTACGTGTACGATTAGTAACTTCACGCCGAAACCGCACACGCCGTTTCAATGGCACACAGTCTCCACGAGCGAATTCGAGCGCAAGAGTGCGTTGTTGCGCGAGGCGCTGAAAAAGGTCAAGGGCGTCAAAGCAAACTATACTTCGGTGCGCATTTCAGCCATGGAAGATTTCTTGGGACGTGGTGACCGTTCGCTTGCACCTGTCCTAAAAAGGGCGTGGGAATTGGGCGCGCACAAAGACACGTGGTGGGACGGCGCCGAGAGCTCATTCGCTTCGTTTGACCGCGCCGTTGAAGAAAGCGGCATGGGATGGAAATACCGTCAAGTCGTCGACGGCGAATGGGATGTCATGGAAAAACTTGGCGATGGAAACTACCGAGGCCAGGGTGGCGGCGGCAAAGGTCGCATCGACCGCGGCGCGGCGGCGGACAAGCGTCTCGACGCGCCGCTGCCGTGGGACCACATCGACACCGGCATTAGCAAAGTCTGGCTCAAAACAGATTTGCAGAAAGCATTAGAGGGCCAGACCGTGCCCGATTGCGCGCACTCGGGGATTTGCACCGAATGCGGCGTGTGCGGGGGCGATTTCGGCGAAAACGTCGTCGCCGTGCCGCCGCCAGTGCCTGTGTTCGAAGGTCATCACGACCCCGACGGGCGTAAAGGCCAAAGGTTGCGATTTACGTTTACGAAAAAGGGCAAGGAGATTTACATTGGGCATTTAGACATGCTTCGCTCGCTCGAGCGCGCGGCGCGGCGCGCGGCGTTACCAGTATCGACGTCGCTCTCGCCCTTCTCGTCACGGTTGCGCATATCGACGGCGATGCCGCTGCCGCTCGGCGCATCGTCGCAAGCCGAGCTTTTGGAAATTATCCTCGTCGACCGACGGGATCCGAGCGCCGTCGCTCGGGACCTCGCTTCGGCGCTTCCTCAAGGCATGCAAATTCAAGACGTCGAAGAAATTCCAATCAAATATCTAAACGGCACGGTTACGGAATCCATGAGCGAGCTTTTGACATCGGCAACGTTCATCGTGCACGTCGCCGTGCCGGGCGCCGTTAAGGCGCCCGACGTGAAACTCGCGGCGAACGCCGCGGCGCCGGTGTACGATGTCGACGGCGGCCCGGGCGGATTAGACAAGGCGGGTGGAAAACCAAAAAGCGACAACGACGCCGAAGACGAAGACGCGTTTGAAGATCCCGAGGAAACCGCGCGCGCGTGGGCTGAATTAAGCGCGCGAGCCGCCGAAACGACGACGGAGGATTGGACGCGATGGGTTGCCGCGTGTCTCGCGCTCGACGCGTTTCCAATCAAAAAGACGTCAAAGCGCGGCAACTCGCGTACAGTGGATTTGAAGAAACAGCTCATCGACTTACAGGTACTCGACGACGAGGCGGTTCGAGAGATGCTCGGCGGCGAGTACGACGTGCCTATTCCTCGCGAGCTTCAACCCGGGACAGCGTGCTTGAAGTTTACTGGCGAGTACACGGGGGCGGGTGGATTGTCCGTCGACGGTATGCTTCAAATGCTTTCATCCGTCGCGGGTGTGACAATTGAGCCCTTGCATTCGCACCGGACGTCGATTCACTTGCGTGAAATGACGCCACCGCCGCCTGATAAGCTCTGGCTCACGAATATTACGCGCGCCGAGGCGTTCATGGCGATGGAGCGTCAATGGGACGAGAGCGCGCGGCGTCGCGGCAGCAATCGCGGCTTTATGGGCGCGAGTGGCGACCTCGATGGACGGAATGCGATAGATAACCACAAAGACATCGCCCCGCGTTAGGAGAAAACCGTATGTAAATGTGAAGTATTGAAAAATGTTGTGCAAAACTAAAGTGAAGACGTTTTAGGCGTTCAACGCCTTGTTCGCGGCGACAAACGCCATGAAGAACAACGGTAAGTCACCAAGGTGCGCTAGCATACCACCTAATTGTCGCTTCTCCGGCAAACCAGTGCAGTAACCATTGATGTACAACACTCGCCCGATGCACCAAATCCCCACGCACGCCGCCGTGGTCACGGGGAAGATCAATCCGTCCACGACGGCGAGCGCCGCGACGGCTGGAAACGATTCGAGCGTGTTTTGATGCGCGCGCTGGCAGCAATCGTACTCCTTCTTATTCGCGTGTCCGTGCGGGGCGTACAAGTCGGGATACTTGACATTGTATTTCTTGCGCGCCATGATCACCTATGCGCGCGCGAAGCGTCAGTCGTTGCGTTTCAATCGCGTCAATCCTCGAAACAGTTGGAACTCAATCCAAGAATATTTACGCGTCGACGCGACGCGCACCGCGCACCTTGTACGCGCCGTACGCGCTCGGAACGAACATCGATCCGATGGATGCGATGACGTAGCCGTACTGATTCGGGATCGTGATCGGCATGGTTCGATGCGGCGCGGAGAGTCGTTGAGTGTGGAGCTGCGGTCGATGGTGTCCCACGGCGCGCGCCGTCGTCAGATCGCGACGCAACGCGCGACGATGAAACTCGCCACGTACGAGCGCATACGCGCGGTGTTCGCGTCGACGCCGTGCGATGCGTACCCCGATCTCGACGCCATACGCGCCGAGTGTCCCGAGTGCACGCTCGATGCGTTGGTGAGCATCTATTCGCAAGAGAGCTCACGGAAGATTCGCGCGACGCACGGCAAGCACGTGCGCGCGATCGAGGCACACGCGAAGAGATACGTGTTGGGGGAGGATGTGTTTTCAATCGCGGCGAATGTGGATTTTCCAGCGTGTCAGTTGATGCGATTGTTGTTGGAGTATTTGCTCGGCGTCGGGCATAAGAGCGTGGGTGGCGTGTTGAGGGATCCGTTCGGGCGGATTCCGGAAGTTCCTGAGCGTGGAACACCCGCGGCGGAGTATGGGGCAAAGTTGTGCGCGCGATTACGCGCCGATGTCGAACGCGTGGTGGCGTGGGATCATCAAGCGTCGCCGGCGGTGGACGTGTTGCGGCACAACGCCGGGAAAGAGTATGAAGATTTATTAGAGGAATTATTGACAAACGAAGGCATTCCATTCGTCACTGAGCAAGATTTGCGCGCGGATGGACACGCGAGGACGCCTGATATTAAGCTTGAGGTGCCTATCGCGGTGAAAGGGCGCATAGTGAACTGGATTGACTCAAAGGCGTCGTTTTCGGACCCCGTGGTGCACGTGGAAAAAGGCACGGAGCAATTTCAAGGATACGTCAATCGTTTCGGTCCGGGGATGGTGATTTACTGGCATGGAATTATTGACGAGTTGAATACCGATCCGAACGTGTTACTCGTCGATGCGTTTCCAGACACGAAGGATATCGTCAAGCTCAAGATGATTTGACGAAACGCGCACGCGACACTCGCACGTATATAGAACCTAGTATGCAATTGTACAACAACTCTAGAGGTAAACGGAACACGCCCGTCCCTCGTCGCGCACAACGTACATGATGAATCGAATGACGCGCATTCACTTGTTAACCAGCGAAGGTCGCACCGTCGTACCCGAGATTTTCTCTCGCGTAGTCGTCGAAAGTGATGTAAATCCGCTGACCATCAATCCCAAACTCCCCGAGCAATTCACACAATTCCGCACTCAACGCTTTGTTATTCGCCAAATTAATCGCCCCGATGCTCACCACCGAGCACAGCGCGCACGGCGCGTCGCTGCCGCCGAAGATTATATCCAAACCATCCAACGCGCACACCGCGACGTACGACTCCGGCTTGGACAATGCCTCCGCCGTCGCTCGAGAAGCCGCGAGCATGAATGGCATCTTCTTCTCCCCCATTTTTACATTCGTGCGCACGATGACCGATGGATCACCAGGGAGCGCGCACAAATCTTCTCGCAAGGCTACGGACGCGCACCGTCGCGCATCGCGCGCCGCGAGCGCGCGCCCGGACGCGCCGGCGCGCGAGCGCGCGCCAACGCATGCGACGCGAACGGCCCCGGCGTTGGTGCCGGCGATGGCGGCGTCTACGGCGGCGCGCATGACGTGTCGCGCGCGACAATGGCGTGAGGTCGAGCGTTGCTGGCAACGATCTTCATTCGCTCGCACGCGCACTCGTTCACGAGCGTCGACGCCGCGATGTACGGCGCGCCACCCCCGGTACCCGGTCCGCCGCAATACGGCGGTCCACCCGCGGGCGTTCCCGCGCCCAACGTCCCGGGCGCGGGCGTCCCGGGGACGTATAATCCAGCGCAAAATCAGCAGCAGTTTCAACAGCCAATGCCAGGATTGCCCGGCGCGCACGCGGGCGGTATGGGTCCACCGCCGCACGCACCCGCGCCGGGAGGTGCGCCACGGATGATTACGCCTATGGGGTACGGCGGTGCGCCGCCCGTGGGCGTGGGCGCGCCGCCGGTGCCTGGCGCGGGCGCGGGACCGCCGACGCGATCGACGCCCGGCGCCGGACCGCCGCCGATGGGCGGTGCGCCGGTACCTATGATGCCGAGCGCGGTGCCGACGGCTCCGATGATGGGTGCGGTGGGGGCGCCGCCGACGATGATGAGTGCAGGACCGCCACCGACGGCGCCGCCGCCGCGCGCTCCGCCGCCGATGCAGCAGCAGCAGCAGCAACAACAGTTTGGCGCTCCGCCGACGTCGCCCGCGATGCCTGGGATGGCGCCTGCGGTCGGTGCGCCGCCCATGGGTGGGCAAATGCCGATGACGACGCAAGCGCCAGTGCCTGGGATGGGGCAGATGCCCCCTGGGCCACCGGTACCGGGTATGGGACAGATGCCGCCAGGCGCGCCGATGGGCGCGCCGGCTCCGGCTCAGGGTATGGGATATCCCCAAGCGCCTGGGCCATATGGGCAGTCGATGAGTTTCGTTGAAGACTTTGCATCGCTCAATCTAGCGCCGGGAGGAGGTCCGGGAGGCGAGCCTGGGATGGATCCAGCGACGTTTCCGCGTCCAGGAGACGATCAGCCGCGACCAAATATGGAACTATCGTGCGATCCGAAATACATGCGACTCACGTGTGGTGTTTTGCCCGCCAATCCAAGCCTGAAGACGCGGTTTGCAATGCCCATCGGCTGCATCGTTCAGCCGTTGTGCCCTGGAGACGAACACGTGGTGAAGACGGCACACTTTGGGAGCTCGGGCATCGTGCGCTGTCGCCGCTGCCGCACTTACATCAACCCGTTCGTGCAATTCACCGATGGTGGGCGTCGCTTTCGCTGCAACGTCTGTGCTTTACCCAATGAAGTTCCAGTGGACTACTTTTGCACCTTAGATGCGAACGGCGTGCGCAGAGACATTGCAGAACGCCCCGAGTTGAACAGCGGGACAGTTGAATTTTTAGCAAGCCAGGAATACATGGTTCGACCGCCCATGCCTCCGGCGTACTTTTTCGTCTTGGATGTTTCGCACACGTCTGTGAATAGTGGATTCTTGAAGAAGACCGTAGAGACGATTCGGGCGTCGCTTGATGCGTTGGAGAAGAAAAGCGAACGCACGCAAATTGGCTTTTTGACGTACGACTCAACGCTTCACTTTTACAGCTTAAAGGCGAACCAGTCGCAGCCGCAAATGATGGTTGTCGCGGAACTGGACGATCCTTTCTGTCCGATGCCGGATGATTTGTTGGTGAATCTCGCAGAATCGCGAACTGTGATTGATGCCTTTTTAGATATGGTGTGCACGTCGTTTGCGCAGACACAAAATATGGAGAGCGCCATGGGACCGGCGATTCAGGCTGCGTTTATGGCCATGTCGCACGTTGGTGGAAAGCTTTTGGTGTTCCAGTCGTGCTTGCCTACGCTTGGTTCTGGGCGTTTAGTTAATCGAGACGATACCAGAGCGAGCACGGATGCGACGCGGGAACACTTGCTGCGTGGCCCGGTGGATGGATTCTTCAAAAAGATGTCTGCTGAGTGCTCGAGGCAACAGATCTGTATCGATTTGTACTCCATTGCGGCGCCTTACAGCGATCTCGCATCGATGGCCGTGCTTTGCAAGTACACTGGAGGTGAATTGCGTCACTACCCTGGATTCACGTTGGAGAAGGATGGATTTAAATTTGAGAAGGAATTGCGTAACAACCTTGAGAGATTCACGGCTTGGGAAGCCGTGTGTCGCGTGCGGTGCAGTCGTGGATTTAGAATTTGTGCTTTCAACGGCCACTTCTTTATCCGCTCTATGGATTTGCTTGCGCTCCCAGCCACAGATGGTGATAAGGCGTACGGCGTACACATCGCGCACGATGAAGTTGTGCCGAGTACGAACATTTCGTACTTGCAATGCGCATTGTTATACACCTCCGCTGAGGGCGAACGAAGAATTCGTGTGCACACGATGGCTGTGCCCGTGGTAACGGACATTGCGGAGATGTATCGGGCGGTCGACGGCGGTGCCATGGGAGCATTTATGGCTCGTTTAGGTGCCGAGCGTTCGCTCACGGTGCGCTTACAAGATGCGCGAGAAGCAGTCATGTCTAAACTCGTTGCGACGTTGCGTGAGTTCAAGTTGCTTAATACACAAGCCTCGCGAGCGTTCAACCGATTGATCTATCCGGAAAGTATGAAATTGTTGCCGTTGTTTATGTTTGCCGCGTGTAAGAGCAGCGCCTTGCGCGGGCACGCTAGAGACGTGCCTGTCGATCAGCGCATCGCATCCGTGTTTGATTTCATGAGCGCGTCCACGGACGATATCTTAAAGCTGCTATATCCGTCCATGTATGCCCTTCACTCGATGCCAAAGGAGTCTGGCACCAAGGATGAATATGAACGCGTCATCTTGCCACCGCGTACGGTGTTAGCTGGTGAGAGAATCGACGCACGTGGTGCCTACTTAGTTGATGACGGTCGAAAACTATTATTGTGGTTAGGTAAAATGCTCGAACCAAGCTTCGTGAGCGCGGTGTTCGGGCCTCAAGGCCCACCGAGCGCCGACGTCGACTGCGTATTGCCCGCGGACGACGCCAATGACGTCTCCAAACGCGTCCGCGCCATCATTGAAGACATTCGAGCACGCGCATGTCGTGCTCGCCACCTAGCGCTCACTGTCGTCATCCAAGGACACCCGAGCGAAACACAGTTGTTCCCATACCTCGTCGAAGACAGAGGCGCGGCGAACGTCGACGGCGCCTCCTCGTACGCCGACTTCCTCGTCTCCGTCCATCGACAAGTCAGCGCCGCAAACCGCTAGACGCGCTCACGCGCCACATTAACTCCACATTGCAATGTAAAACTAGCCCTTCCTACACACGCCACGCACACTCCATCCCATGCGACGAGAGCGCCGGGACGCGTGTGCACAAAAAGCGTGCCACGTATTCGAGGTGCCACGTACGCCGAATGTCCGAACATCGACCGCGCGAGAACCTCACCGCCCCAACGCCATCGCCTCGGCCTCTTTACACGACGCACGAGAACGATGGATAAGGTACGTCGACGACGACGTCCAACGACTCGAATATCACTCCGTCGTTTCGGTCTTTCGCCGCTCGCAGACCGCGCTCGGGACGCGACAGCGACGACGACGACGCGATTGCGATGATGGGAGAATAGGGTTCGCAAGCGATCATCGATGACTGACGGTGTTTCGTGTTCTCGCGCGCAGGTTGTCGTCATCGACGCCAAGGGCCACTTGTTTGGCCGATTGGCTTCTATTGTGTCCAAGCAGTTGCTTCAAGGGCAGCATGTCGGTACGTATCGCGACGTGCGCGTTGGGTGGATGATGATGGGTTGGCGTTCGGCGTGCGCGCGATGCGATGCGATGGGGCATCGGCGTAGTCGCGCGGTGCGCGGCGGCGGCGGCGGTGGATGCGTGACGACGCGCGTGAGATGTGGAATTATATGAATTGCATCCGTGTCGCGGTCGCGTGCGCGCGCGTGGTTGACGGCGACGTGGTGAGGACGGAGTGGTCCGTGGGTGTGCGCGTTCTAGGGCTTTGCTGAAGCAAAGACCCGAGCGCGCGCGCTCGACGGGCTCGCCTCTCGTCACGCCTCGTGATCGCGCGTTCCGCAGTGTGAAGTATTGGAAACGGCGTGACGATGTGTGTGTGATTTTTGCGCGCTGCGTGGTGTGATTTTCGATTGTGTGTACTGACGCGCGCTGCTCTGTGTTTTTTTTCGTTTCTCTCAGTCGTTGTGCGCACCGAAGGCATCTGCATGTCTGGTGGCATGGTTCGTCGTCGCATGGCGCACGACCGCTACAAGAACAAGAGGATGAACACTAACCCGAAAAAGGGCCCGTACCACTACACTAGCCCGTCCCGACTCTTCTGGAAGACTGTTCGTGGTATGATCCCGCACAAGACCGTGCGCGGCGCCGCCGCCTTTGAACGCTTCAAGGCGTACGAAGGTATCCCGGCTCCGTACGACAAGGTGAAGCGTGCGTGCGTTCCGGAGGCGCTCAAGGTGTTGCGTCTCGGTGAAGGCCACAGATTCTGCGTGCTCGGTGACTTCTGTGCCCAAATTGGCTGGAAGCACGCCGCGATCGTGAAGGAGCTCGAGGGCAAGCGCGAGGCCGCCGCGTCCGAGTACTGGGCGAAGAAGAAGGATGCCAACATCAAGCGTGCTGCCGCCGTTGCGGCTGCCAACGCGCAGTTGGGTGACCTCCAAGGGCTTATTGAAGCTACCGGTTATTAGATACGCGAATCACTCGGGACGCCGAGCGAGAGAGGTTTCTCGCGCGGCGCCGACTGGTTACGAAAAGCACATCTTTAGCCAAACCCAAACTTAGTGATAAGGATAGACGATCCGTTGTGATAGGAAGGAAGTTCCACTATTAAAAATTTCGCTTATGCATCGTAACTACATGTGACGCGCACGCCACCATACACTCCTCTCTCTCTCGTTCTAAAAACACACACCCACGCTTTATTAGTAGCGGTATTCGCGCACCGTCTTGAAGAAGTGCCCAACGTTTTCTTCGGGCGTACCAACCATGACGCCGTGGCCGAGGTTCATGACGTGCTTCTTGTTACCCGCCTTTTGAATGGTTTCATGCACCTTCTTGGTGATGAAATCTTGCGAGGCAAACAAGTGCAAGGGATCCATGTTCCCTTGTACGGCTTGGTCCATGCCGAGGCGCGCGCGCGCGTCCGCCATGTCGACGGAGCCATCCAAGCTGATGACATCCGCGTTCGTCGTCGCCAAACGCTCCAAGAACCCAGCACTGCCAGAGCTATACAAGATCAACGGCACGTGCGGGTGCGTTTTCTTGCATTCGGCAACGATGCGTTGCAAGTAGGGTAAGCAATACACCGAGAAATCCGCCGGCGAGAATTCGCTCGCCCAAGAATCAAAGATTTGCACCACTTGCGCGCCGCTATCGGCTTGATAGCGCGTGTATTCAATCACAGCATCAGTCAACTTGTTCATCAACGCCTCATACACCTTGGGAGAATCAAACGCCATCTTCTTAATGATCTTATAGTTTGAGCTCGTACCGCCTTCGACGATGTAAGACGCCAACGTAAACGGCGCCCCGCAAAAGCCGAGCACCGTCGCTTCGTTGCCAACTTCATTTCTCAAAATCTTTAACGATTCACCAACAAAAGGCACACTCTTCTCCGGTTCAAGCGGTGTAATCGACTTGATGTCATCCATCTCACGCACGGGGTTAAAGATAATCGGACCCGTGCCCTTGACAATGTCAAACGGCACGTTCATCCCTTGCAACGGCGTCAAGATATCGCTAAACAAAATCACGCCGTCGGGCTTGAACGCCTCGAACGGCTGCAGCGAAATCTCAACCGCCAAATCCACAGTTTCACTAAAACGTGCGATAAAAAACAAAGCGAATCCCTTGTCAGTCATACGGCGGCGACGACGACGACGATGACGACGAAAGAAACTCAACGCGACGCAGCCTCGCGCGAGCGTCAACCTCCAAAAAAGCGATCGCGCGATCGCATCACCCGCCATCGCTCGCGTACCTGCGCTCACGGAACGTCTTGTGCTTGACGCATAAATCCTGGTAGACTTTCATGTATCGCCCGGCTTGTCGCATCATCCAAATCGGCGGTCGTTCGACGTCTTCGCCGCGAATAGCGCGAAGCATGAGCGGGTCCTCGGCGCCCGCGCGCGTGACGACGACGCGGCTGCTGCTGCTGCGCGACGACGCCGACGGCGCGCGTCGGGTCTTCGCGACGACGGATGTCGTGAGCGTGTTCGTGAATTGCGTGCTGAGCATCGTGCGTGCGTCGGCGTGTGCGTATGTGAGGCGCGAGACGATGGGATCGGTGCACAAGTCTATCCACTTTTAACAGATTTTTTTGGCGACGTTGGCGCTTCGCGGATGATGGCGGACGAGGCGAGTGTGTGTGAGAGAAAGCTAGTGTAATGAAAACTAATAGTAGTGTAAATACATTATATCTGTGTGGAGGAGCTAATCATCGTCGTCGTCGTGACGGTGGGACGACGAATGTTTATGCGTTCGGCTCTTTGAGGAGGATTTAGCCGAGCGCGCGCTTTCTTCGACTTCGAGGTCGCGACCAGCCAAGGAAGTCCAACTCGCGTTTTCTTCGTCGTCACCAGCAGCGGCGACGTTCTCGTCGTCGTTGTATTCATCGTTGTCGTCCGAGTGGGACTTGTGTTTGCTATGCGACGACGACGATCTGGACGGAACGCGTTCCGTCGAGTCTTCGGCGAACGATTCGCGCTCTGACGGACGCATGGTGAAGTCATCCGATCCAACCATGAGATTGCTCACATCAAAGTCTGTATCCGCGTCATCGTTCTCCATGTTGTCCATGTCGATATCATCGTCGCTACCCGCGCCGGTTGATGCTCTCGAGAACAAGTCATACGAAATCTTGCCCGTTTTCATGTTCTTGGCGTCGTGCATCGAATACGTCGATCGATGTTGATGCAAGTTATCCTTGGCGTCATCCGCGTACGTCGGCAGTGCACGACCTGTTCGCTTGGCAATCACTTCACGTGGTTCTTCGTAGTACTCAGTCTCGTCGATGTCCTTTGAATCTTCAATCATAAAGGCGTTCTTGTGCACGCTTGGCGGTGTGAGCGCGTCCAACCCGTAGGCGGTGGCCCAGAAAGAACCGTCGTGACGTTGTGAAGCGTACACAACGGGCGCATCCGCAACTGGCGCGACAGGTTGCGCCGGCACTACTTGCACGGGTACTGGCTTGGGGGGCGTAGCCACAGCGTGAGGCTGAGACAGCGGAAGAGCTTGAGCTTGTACCGCTTGTCCTGGGTTGAGTTCCACGTGCACTGGCGCAAACTTGGAATCAGTCTGCGCCGGTTGAGCCTGCTGCGCTGGTTGTTCTACGACCGATTGTACCGGTTGTTCTACGACGATCTGCGGTGGTTTTTCTACGACGGGTTGCGCCGGCTGAGCCGCGCCAGTTTGCGCTGGTTGTTCTACGACCGATTGTACCGGTTGTTCTACGACGATCTGCGGTGGTTTTTCTACGACGGGTTGCGCCGGCTGAGCCGCGCCAGTTTGCGCTGGTTGTTCTACGACCGGTTGTGCCCGATGTTCTACGACGGTCTGCGCCGGTTGAGCCGCGATGGGTCTCGCCGGCTGAGCCGTAGCGACAACTTGTGTAGGATTGAGCTCGACGTGCACAGGAGCAACAGCGCTAGTCGTCGCCACTGGAACAATCGCAGGCTGCCCAGCGACAGGTTGCGCGGCATCTTTGGCGTCTACTCCAAGCGGCACAACATCGGGCGTGATCCTCACATCATTCAGTGGCGCTTCTTCGACAATTGAGCTGGCGCGAACATCAGCCCTGTCGAGAAGCGATGACACGACGCTCATAGTTTTGTCATCTGAAGGAAACTCTGGAGGGTTGCCTAAACTCGCTTGATTGGTAGGCGCACCACCTAGACGTGGCGTCACTGATGTTTGCTCGCCCAATTGCGAGGCCGCCACGCGAGTCTGGTACACATCCATGCTCCAAAAGTTTTCATGCAAACCCGCGCTCGGCATTTTCCAACCCCAGAAAAAGTTCTTTGCGCCCATGGTTTTGAACGCCTTCAATTGGCTCTTGTAAATCGTCTGCGAGACAACCGAGTCACTGCAGCCTTTAGAACTATCGCGATGCGTCGCCAATGACCATTCACCAATGCTAAAATGTTTCACCCCGTACGTCTCTGCCGGGCGCTTGATGCTGCCGATAAACGCAGCCGCCGAGGCGCGCACGCTTTCGGCAATTTTTGGAATAGGATCGGAGCACTTAAACGCACATCCACTCTCACAGCCAGTGTTACCCCAAGCGAGATAGAAGTGGACATCCAAAACGGCCCAATGGTCGAGCTCGGTTTCGTCAAACCACGACGCCATGAGCTTGCCGTATTCATTTTGAGCAATGCCCGCGGTATTCATCAAATTGACGTACAACTTTGGCACCGGGCGCTTCATCGATTCGCGCGGGCGAACCACAATTTCACGGTACATGTAGATTGCTTTCGCCATCCAATTCAACATGACTTCCTTCTTCTCCGGCATCATGTGCGCGGGTTCGTTGAGAAGCGTAAACCCATCGACGAAATCTTTATCGGCTTCAGCCAAATCGTTGTACCACTCGAGCATCTTTCGTGCCGAGTGCAAGCCAAGTATTTGAGTCTTTTCGTTGTCCCAGAACGCCGGTCTATGCGGAAACACTCCGTTGTACGTACCAGCGCTCGAACCTCCGGGCATGTTGTGCATGTCAAGCAAAATCGTCGACCCAGTGACGCGGTGCACAGTGCGCAAGACCGACGTAAGTTCTTTCTTGTCCAAAGACACAAACGCACGATCTTTGTACACGGGATCATGCACGAGCACAGTTGGTTTCTCATCCGTCCCTTGAAACGCGGCCCATGTAATCGGGACGCGCAACGTCTGGTAGCCCAAGCCCTTGATCTTCTCCAAGTCGCTATTCGTAAGGAAATCCGAGCGGTGCGCCGCCAGCGCCTGCACAGCCGCATCTTCACCAAGCTTCTCCACAAGCTTCATCGTGAGTTCACCTTCACTGGCCCATTTAAACCCAAGGGCTTCGCTAGACGTGAACATTGGCGGAAACACCGCGCCTTGCGCCTGGCCTAAATCCGAATCCACGATCGACGTCTCGCCATTCGCGTAAAACCAATCCTCCAACTGAAGCCATCCATTCAAGGCCACACCCGTGGCGTGATCGAACGCCGACCCAGTAAACGCATTCAAATTCGCCGTCTCGTGCACGCCATCCCCGAGCGCCGCACCGACGCTCACCGCGCGCGCGCCACCCACGCTCGCCGCGCGTCCGCACGCGCACGCCACCGCGAACGCCCCCACCGCGAGCACGCACGTCGCCGCCCCGCTCAACCCTCCGCGAACGTGTCTATCGTACGCACTCGACGCCCGTTCGCCCATCGTCGCGCGCGACGACGCACCACACGCGCGCACATCCGCGAACGCGCGAACGCGATCGCGAACACCATCATCCCCGCGTTCAATGTCCTCATCGGTCGCGCGCGCGCTGTGCCGCGCGACGCCTTCCGACGCGGACGTGGACGCCGACGCGCGCGACGACGACGACGACGTCGCCGCGGACGTCGCGCGCCCGAGAAGCGCCGCGCGTTCGCTCATGTCGCCAGCGCGTCGCGCTTTCGCGCGCGCACGTGCGCTCGGTGTGGGTGTTACACGCGGCGGTGGTGTATACATTGGTGGCGTCATCATAAATATTTATCTCCATCGCCAGGAGCGATCGTGTACGTATCTTGTCAGTTTTCCATATATAAAGTGTTCCAGAAAATACGGATTGAGCGAGTGTGTTTTTGTGATTTTGGTCATAGAATGATCGTGATGTGAAGTACGATACGTGGGACCACGGGCGAGTGCGTCCGCGGCGCGCGCCCGTCAGACGTCGTCGATGCGCGCGATCGGGTGCGCGACGGCGACGACGACGGGCCCGGTGCGCGCGTGCACGCGTCGAGCCCTGTGCGTCGGTGGTGGTGAATCTTTCGTTCGCGTCTCGGCGCGGTCGGTGCGGTGGAGCGCGCGTGGAGGTGATTATCGTTTGAATACGTCTGCGAGGACGATGGTGCTGACGGGCGCCGCGCGGGCGTCGACGCGGGCGAGAGCGACGGTGGGCGCGGTGGGCGAACGTCTGATGCATCGGATGTTGTCGAGCACGAGTGCGTCGACGCGAGGAGAGGCGGTGCGCGCGGTGAGTGGGGTGAATTCGATGACGCCGTCGAATGGGAATTCTTCGTGGAAGAATCCGCCGCCGTTGCGAGGGGCGCCGCCGTTACCGCCGGCGCAGAAGAGCGCGACGAACGGTAGGGTAGGGAATTCTTCATCTATGCCACCGCCGATGTCGCGACCTGGCACGATTGGGGGAATCCTACCAGAGGATATCGACGCGGTGTATCATCAAATGCAACATCTCGGGAATAAGTGGGCCGACGCGCACGCCGAGGCGGAAATGTTGGAGGAGGCTAAGAAATGTGTGCTGAGTACGATTACGCTGCACTACATTACCGATGGGGAGACCAAAGCGTCGGCGGAAGTGCGTGCGTACGCGTCGCAGGAGTACCAGGATCACATTAAGAAGATGGTTGAGGCGCGACGCAAGGCGAATGTGTTGAAAATCGAACTCGAATCGACCAAGACGCATCTCAATTTGACGCGCACGTACGAGGCGACGCGCCGTGAAGAGATGAAGATGCTTTAGATGTTTTTAGTAGCTTTCGATTTTTGATGTATGTATCACCTGTCTAAAATTCTACATCGCGTTGAGTCCCAATTTTGAGCTATAGCCGCCGCTCTTCTGTGCTTCGGCGACGAGCTGGACCATCTTCGCCACGCAACCCGCGAGCTGGAGCGGCGTCGCGCAGCCTTCGGCGAATCGCAAGTGCGTGAATCCAATAATGCGTATCAATTCAAGTTTGACAAACTCCGGCATGGCGTTGTCGTCGTAATTCTTGCACACCCGGTACATGGTGCCGATGATGTCAAACACTGAGTATCCGAGGTCGTGCAAAGACTTCAAGCGTCCGTAGGCGTCATCAATGTTACCTTGCAACACAAACGCAAAGCAATCTCGGATGATATTCGGGTGCGGTTGATCGCACACCTTGAATACGTTCTCCTCGTTCACCATTCCAAACCCACAGTGCGTCGACTGCAAATTATTCAACGCCTGTCGCATGTCGCCATCCGCGGTGAACACGATGGCCTCCAATCCCTTGGGCACGTACGTCACCTTTTCTTGCTCCACCACCGTCATCAATCGCTTTAAAATCTGTTCATCCTCCAACCGCGCGAAGCGCACGATGGCGCATCTCGATTGAATCGGCTCGATAATCTTATCGCTCGTGTTACACGCCAACGCGAACCGTGTCGTCGCGCTAAAAATCTCCATCGTCCGTCGCATCGCTTGCTGCGCCGCTGTCGTCATCGAATCCGCCTCGTCTAAAATCACCAATTTCGTACGACCTGGTGGTAACGTCACCTTCTTCTGTGCAAACATCTTAATCTTATTCCTCACCACGTCGATCCCGCGTTCATCCGACGCATTCAGCTCCAACACCGCATCCTTTTGTCGATCACCCAAGAGCTCGCGCGCGAGCACTAAAATCGCCGACGTCTTCCCGCATCCCGGCGGTCCGGAGAAGATTAAATTCGTCATGAACCCAGCGGCAACCATGGCTTTCATGCGCGCCACGGCGTCGACGTTCCCGACTAAATCATCCAGCGTCTTGGGGCGATACTTTTCCACCCAAGGCACGAGATTATCGACTGCGCCGTCGCCGTCACCGCCCGCGGTGGCGGATTTACTCGCCGCGGACATCATCTCGAACGCGTTACGTTTGGTCGCCATCGTGCGCGGCGCGGGCGTGGGCGGACGCGGACGCGAGGTGGCGCGATGTGGCGATCGTTGGGACAGTTTTTTGAATTTTCTTCAGCGACAGACGACCGCGCGGGACGCGAACGGGCGCGCGGCGTCATCGCGTCGTGCACGATTGCCGTCGCGTTCGTGGATGACGACGCATCGCTTTGTGACAACGCTATGTTTCTCTATGTGCTACGGGTGAGAGGCTAGGATTGACGACGATGGGCGTCGACGAAGGCGCGCAGGCGCGGAAAGAACGCCGCAAGGTATGCCGGGACGCGAGGCACGTACTCGGGGTGTGCCGATTCCAGCGCCCGTTCGAGGTCGTCTATGGCGATCCATTCCGTGGCGGTGACTTCGGCGGCACCGATAGCGAATTCTTCGCCTTCATTGGCGACGTCCCAGGCTAAAAAGTAGACGTCTTCATAGCAGTTGCAGCCGCCGAGCGCGTGCTGCGCCGCCGGGCAGGTAAACTGTTTCGCTCCTAACCTCTCGCCATCGATCACGACCCCGAGCTCTTCCGCTAATTCACTTACCGCGGTAATTCTAGAGTCGCGTTCGCTCGCGTTGACGTGTCCAGCGGCGCTGATATCCCACATGCCAGGAAACGTATCCTTGCCGAGCGACCGCCGCTGCACGACGACGCGCGCGCGCTCGCAGTCCACAATCCACACGTGCGTGCTACGATGCCAATCTCCATCGCGGTGCACGTCTCCGCGAGCTTTTACCATCCCCTCGCGCGCCGTCGTCCCCACACGCGGCACGGGCGTGGATGCGTACACGTCGAACGACGCGCTCGGAGCTTCAAAAATGTCAAACAGTTCGCTCGACACTTGCGCGTGCGCGAGCGCGTGCGGGTTCTCCATGCCGCGCCGCACGCGACGACGGATGATTTAACTACGAACGCACGCGTCGGTGTCTCGCACTCGCGCGCGCGGTCGCGACGATGGCGGTGTGGCGCGCGCGAGAGAATGGAGCTCATACTGTACCGACCCGCGCTTCACTTCACGACGACGTCGACCACCACCACCATGGCTCTTCGACGCGCGCTGAACCTGCAGACGTTCGTGAGATCGGCATCGACGTACGTGTATCGCCGCGCCTCTTCGCGCGCACGCACGCGCGCGCGCGATCGCACCGGGGCGCGGGACCTCGATCGAGGGCTCCCGCGCGCATCTGCGCCTCTTCGCGCGCGCATGCGCGAGTGTCGCCTCATGCGAGCCCATGACTGACGATAACGCGTGTTTTACATTCTTTTCCGCGTGTGCGCGCGCAGGATATCGATGAGCGTGATGCGAGAAGGCACGAGGTACGCGGTGGAGGGCAAGGTTGGGGAGACGCTGGCCAAGGCGTTGTCGCGACACCCGGCGCTCGTGACCGCTGTTCCGGTGACGAGCATCGTGCGCGGACCGGATGCGCACGTGTTGATACCTGATGAGCATTTGGCGAAGATGCCGGAGCTTGAGTACTTAGAGCGGACACAGTTGGAGGACGTCGGGATCGACCCGGGGGCAAACTCGCGACTGGCGAGCCAGTGCACGTTGACACCCGAGCTGGATGGGTTGGTGGTGTCCATCGCCGAGATGTATCCGGAAAATCCGATGTGATGACGGCGGGGGAGAACGGACGGGCGATCATGGATGTACCATATAGCGGTTTTGAAATATAACTACAAACTACTAGCTCTAGCTTCTTTTCAGAAACTTGAGCAACGTCGCGCTAAAACTTGTTTACATGCCTGGTCGTCCAGCGTCGTGCAGCCAGCTGCGTGGACTTGATGACGCCGCTGGATTGTTGAATTGCACACGCTGGAGCGCTGAAGACGGCTTCGGACGCTTCGACGCGGAACCTTGCGCCAAGGAGTTCGTCGGCCGAGGACGCGTCAATGCCGGGGCTTCGTCGTCGTCGTCAGAGATAACAATCACATCTGGTTCTTTCGCCATGGATTTTCGAGGTTGTGTTGGTGCACCACCGCTAAATTGAGCAGCTTCACGAATCGCGCGTTTGTATTCCTCTTCTTCGTCGAGCTCAGAGTCGTCGGAATCGTCGCCGCCGTTGCTGGCTTTGATTTGCTTCGATTGTACATTTGGTGTTTCGGTGTCATCCCCAGCAATTTTCGTCGCCGTGCTCGTAGGACTCATTTCATCAGCTTTCTGAAGCACCCATGTCACCTCACTACCATTTATTGTCGACGCGTACCATCGCAGCTGATCAGGCGCGAGCGATGTCGCTCCGGCTTCTTCACGCGGGCGCCATCGGCCCTCCTTGTCGATTTCAATTCGGCTCACCTTGTCCAACCCGCGCTCACTGATAGTGTCTACGCATCGCTTGATGAAACTGTCCACTCGTAAATCCGATGGTCCGCCTTTCTTTCCGCACTCTGGGCAACACCATTTACGACTGACCACGTTCAACTGAAGGAAACTCGTGGCGTCAAACGCGTGCATACCTTGGCATGACGACAATCTCGCTGGCATTGAGAACACTTGGCCGCTAATCGGACATCGAAGTGAAAACAATGTGGAATCTTCCATGATAATGTCATCGTCATCCGTCTTTGTGAAGCCAAGATGCTTGAGGGCATTTTTCAACGCCACAGCTTCAGAGGACGCCTTTGGAATGTTCGCCGAAACTTCATCCAACGTACGCTTCCTAGCAATACGTACCGCAACCAAGAAGTTACCACGCTTGTCCCGATGAAACATGCGTACGTGGTTCGATCCAGCACGCAACCTTGACACCGGTACGCGCACTGCAGGGTCACGAGTAGACTTTGTTACGCTCTTAATCGTGGACCTTCGGGGGACTTGCAAATTTGAGTCGTTCACAGTGAGATAAACATCCAGAGGCCACTGTATGCGCTCTTTCACATCATCATTCTGTAACATGCAGACAACTTGAAGCTCAAATTCGTCATTTTGTAAGAAACGCATGCTAGCTGCATCAAGAAAGAAACATGTCTGAAACGTTTTGAGCGGCAAGACTTTTTGCGGCGGTAACAAATCGCCAGGTACGTACGTCGGATTCTGCCTTTGACTAATCATTTCGTACATCGGTTCTGCTTTCTGTAAACGCGCATAAAACGCCATAGTGTCCTTGTCTAAACCCGCAAGAGCCATATCGGCTGGAGCCTCATTCGTACTACGATCCACAGACCACTTCGCGGGGATAGATTTCAAGACACTCGACTGCGGCACAGCGTAAGTATTCAAGACGCGCGGCCCGGCTACAGTAGACCGCGACGCGGCTTCAACAGACCGCGGCACGGCTACAGTGCTGGGTCGAGCGAGCGCTGGATCATCAGGCGCACAGACACGAGTGGGAACCGAAGCAGAAGCAGCCATGTCGGCGTTTGCCTTGGCGCGCTTGCGGTCGAGCATATACCGAGCTTGTTGAATCTCAGCATGCTTGTAGTCCACCTTCTCCTTGTTCGGTCCAACGTATGTTCTCGATACGTTTGGCAACTCCAAATACGCTTTTCTCGCGTCGAACACTTGTGCCATGTTTGGAGGTTTGAGGTGCATCAATAACGCGCGGTTGCACTCGGTTCTCGAATCCCAACACTGCTCGCCGACAAAAGGAAGAGACGGGTCCCCATATTGCACCATCCACGTCAACCAAGCTCTATCTTCATCACTAATGTTCGACATCTCAACCTTTGACTGACCATACAGTTTGTACATGGCGATACAAAGCGCACCTTGCGTCGAAAAATACGAACGCGGCGAATCGTGCGACAACGCCAACGTGTGCCGCCACACGTCTCTCGCCACCGCGCAAGGATTCGCCAAAAACTCTTCCTCCCTCCCCGCGTGCACGTGAATCCAAAACGTCGAAAACGTCACGTGCGGGAGCAAATACGGTTGCGTCAGTTCGAAAATCGCCGCCGGCACATCCCCTCGAAGCGTCACCCCTCGCGCCACGCCTCGACAACACTGGTCCGCGATGCGATTCACCACCTTCGCCTTTGCGCACGACGTCGTTTTCAATTGCATCGCCTGCGCCAACACTTGCAACTGCGTTAGCTTCATCCCTTGAAGCGCGCGCACCACGTCGTCTCGGCATTCAGGCGCTAAAATCGCCGTTTCTAATTTGTACGCGCTCCCGTGCAGCGTCTCCCAGTGCGCGCGGTCGAGGTCCAATTGCAGCGCGCACAGCGCACACCACGCCTCGCTGCGCGGGTGGATTTTCAGTCGAACGTCAACAGGGGGTACGGCCCCCATCGCAGCGTCGTGCGATGCGCGTGCGCGGACGCGGCGGCGCGCTCTGGCGACGTCACGGCGGCGTGACGGGTGACGGGTGTTTTCGAATCTTAATCCTAAACCCTAGTCCATCGCGCGGGAGACATTTATCAGTATGCAGTGTACGTACTATATACACATTTATGCCATGCATAATTTCATGAATATAATTGTTGAACATGATAGACGTAGCGTGGATTTTTGTATGATACATTCGAGCGCCCAAAAGGCCCCGGCGCCGGCGCGACCGCACACGTCGACGCCGCCGCCGCCTCGCGACGAGCGCTCGATCGCGCGCGACGAGCGGTAGGGAGCCGTCGAGCGTCGCCCTTAGCGCTCGCTCGCGTCTCGCGCACACCGTCGCCCGCACGCGATCGAGCGCGTGAGCGCGCACGGCGAAAAGTGCATTTGTGATGACGTTGGCGCTCTCGAGCGCGTGTCGCGCGGCGTCGTGTGCGACGCCGATCGGCGCCAGCGCGCGCACATCGCGCGCGGAACGCGCGGCACGTGGTGCGTGTCGCGGACGATTGAGCGCGCGCGTGCGCGGGGTGGATGTAGACGTCGGGGCGAGGGGCGAGGGACGCGATCGGGTCGCCGTCGGCGGCGGCTGGGTCGGCGCGCGCGAGGCGCGAGGCGCGAGTCGAAGGGATGCGTGCGTGTTTGCTGGTGCGCGCGATGATTCGGCGAACGTGACTGCGCTCACCGCGGATCAGGCGTCGGAGATTGCGTCGGAGGTGGCGAAGTTGAAGGAGGAGTTGAAGGAGAACGTGAGAAAGGTTGAAAAGGCGCAGCAAGAGAGCGAAGAGGCGGAGACCAAGGCGAAGGCGATGGCGGAACAAGCGCTGCTCGCGACCGAAGCGTATCAAAAAGATGAAGAGTTGGCGTTGTCAGCGATGAACTCCACGGAAGAGTGTGGGAAATCTGTGATTGAAGCCAAGGTTGGCGTAGACGCCGCCATCGTTAGGTTGAAGCGCGTTGAGGAAGCCATCGCGCGCTCGGAGCTTGCGCTTACGGATGATACAGTTTCGAATTCTAGTGCGGCAGTCATTGATGAAAAGATTCTCAAGAAAGACGCCAACGACGAGTCCGCTAAGGATGTCATCGTGTCGAAAATGGGATTGAAAGCCGTGCCGTGGTGGGAGACGGAAGGCTTGACTCTCGAGGAAGCCGAATCGACTGCGGTGGAACAATTGAAGGCGGCCGAAGATCTCGTGAAGGAAACTGAAATCGAACTTGCAAGACGTGAAGAATTTGCCACTGAAGTCGCGGCTAAAGCGAAGAATTCGTTGGAAATGTCGAAGAACGCGCACGACCGTGCCGATGAGGCGATGAGCAAAATTTCAGTCAAGATGGGAGCTGTCCTCGAATTGAACGAAACGATCAATCGAATCGAAAAAGAGCTCGCGGAAAAGCAACGTCTCGTTGATGGCGTGATGTTTGACGAGTCGGCCGTCGCGAGCATCACGCGTGGTGTTGAAACTGACGTGAAGAGCAAGGAGGACATCAAAATGGAAGTGAAGGAAGAGCTCGCGGACAAGCGTGCTGCCGCAGCTGCGGAACAAGCGAAAAAAGAACCATCTACCGCCGTGCTCAAGTCTAAATCAAGCTCAAAATCACTTTCTGCCGGTTACTTCACGACCTCGGAGTCTGCGAAATCTGAAGAAAAAGATGCAAGCGCTGTGTTGGACAAAGTCAAAAAAATCGCCACCGCGATGCTCTTGTTCGGGTCTGCAACGTTGATGCTACCTGCGAAGCCGTGCGCAACGGTACGTCAACGGATTGGCACATCTATAGTCAAAGTGGGGAGCACAGCAAAGTCGGCGACGAATACTTTTAGAAGCGAGGTAAACCAGTTTATTGAACGCGTTGTCCCAGAAAGCGAACGCAAGCTCGCGGCGCATGCAGCGCATGAAGCTGCGGAAACCGGCATGACCGATGTGCTTTGGCTCTTGTTTACGTCTGTTGTTGCCGTGCAACTGGTGACAAAACTCCCTGGTGGTTCTCCGGTTTTGGGTTTTCTCCTCGGTGGCGCGCTCGTCGGACCATTCGGGTTAGGAATTATCACGCACGTCGAGCAAGTCAAAGTACTCGCTGAATTTGGTGTCGTTTTCTTACTCTTCAACATCGGTCTTGAATTGTCGTACCAGCGTCTCGTTTCGATGGCTAAATACATCTTCGGTCTCGGTTCAGCGCAAATGGCGTTGTCCACTGCTGTCGGAGCTGGCGTTGCAGTCGCGTGCGGTATGGCTGTGCCGCCAGCCGTGATTGTTGGTTTGGGCTTGGCGTTTTCCTCTACCGCGGTGGCGCTTCAAGTGCTCGCCGATCGAGGAGAGTCTGCGAGCCGCCACGGTCGTGCGACGTTCTCGGTGCTCCTTTTCCAGGATTTAACCGTCGTTCTTGTCTTCATGCTCGTACCGCTCTTGGCTGGTCCAGACAGCGGAAGCTTAACGGCGATTGCTGGCTCGTTACTGAAGGCTATCGTCAAGACTGGTGTTGCCATTGGAGCAATCATTGGTCTTGGTCGATTAATTTTACGGCCTGTATTCGACCGCGTCGCCAAGCTTCGGCAGGCTGAGCTTATGAGCGCGACGACGTTGTTTGTCGCTCTCGGCACTTCGTTGCTTACGCAATCTTTAGGATTATCGATGGCGCTTGGAGCTTTCCTCGCTGGTTTACTCTTGGCTGAAACCGAGTTCCACTTGCAAGTTGAAAACGATATCGCACCGTTCCGAGGCCTCCTTCTTGGTTTGTTCTTCATGACTGTCGGTATGACTATCGATCCGATGACGTTCACCAAGAGCGCCTTCAACATCATCGCCATGATGATTGGAATTGTTACCGCTAAAATCGCCGTTGTTGCTGCTGTTGGCCCATTGTTTGGCCTATCCGTGTTGAATTGTGTCCGTGCTGGTATGTACATCGGACCTGGGGGTGAATTTGCCTTCGTAACGTTTGCTGAAGCCGTGCGGGTTGGTTTGTTCAATCCGGAAATCGCGACGCAACTCAACTTGGCTGTGGTGCTCACCATGGCCATCACTCCGTACTTGGCGGAGTTTGGTAACAAGCTCAAAGATGTGTTGCAAAGTGCCGACGTTGCGTCATTACAACCGAAGGAGAATGAAGTCGATGATCTGAAGGGACACGTGATTTTGGCTGGCTACGGGCGCAACGGTAGAATTGTCGGCGAAATTCTTACGCAAAACTTGGTGCCATTTGTCGCGTTGGATGTCAGACCTGAAATCGTCAGCGAAGGTCGCGCGAGAGACCAAAACGTGTACTTTGGTGACGCCGGTTCTGTAGAGGTGTTGCGTGCTATCGGCGCCGCACGTGCGTCTTGTGCAGTCGTCGCGCTCAACTCGCCCGGCGCCAACTATCGCGCGGTGTGGTCGTTGACGAAGAACTTTCCAAACGTCCAAACGTACGTGCGCGCGAGAGATGTCGAAGGTGGTTTAGTGCTTGAAAAAGCCGGCGCCAAGGCTGTGGTGCCAGAAACTCTTGAACCTGCACTTCAACTCGCCGCGGCGCTCTTGCGCGAAACGAAGATGCCGGCGGATGATATCACCGTCGCCATCGACACGTACCGCCGCAACCACCTCAAGGATCTGCAGTCTACGCAAAAACTTAGCGTAAACTACAGACAAAGCATGGATGAAGGCTTCGCGCCGAATTCCGTGTAAGATGCTCACATGAGTATAGCGTAGATAGGTTTCTCCGTGTTCATAGCACAACGTTGTCGACAAACATTTCATTTTTTATTAAAAACGTGTGCTATCTCTCGTCGACGTCGTCGCGCGCGCGCTCACCCAATTCTGAACAGCACCGTGCCCTTGTTCTTTCCCTTCTTCTTGCGCGACTCGTCGGTGGGTTCAGGAATGGTGAAGTCTGCGGCTGACGACCTAGCGCCCCACACTGGCGCGCTCGCCGTCACGGGTTGCGGCGCCGCGCCGAGCGCAGGACCGAACCTGTCGCCCGTGTTGAAATTGAGGCTCGGCGCGTCCACGCCAGACGCGAAACCTCTCCCCACGACATTGCTAAATGACGTCCCTCTAGGCCCTTGTGCGTGCGCCACTTCTTCATACATAGCCATGCGCTCGAGTTGTTCGGATTCTTCTTCTAAAAGCATGCGCGCGAACGCCGCGTCCATCGACGTATCCGCCCTCGGCGACGCCCCGAGCTCGGGCATCGCGTCTCGAATCGACTTTGAAAACGGCTGCGACTTTGCCTTGGCCAGCGCCTCGGCGCGAAGCTCTTTTGATTTACTCCTCGCCTCCGCCGCGCTCTTCTGCGCCCGTCGTTTGGCGCGCTGCCGTAATTCGCTCCCACTCGCGCCGTCCAACACGCATTTGGGCACGTGCGGCGTCATGTCGAGCTCCACCATGACGTACTCAGTCGTCAGCGGAATGTGACGAATGTGCGCCGCGCGTCGACGGCTGTCCTCATCCTGGGTATTTCGCTCCATATCCACCACGACGCCATCGATTTCGAGCGGAAGCGCGGCGTAGGATCCGTAGTGCTCGAGCAGCACGCGCATGCACGCGCCGTGGAGCAGCACTTGTTGGCCATCCGGGGATTGATAAAAATAATAGACGTCGGTGCGTTCGTTGGCGGCGCTGGACGGTTTCTTCGCTTCGTCCTCTGGTGCTGGGTCTGACGGTGGCGCGTCGGTAACGTTTGTTGGAGAAGATGGTGATGCTGGTGCGTCGCATATCGTCTCATTCTCGTCGTCGTGCTCGTCGTCGTCCTCGTCGTCGTCCTCGTCGATTTCATCTTCGTCGTCTGTAAACGCCGATTCCACGCGCACCTTTGATCCTGCGATGTACGCCATGTTCTTGCGAGCTGGTGGGAGTGCGGGGAACTGTGGCGCCGGCGGTGTTGGTTCTTTCGATAAAGGCGCTTCCAGTGCAGGTGCGACAACCCCTACTGGGCGCGAACGCGGCGGAGGACACGGCGCGCCTTCGCTCATACATCGACGCTCAATCATGCGGTCGATGCGCCGACTCAACGCGTCAACAGATGCCAACGCATACGGAAGCTCGGCGACGTCTGAGTGCTCCGTCAATACCGCAATGTACGATTCCAGCGATTCCAACTCTTGCGTTGCGATCGCAACCTCTTCATTGGTGAGTGTGTACTTTGCAAAGGCGTCGCAGCCGCAATCCGGCAGCGCGCGCGGCCATTCGCCCGCGCGAGGCGGCGCCGTCACTTTAGCCGTCTTACGACCAGGCACGTGCGAATTTCTCTGTCTACACATGAGTACGAACTTTTGCACGTTCCCCACGCCCGTGGGATGAATCGCCCGGCGTCGAACGCTCCGTAAATCCGCCAATCGAATCTCCGTAAAACACATGGGACACTTTGCCGGCTTCCCATCCGAACGCGTGGTTAAAATATGCCGAGCAATGCATGGAAAACAAAACGAGTGCCCACACACCGTCATTTGCGGTGCCGTCGGGGCATCGTCGAAACAAATCGGACACGACAGCGCATCCACCGACCCACACTCAACCTGCACGACGTCTTCCCAGCTCACCATGTGGTCCGCGTCGTGTGCGCTCTTCCTCAAATCGGCGCTATCCGCCACGAGAAATCTAAAATTCGCCTGCAAAAACAGCTCCTTCTTATACACCGCCGTGCGCGCGCGCGCGCTGGCTTTCGCACCGACGCTACCTACGCCGTACACGCCACGCCGACGCGTAGACTCGCGTTCGCGCTCGCGCGGGGGCAGACTAAAGTTGAGCAAGAAATCCGCCCGCACCGCGCCCGCACCGCGCGACGCCCCGCCGTTCGCCCCGCCGATCGCACCGCCACTCCCGTCATCCCCGCCCGCGCGCCCGCGCCCGCGCCCGCGCCCGCGCCCGCGCCCAGCCGCACCGCGCCCGCGCGCACCGCGTCCGCGTCCTCCTTCGCTCGGCGCCAACGTCGCGCGCGACGTCGACGCCGTGCGAGACGGCGGCGCGAACGGCGCCGCCGTGACGCGCAGCGACGTCGACGCCGCACCGTCCGCGACGCCGTCGGCTGCCGCGTCGCGCGACATTGTCGTCGTCGACGTCGCACCAGCGGCGCGCCAAAGTCTGTGGCCACATCCGAGCTCCACCGCACACGCCGTCGCACCACCGCGCGTCGCCGTCCGCATCGAGGCGCGCGCCATGCACGCATCGACGGTGTGCGCGTGTTGCCAGCAGTCGGCGTACGCCGCGGAGTCCGTGGACGTCGACCAGAGGCGGTATCACCGAGGATGTTTTAAATGCGCGACGTGCAACGTCAAGCTGTCGATGGCGTCCTTTATCGCCGTTGACGGCGGCGTGTACTGCCGGACGCACGGGGTGTCGAAAACCGTACACGTGAAGCCGCACGTTGATGCGCGGGCGAACTTTATCGCGAGTTATGTGCGCGAGACGAGCGGTGTGGGTGAGGACGCGCGCGCGTCGGTTGGGCTCGAGCGCGAAGCGTCGGCGAGTCCGCAGTCGGCGAGTCCGAACGCGCGGAAGATGAATACGATTGCGATGTTGACGCGAAGTGCGTGTGCGAGATGTGGCAAGGCGGCGTATCCGATTGAGTCTGTGGATGTGGATGGCGTGACGTGGCATAAGGCGTGTTTCAAGTGTAAATCGTGCGCGTGCACATTGACGTTGAGCACGTTTGTGACGTCGAACGGGGAATTATATTGTCGGAAGGACGTGCCGAAGACGAAAGCGACGGTTGGTGTGAGTGTTGTGGGTGCAAAAAGTACGCCGGTGTCGCCCGCGCGCGTGGTGGCGGTGGCGGTGGCGCCGATTGAACCTGACGTCTGCGCCGAACGAGCCGCGACGGACGCAATCGACGGCGCGGAAGACCAAAAGAACGAAGACCAAGACGAGGACGACGAAAAGAGCGATGCAATCGCCGAGCCCGAGGACGTCGTTGATGTGGACGCGAAGACGCCCATGGTTGAAATCACGAACGATGCCGAGTCCGTGATGCGCGACAACGCGTTGTTTGAAAAGAACGCGGGCGAAGACGACGAAGCGGTCGACGCCGCGGACGAACTCGCCGAGCACATCGCCGAGGTTAAAGTCGCACCGGCACCAAACGGTAAGAAAAAGAAAAAGAATCGAGGCGGTCGAAAGTAATCTCTAAGTTGTGCGCGCTAAAAATAGTAACGATGTAATGTGTCTTGTCGCGTAATGTCACACGCGTGTCTTGTCGCGTAACTGTTTTCTTTCATCATTTGGGCGTTTTCAACGCAACTTGTAGGCGGCACAGTGCGACGCGCGACGACGCGAGTGGGTGAAGGAATATAAGAAAGTGAGCGCACATGCGTGTAGTTGATCGATACATCGAGTTGCGAACGCGCGAGGATGAGCTCGACGAACTCGCGCGAAAAGGAAGTCTCGAAAAACTCAAAAAGGCGAAGCCCAAGGCTTCGACTTTTTCTTTTGGCACACTTAAAGCAGCCATTAAGGGCGGACATGTCGAAACTTTCGATTACCTGGTGCAGGACATTTTTACAAAAAAGAAGGGATTCCACGGGGAACCATCTAAATTGGTCGAACTCGCGATAGATTCGGGCAACATGGACATGCTTCGAAAAGTTCTTGACACTTTCGTTGTGAAGCCACATGAAATGAACGTCGGATCCGCAGGCCAGCGAGGGCGATTGGATATCCTAGAGTATCTCGTGTCAAAGGGGTCCAAATGTGTCGATACGGCTCCCACACTAAAGGCCGCCGCACAAGCGTGTCAGATGCGCGTTGTAAAGTGGCTGGTTGCCCGCGGCGTCAAATTCAAGAATGCTCAAGATCTGTGTGCCTCTCTTTCGGATAACGGCGAATTTGAAATGTTGAAGTACGTCATCAAGCACGGTGGAAAAGCGGACTACCAAGCATGCGAACGCGCAGCTTACCAAGGATACATTCATATTTTAGTTTACTTGCATGAAATCGGTTGCGAGTGGAATTGTTTGACGTGTGTAGCAGCGGCGAGCGGTGGCCATCTCGACTGTCTGAAGTACGCCAGAGATAACGGCTGCGAATGGAACGGGCATGTCTATCATGCTGCATTGTTGTGCAATCATGTGTATATCATGGAATACCTCCGCATCAATGGCTGCCCGCTTCCCGATCTGGATGTGCTTGAACACGCTTACGAGATATGTTACGAAGAATGTGAGCCCACGTACTGTGATGACGATGAAGAACATCTTTACGACAGGATCTACTGCGAAGATATGTCTCTGGCTAGAACGTTCGTAAAGTATCGAGAACTTGAGCACGCCATAGCGATCAAGAACGTCCAGAATAAAGAATCGTCAACCCTTGGGGCTATAAAATCTCTCATGTCCATGATCGATGAAAACTCGACGCGCCTGCCCGAGAACGAGTACTTGAAAATGTGCAACAAAGCGAAAACGATCTTTGATGACATCATGGAACGACCAAGATAGGCATTCGCTGTTTTACTTTTGACTTTTGCGTACCTGGATATGTTTGTAAGAATGCACTTGAAATTTGTACATCCCGCGTGTCTTGTCTCGTCGCGTCGCGCGATTCGATTCGAGTCGATTCGCGCGCGCCGAGACTGTGTACACATTTTGAAAAATACAACGGTGCGTCAGAACGCGACGCGCGACGACGCCGGTGGGTGAAGGAATAGACACGAGGCGTACGAATACCATGAAGCGGTCGATTCACGATGTCGCGCGAAGCGGGGATTTCACACAATTGAAGAAAATGAAGGCGACGACCAAGGCCAAGATGACCGTGCAGACGCTCAAGTGCGCGGTTGAAAGCGGTAACATGAAGATGTGCGAATGGATCCTCGAGAACGATTGTCCTGCCGTCCCGAAGCACGAGAAGCTGATTTTGATTACGCGCGCGTGTGATTCCGGGAGCATGGATGTTCTTCGATGGGTTTGCGATACGTTTGCGCCCATCTTGCCGGGCCACATGAACGTCGGAAGAGCGGCTGCGAAAGGGCGATTGGATATGGTGAAACTTTTAGCAGAAACCGCCTCGCCTTATCTTAATTCGGGTGCTCTTAAGACTGCCGCAAAACTTGGCCACATGGATGTCGTTCAATGGCTGGTTGAGAAGCGACGAGTCAAATTTGATAATGCTCAATCGGTTTGCGCCACTTTGGCTGACGAAGGTGAATTTGAAATGTTGAAGTACGTCATCAAGCACGGTGGAAAAGCGGACTACCAAGCATGCGAACGCGCAGCTTACCAAGGAAATATTGAAATTTTAAAGTATTTGCATGAAATCGGGTGCGAATGGAATTATTCGACGTGTGTAGCAGCGGCGAGCGGTGGCCATCTCGACTGTCTGAAGTACGCCAGAGATAACGGCTGCGAATGGAACAGGCATGTCTACCACGCTGCAGTGGAGGCCGATCGTTTACATATTATGGAATACCTCCGCATCAATGACTGCCCGCTTCCCTCTCTGGATGTGCTTAAAGACGCCTACGAAGACTGTGTCTTCGTAGAGTGCCGCGGCCTATCTGATGATGATCTGAGCGATGAAGACAATTTTCGCCATATCTATGACGAAAATATAATTTTGGCTACGATATACGCGATAATGCGAGAACTTAAAGCCGCCGCAGCGATTAAGAAAGCCCAGAATGAAGAATCGTCGGCCATCGTGGCTATGAAATCCCTCATGTCCACGATCGATGCAAACAAAAAGCGCGTTCCGGAGAACGAGTACTTGAAAATGTGCGAGAAAGCGCAAACGATTTTTGATATGATGAAACGACCATGATTCGCTGTTTTACTTATGATTTTTACGTATGTTTGTAAGAATGCATTGAAATTTGTACTAAGAATAGTCCCGATGTAAAAGGTTCGACGACGTACCGTCGTCGACGATGATGGTGCGCTCCTTCCCTAGGTTTTGTTCTACGTAGTATATCTCTTCCCGTTTTGTTGTAGCTACTTTTGCGTTTTGAGCACGTCGAAGAACGGATGCGCTTGCGCATCTTTCGCCGTGATGCGCTCAGCGTGGTCGTAGCGCAGGAGCTTGTCCAAGAAATCAATAGCCTCCGCGCTCACCAAGTGTTGATTTTCAGCAGAAATGTACTTGCTCCACGGCTTGCGAGTGTGTCGCCCGATGAGAGCTTCGAAGTTTGGATCGAGCTCGATGCGATACTTGTTCAAGTACGCGTACAACTCATCCGTTCCCAAAACCTTTGCAATGCGTACCAACTGGTCATAGTTGTCGTGACCCGCGAAAAATGGTTCTTTTCTAAAGATCATACCCGCAAACATGCACCCAAGACTCCACATGTCGAGCGAGTAGTCGTAATCTTGTAAATCCACCAATAACTCTGGACCCTTGAAGTATCTGGACGCGACGCGCACGTTGTACTCCTTACCCGGGTGGTAAAACTCCGCCAACCCCCAATCGATCAAACGCAACTCTCTTTTGGAGTGATCAATCATCACGTTATGCGGCTTGACGTCGCGATGCATGATGCCTTGCGAATGGCAAAAATCAAGCGCCTTGAGCAACTCGTGAATGTAGTACCGAATGTCGTAGTCGGTCAGCGTCGGATACAAAACCTTGAAATCCGTATTGTTGACGTACTCAAAAATCAAACTCGGCGTCTTCGTCGTCGGTTCACGCACGATATCTAACAACTTGATCACATTCACGCCCCCAGTAAGATTTTGTAAAATCTTGATCTCGCGCTTAATTTTCTTCTTCTTCACCGGTTTCAGAATCTTAATAATACACTTCTCCCCGTGCGCGTTTCGCCCTTCAAAAACCTCAGAGTACTTCCCTCGCCCCACTTTCCTCACGACTTCATAATCATCCTGCTCGCCCCACTCCACCGTGAGCGCTTCGTAGTCCCAATACTCGCGCGGCTTTTCGTCGTTGGCGTGCGCGTACACCGCCGACAGCGACGCCGCCGCGTCCCGTCGAATCGCCTTACCGATGCGCGTCGACATCTCGCTCGCACGCGCGCCTCGCTACGCGCCGTGCGCACGCGCCGCGCACGACGCCGCCTTCCGCGCGACGAAGACGACGAGTTTCAACGACGAATCGCCGCGACAAAGGTTTACCCTCGCGCCAACGACCTCCGCGCGCCCTCCGTCGCGCGCACGCGCCCCCGTTCGCGCCACGACCGCGCGATGCGCTCGTGCGCGATGTCTCTGCGCGTCTCGTGCGACGTGCACGCGCGAACCACCGTGTGGGGCGCGTCGCGTGCGTCGGACAATGCCGCGGGATCAACGCGCGCGGCAGTTTGCGACATCGATCAAGTCTCGCCAGTGTTCGACGCGTTCGCGGCGCGCATCGCGGTGCGCGATGCAGGCGAACGATGCGTCGAATGTATTGCGCGTGACGCCTGCATCTGGAGACGCGAGCGCGGGCGCGCCGACGTGTGCATTTCGCGTCATGCGGTTGCGCGCGGCATCGTACGAGCACCGCGGCGCGCACGGCGTGGACGACGTCGGGCTGTGTGCGCGCGATTTCGATGTCGACCGAGAACGAAGGGATGGTGTTCATGGTGATGCGCGCGCGGATGGCGCGCGAGAGGCGTCGACGTCGACGGGTGGGGGAGATACGCTGGTGTGGGGGCGCGCGCGCGCGTCGAGCGGCGAGTTGGCGTTGCCGCAATCTTTTGGCGCGGTGAGTCTCGGTGAGACGTTTACGTCGTTTGTGACGTTTGGTAATTTTAGTTCAAATGTCAACGCAATCGTGCGCGAGGTTGGGTTGAAGGTTGAGTTGCAATCGGAGCGACAGCGCGTGACGTTGTACGACGGGACGAAGACGCCGGGCGCGGCGTTGCGACCGGGTGAAAAGATGGATTTGATCGTCACCAAGGATTTAAAAGAGCTCGGCGCGCACACGCTGGTGTGTTCGGCGACGTATTACGACGATAAGGGCGAGCGGAAGTATTTACCGCAGTATTTCAAGTTTAAAGTTGCAAATCCGTTAAACGTGCGCACAAAAGTCAGACTGGCGCCGCGTGGGCGGGCGATGTTGGAAGTGTGCATTGAAAACGCGACGAGGAGCGCGTTGTTGCTCGAAAACGCGCGATTTGACGCTGTTGATGGAATACAGTCGCGAGCGATGACGCCTGAATGTGGTGGGCACGCCGTGCGCTTCGTAGGCGATGAAAACGGCGACGAAAGCGGCGGTTTACCGTCGCTCGGCTCGCGCGCCGTGTATCAGCTCGAACCTTCCACTGGCGCGGCACATTACTTGTTTGAAATTACGCGCGACGTGAATAGTGTTGATGCGCACGAGGCGTTCGACCCGAAAACTCCGCTCGGGAAGATCGAACTGCGGTGGCGCGGAAACATGGGCGATCCCGGTCGGTTGCAGACGCAAATCATCGTCGCCGGCGGCGCCGGAACCACGGATCCGCGTCCTACGACGGCGAAAATCACCCAGCGCGTGCTCGTGCACCCAAGGCCTATTGATGACGCGGACGTGAGCACGGTGTACGTCGAACAACCGTTCGTGTTACGCGTCACGATTGAAGGATTAGCCGAAAACGCCGAAGACGCGACTCGAGCCTACGTCTTGCGCGTCAAAGACGTCGCCTCGGGCGTCTTCATCGACGGCCCTCGATCGTACGCCGTCGGCGCCATCGCTCGCGGGTCAACGCGTGATGTCGACATATCATGCGTCGCCTTGGGCTCGGGCGTTCAGCAATGTCCCACGCTCGCGTTGGTCGGAGCGCTCGACGACGCCATCGCGCACGCGCCGCCCGCGCTTCAAATCTTCGCCATTCGCGCATCGCCTAAATCGTCTGCACACGCAGTCAAGGCACACGCACCCACGGCGTCGGTCGTCGACGCACCACCGCCCGCGCATAGCCCCGCGTCGTGATACTAGCCCATGTAACGCGCGCCTCGTGCGACTTTTGTCCCCACTCCGCGCCTCGTCTGTGGATGCCATCACCCACGACGACGCTCACCGCCGCCGCACGCCTCTCGCCGCTCGCACGCACCGCCCGACGCACGTCGACGCCGTCGCCGCGCGCGTGCGTCCGACTCACCGCCGTCCTCGCGCGTCCGCGTCGCGCGACGAGCGTCGATCCACAACCGTTGACAGTCATGGCTGCCGCACGCAAAACATCGTCGACGACCCGCCGCGCGCGTGGTACTCGGGGGAAAACATCCGCGGCGAACGACGAGGCGGCGCGCTACGGGCTCGCGGGCGCGGAAAAGGGCACCACGCTCACGTGGTTGCCGACGTTTTTGACGCTGGCGCGCGTCGTCGCAGTCCCGGCGCTCGCTGGGGTGTACTATTCGGATATCCCTAACGCCGCGGTCATCTCGGGCGTGATGTTCATGTTGGCTGCGTTTACGGATTGGCTTGACGGGTATCTTGCGCGCAAGCTCAAGGCGAGCAGCGCGTTCGGGGCTTTTTTGGACCCAGTGGCGGATAAGTTGATGGTGGCGGCGTCGTTGTGTTTGTTGTGCACGCGCGCGCCGGCTGGCGTCGCGCCCTGGGCCGTGGCGCTGCCGTCGATCGTGATTATTGGGCGTGAGATTACCATGAGTGCGTTGCGCGAGTGGTGCGCGGCGAAGGGCGGGGAGGCGCACGCGGCGGTCAAGGTGAATAACCTCGGCAAGTATAAGACGGCGACGCAAATGGTGGCGTTGACGGTGTTGTTGCTCGTTCGCGACGGGTCTTCGTGGTTTGCCAACGGCGCGTATAACGATGCGTTGGTGAATGGTGGAGTGTATTGCCTTTGGGTATCCGCCGTGCTCGCGTTGGTGAGTTTGTGGGTGTATATGTCGGGCGTTATCGGCATAATGATGGCTTCGGATTGAGCGACGACGACGACGACGAAATGTTTTGGTGTTTTAATAAATACTCCGCGATGTGAGTGACTATCGTTACAAACTATGCTGGCCTAGCGTTTCAATCGTGATCCACTATGCGCCACTACAATCGTGCGCTAATGTTTGTTATCGCTCTGCGCGCCGCTATGCGTGAGATTCCGTCTTTTCAGAAATAATCTTAAAGACTTCTTCTGCGTACACTCGTTCGCGCTGCGTCTTCCCTTGTTGTCGGTCTGGATGAAATTTCAACAACGCCACGCGATACGCCTTGCGTAATTGCTTTGCGTTCGCGTGCGCGCCACCTTCGACGGAAACGCCAAAGAGCTCGAGCGTCTCAGCAAGCGACGACGTTTTAATTTTCTCAAACCATTCGACATGAAATTCGGCGCGCAATGCCTCCGCCGTCGCGCGCGCCTCGTTCGTCTTGGCGTGATCTTCTCGAAACTTTTCCACGCGGTTTTCAGTGGCCTTGAGTAAATCTGTGCTCGCTTGGCGTTGTTTGTCCTCGCGACGACGCGCGCGTTCAGCTTCGAGTTCGGCGTGACGTTCGGCTTCGCGGCGGAGCTTCTCTTCGGCGTCTTCGGGCGCAATCGCCAAATGAGCACTTTGTCGTTCTTGCTGATGATGATAATGATCGTCTCGTCGTCGTTCCGGACGTTGTGCTTTATAGGCGTTGATGGCATCGTTCACTATCCACCGCGCGGTGTTGAGCGCGTTGAACATGTCCTGCAAAAGAATGGATTCGTCCTCGTCCTCGTCGCCGTCGCCATCTTCAAGCACCGCGCCGACGGCGTTGCACAAATAATTCGCCTTTTCTGTATCATCTGCGAGCGCCACAGCGAGACGCGCGGTCTGCATGGCCACGCCGTGCGCGACGGACATGGCGACGACGACGTCGTCGTCTTCGACGGATTCCACGAATTCCGCCGCCGGTTTCGACTTTGATGTCGGCGTCGCGAACGACGCGAACGCGAGTAAATCTTCTATGGATGAATCATACGACGGTGATTCCATGGGCTGCTGTACTAATGGAGTTTTTCCCTTGGCGCGCGTCGCGGACCATACTTTCGGTGACTTTTCCGCGAATGGGTCGTACGCCGGCGGCGTGGGTGGCGTCGGACCGTCGCCTGTGGATCTCGTCGACCGAAGCATCCCCGCGCACGTCATCAAATCAACCCAGCACTCGTCGTCATCCCCAGGGATGGCTAAAATAATCTTCGCCGACCGCGACGATGACGCGTGACCGCCGTCATTACAATAGTACTCGCCCCGCACGAGCCGACACGGGACGTCGCACGACGACGCGAGCGCCTTGTATAGTACCGCTCGATGTCGCTCTTGGCCCTTGGATAAATGTCCAACGTGCAACACACACCCTCCTACGCTATTCCCTAAAATCTGTTCGCGGTCGCGCGCGACTTCGGCGGCTAAAACTGGATCATCGTCGCCGCGCGTCGGTCCGCCCAACCGGTCGCTCACCAATCGAGCCAAAGACGCCGCTCTCGCCCGCGTCGACGGCGCCATCGCGCATGTCTCTCTCGCGAGCTCATCCAACGACGACAAAAACATATCTGTTCGCCTATCGACGACTATGGCTTCATCATCCGCGAAACGCGGCGCCAGTCGTAATAAATCCTCCAATTCTGGCAACTTTCCATCCGCGACATTCTCAAACGCCTCGCCCCACACGTCGTAAAATCCATCCGCGCTCGCATCCAAAACATCATCCACATCCAACGTTTGGCTCACCCAATACTTACTCGCTAATGCACGACCATGCGTGCGCGCGTCGGTGCCGCGTCGGGCGCTGAATTCGAGCTGAGACGCGAGGAGCTCGCGCGCGCTCGGCTCGCGCGTCGACGCCTCGAGCGCCTCGGCGAGCTCGCGCGCGTCAAAGTCATCTATAGTCGTCTCCAGTGCTGGCTTTGGCGCCGCGAACGATACCGACGAGACTGCGTACATGGCAGGCACGTCGTCGTCGTCGGTGGCATCGACGGCGACAACGTCGCGCACGTCGCGCGCCGATGTCGCGCGCTGGAGCTTGGCTGTGGCGGAACAAAAGATGTGTGGTTTCGTGAGTATTCACGCGCGCGTAATGGCGAAGGAGACGAGTGCGCGCGACGAAGACGTACACTTGATTGATTTGAACATGATGCGCGCGCGCGCGATGGTGGCGGCGCCACGCGCGCGAAAGAATGGCGGAATGATTACTGGAATCTGGAACGGTTGGACAGGTGGCGCGTTTGAACACGGTGCGCGCGTGATGATGGGCGTTACAGCGACCGCGTGCGCAATTCTAATGTGCATTCTACGTGTATGCGGCTATTTAAAACGTCGATGGCGGCGGCGGCGGCGTCAGCAGCGGCGGTGGCGGCGGCGGCGGCGGGGGAAACGTGGCCGCGGGCGGAGGCGCCAGCGCTCTGGCGCTCGTCGTCCCGGTGCTCCGCGCCACGGCTAACCATCCCAAAAACACATACATTAACATCACCGGGTACACCGCCAGCGTGCGCCTCGTCGCTGGCACCGCCGCACTGACGAATGGCACCGACGCTTTCGAGCTCCACGCCACCGCGAATGCGGTTAATACCACACGATAGATTTTATTCTCGCTCAACAAACACCCGGCGCTCGCCAACACCAACGGCACGATGCAATACCCCAACAGCGCCACGGACTGGAGGAAAATAATCCTCCCACCGAGTAACAACACATTCGTCGTCAGTGCGATGGCACCGATACCAACCGTGGCGAACACGACGGAAAACGTCGCGTCGCCGTTGGGCACACCCGCGCTCAACGTCCCGCTCAACGCGAGCACAAAAATCAACGGTCCCCACAAGTCCCATTCGCGCAACCGCGAAGCGCCATTCGCGCCCCAGTTCATCGGCAACAACACCGCCACGCAGTTCCGTCGCACCACGTCCGCATCGCGCTTAATGGTTTGCCAAATGGTTTCATCCAACGTGTGCCAGTCCAAATCAGTCGTCGTCGATGCCGCCGCGCGCACGTGCTCAATATCCGCCGACGCGGTCGCCGACGCGAACAGCGGCGTCGATGTGTCTTCGAACGTGCCGTGCGACATGCTCGCGTCCCGTCGCGTCGCTCACGCGTCGCGGTGTGACGATGAGAACACAGATGATGACCTCAACGCACGATGATGACCTCAGAGCGCGACGTGCTCGACTCGATGCTCCGCGCTTCACCGCGCGCCGCGACGCGCGCCGCGACGCCGACGCGCGCGCGACGCGTGTGCGGACGCGGACGCACCGCGCCACGCCGCGCGCAGGACGTGGCGACGATCGCGCTCGGGTGATTCTGGGAGCCCGAAGTCGTGTTTTCTTCGCTCCGAGGCGTGACGTCGGTCACCGTGGGCTATATCGGCGCCGATGACGCCACGGGCCGACGGGCGACGTATTCGAGCGTGTGCGGAGGCGATGGCAACGCCGAGGCGCTCAGAGTGGAGTTTGACGACGACGTCATCACGTATGAGGCGCTGCTCGAGGCGTTTTTCAACGCGCACGACGCCGGGCGACGGTCGACGGCGCAGTATCGCAGCGCGATTTGGCCGAATACTGAAGCCCAGCGCGCGACGGCGATGCGTGTGATTGAGAAACTCGAGCGCGAACGTCGCGTGCCGGTGATGACGACGATTGAGAATCCGAATTCGACGACGTTTTGGCGCGCCGAGTGGTATCATCGAAACTACAAGGCGAAGAACAACGCGCGTTTGGCGGCGGCGGCGGCGATCTTTTGCTTGAATAATTTCGCCCCAGACGCGCCGTTTCGAGTGGAAATTTCTCAATTCCTCACGCTCGCGGTGATTGTGTCGATTATTCCACAAGTCGTGCCGCAATTCGATCGCTTGTTTGACGCGCTGGACGAGTGAGCCAAAATTAACTCGCGGCGCGTATTCGCGTCGCTCGCGGACGTTAGCGCGCGCGTCGCGCGTGACGACGCTCGGGGCAAGCGGTATGCGCACGCATACGCACCCGAGTGATCTGATTTGCGACGCGCGCGCGCCGTGCTCGAGCGATGTGGATTATTATCGTATTGTATATTGTATTCGCGTAGCTCTTATGCGTTGTGACCTATACCCTCAACGCTACCTCACTTCAAGGCTCGCCTTGGACGCCCGCGTCGTCCGCACGCACCGCACGCACGCGCGTTACTCTCCGAGGCGCACTCGCACGCACGCTTCGCATCGCCGTCGCGCATCGCCGTCGTCGTCGTGTGTGTTCATGTCGCTCGCGTCCCGAGTCCCAGCCCTCGCGGCGCGTCGAACGCTCATGTCGCCTCGCGCGCGCGCAACGACGCCTAAAGCGCGCGCGCTTCGCGTGTGCGCGTCGAGCGCGTCTTCATGTAAGCTCACCACGAGCGTGATTGCGCCGACGGTGGAGAAGGCGCTGGTGGATATCACAGACGCCGTCGCAAAGGGCGCGGATATCGTCGAGCTCCGCGTGGACTTTTTACAAGCGTCGACCAAGGCGGGGACGATTGCGCGCGATATCGAGACGTTGGTGAAGGCATGCCCGGTGCCTGCGATCGTGACGTATCGTCCGACGTGGGAGGGTGGTCAGTATGATGGCGAAGAGGCGCCGAGGTTGGCGGCGTTGTGGGCGGCGTACGGCGTCGGCGCCGCATACGTGGACTGCGAGGTGCTCGCTGCCGAACGTTTCTTCGCAGCCAAGCCGTCGAGTGTTGGAAAGACGGCGACGAGAATTATCTTGAGTTCGCATAACTATGATGAGACGGCGAGCGATGAGGAGTTGGCTGGGATTCACGCCAAGTGCGTGGCGGCGGGCGCGGACATCGTCAAGATGGCCTCCGTGTGCAATGATATTGAAGACATTGGTCGGTTAGAAAAGTTATTGCGCGACAAGGGTAAGGGTATTGATACCATCGTGCTCGGGATGAGTGAGGCTGGGCAGGTGTCTCGATTGCTTGCGGCGAAATTCGGGAGCTTTCTTACTTTTGGGGCGATTCGGAGAGGCGAGGAGAGCGCGCCGGGACAGCCTTTGCTCGAAGAATTGCGTGACATGTACCGCGTGCCCACGCAAGGGCCGTCGACCAAGGTCATGGGTGTTATCGGTAATCCTATCGGTCACAGTAAATCACCGGCGTTGCACAATCCGTGCTTGGCGGCGGCAAACGTGGACGCGTGCTACGTGCCGCTCCTCGTCAAGGATATCAAAACCTTCTTAAAGTCCCCGTTATTTGGCTCGAGCGACTTTATTGGATTTAGCGTGACGATTCCGCACAAGGAAGATGCGTTAGAGGTGTGCGCCGAAGTGGACCCGGTGGCCAAGCAAATTGGTGCGGTGAACACGTTGGTGCGTCAGCCGGATGGCACGTTGAAGGGCTACAACACCGACTACGTCGCGGCGATCGAAGCCATCGAGACTGCGTATGAAAAGAAGATTGGTACGCCCGCTGCGGAAGTGTTGAAAGGTAAGACCGTCGTCGTTATCGGTGCGGGCGGTGCGGGTAAGGCTTTGGCGTTCGGCGCCAAATTTAAAGGTGCGAATGTCGTCATCGCCAACCGTAGCGTCGAGCGCGCGCAAGCCCTGGCTGATGCGTGCGGTGGCACCGCCGTGTCGCTCGAAGATTTAGCTAGCGGAAAGGTGAATGGTGACGTGTTAGCGAATAGCACTTCCGTCGGCATGCAACCGAATGTTGATGACACGCCCGCGCCTGCGGCGGTGCTCGGCGGCTTCTCCGTCGTCTTTGACGCGGTGTACACGCCGCTCGAGACGAGACTTTTGCGCGAAGCCAAGGCGGCTGGATGCGAAATCGCCAGTGGTCTCGATATGTTCGTCGGCCAAGCTGCGAGACAATTTGAACTCTTCACTGGGAAGGAGGCTGAGACAGAGTTGATGCGAAACGCTGTATTGTCGAGCATGAAGAAATAATTCAATCAAACAAACAAACAATCATTATTCGTCGTTGTAATAGCAGTTCGCGCACGTAGCGGCTTACAAAATGCACGTAACAGTTTCGTCTTTGGTAGTATTACAAGCTGTTGATACAGTGGCTTTATATAAGTACAGTCGTCATGTGAATATGTGAATCATGAATCATTCAACGCGAATCATTCAACGCGAATCATTCAATCATTCGCCGACGACGCACGCCTGCGCGGACGCGTCATCATTCTCCAACGCGA
>Ga0181603_10000324_pt1 | contig 40184 bp, 30 predicted proteins | sample 041ome_13_FD_148633 | JGI IMG/M metagenome (GOLD analysis project Ga0181603, IMG submission 148633) | Coastal salt marsh microbial communities from the Groves Creek Marsh, Skidaway Island, Georgia - 041409US metaG (spades assembly) | ecosystem: Environmental > Aquatic > Marine > Intertidal zone...
TGTCAATGGGAAAGTTGAAATCATTGCGAATGATCAAGGCAACAGGATTACTCCATCTTACGTTGCATTCACGGATAGTGAGCGTCTGATTGGGGACGCTGCAAAAAATCAAGCCACGTCCAATCCAACACGAACCATTTTTGATGCCAAAAGATTGATTGGAAGAAAGTAAGAGTCGAAAGGCACATCTTTTACTCTTTTATTAACCCATTCTTTGAACTTCTCCAGGTACTCTGATAAAGATGTTCAGCGCGATCTTAAAATGTTCCCTTTCAAAGTTGTCAATAAAGAGAGCAAACCATGCATCGAAGTTGACTTGAAGGAGGGGAAGAAGGTATTTCAAGCTGAAGAAATTTCAGCCATGGTTCTCGTTAAAATGAAAGAAACGGCAGAGGGATACCTCGGGAAGCAAATTAAAAATGCTGTTGTGACTGTACCTGGTATTTTTCACGTTTCATTATCGATATAAACTGCACTTATTTTTCTTTCTTAGCATATTTTAACGACGCACAGCGTCAAGCAACAAAAGATGCTGGGACTATCGCGGGACTCAACGTTGCAAGAATCATCAATGAACCTACTGCAGCGGCCATCGCCTATGGTCTTGATAAGAAGGGAGAGAAGAATATTCTTGTTTTTGATCTTGGTGGAGGCACATTCGATGTTTCCATTTTGACTATAGACAACGGTGTGTTCGAAGTCATTTCGACGAATGGAGATACACATCTTGGTGGTAAGTTCAAATACTTGTAAAATATTTTGCATCCATTTAATCAATGAATCTTTATAGGCGAGGATTTCGATCAAAGGATCATGGAATATTTTATTAAGCTCATAAAGAGAAAGCATAGTAAAGATGTTTCCAATGACAAGAAAGCTGTGCAGAAGCTTCGCCGCGAGGCTGAGCGTGCGAAGCGCTCCCTCTCCAACCAGCACCAAGTTAGAGTTGAGATAGAATCTCTCTATGACGGTATTGATTTTTCTGAGCCTCTAACTCGAGCCAGGTTTGAAGAATTAAATAACGACCTCTTCCTCAAGACGATGGGGCCTGTCAAGAAGGCAATGGAGGATGCCGGTCTGAAGAAGAGCCAAATCGATGAAATTGTTTTAGTTGGTGGCTCAACAAGGATCCCGAAGGTTCAAGAACTTTTAAAAGAGTACTTTGATGGCAAGGAACCAAGCAAAGGTGTGAACCCAGATGAAGCCGTTGCTTATGGTGCTGCAGTCCAAGGCGGAATTCTTTCCGGCGAGGGGGGCGATGAAACTAAGGACATACTTCTCCTCGACGTAGCACCTTTGACGCAAGGTATTGAAACAGTTGGCGGCGTCATGACGAAGTTGATTCCACGTAATACTGTCATTCCGACAAAAAAGTCTCAAACTTTTACAACGTATCAAGATAATCAGCAAACTGTGATGATACAAGTCTTTGAGGGCGAAAGAGCCATGACAAAAGACAATCACTTACTGGGTAAATTTGAACTCACTTCAATTCCACCAGCTCCCAGGGGAGTTCCTCAGATTGAGGTTACTTTTGAAATTGATGCAAATGGTATTCTCAATGTTGGTGCGGAAGACAAAGGAACTGGTAAATCAGAGAAAATTACAATTACAAACGACAAAGGAAGACTTTCTCAAGAAGAAATTGAACGAATGGTCGAAGAAGCTGAAGAGTTTGCAGAGGAGGATAAAAAAATTAAAGAGCGAATCGACGCGAGGAATAGTTTGGAGACGTACGCCTACAACATGAAAAATACTGTGTCAGACAGCGATAAATTGGGCGATAAACTTGAAGAGTCGGACAAGTCTACCATTCAAGACGCTGTGAAGGAAGTTCTTGAGTGGTTGGATGAGAATCAAGAAGCAGACACGGAAGAATACGAAGAGAAACTCAAAGAAATTGAGGGGATTTGCAACCCTATCGTTTCACAAGCGTATCAGCAGAATGAGGAGGATTCTGAGTCTGGGGATGTTGATGACCATGACGAGCTTTGAATTCTCCACTTAAATTCAATTTTCTTTGCTCCCACTCATGGTGCACTGAGAACATTCTCAATTATTACGATAGGAGTACATTTTATCAATAAGATATTTCATGTGAGCTATTACTGACCTGACATTCAAGGTCAGTCTCGTGTTACTGCTGTGTCTTCTATGGTTGATTGGTTCAGAAGTCGCCGTCTCTTCTTTAACTTGTTCACTTTTCGTTCTACTAAAGTTTCTACTTGCCTGATTTTTGTCAATTTTTTCCCTTGTGGTTCTGATTTCATTCTTTGACATGAAGACTTACGTGTGAAAGTTTCGGTGTCCGATGCATTCCTTTTCAATAATCCGGGTGTCTTCGTCTTCAAAATCGTATCATTCTGGCCGGAGTCTCTTTCGTATAATGTCGAAGTAGTAAGACTATTTCCGACTTCAGGCGGTTTCTCTTTTGTTACAAGATCAGTTTTTTCACCTCTGCTCAAGCTCACATTCTCTGCCTTTAATACAACTATCTCACCCTCTTTTTCTCTAAGTGACTGAGTCATTTTAACAATCTTTTCATTCTTCTGGGCTATTTCTTTCCGTAATGTATCTAATATTTCTCGAGAGACTTTGTCATCTGCATTCAGATTTTGATTGAAATTTGAGTTTTGTGTCTGTGTCATGTTAGAGGTACGACCCCCCACACGGCTATTATATGCCATTTCCATGGTATTGTACGCACTTTGAAGAGTTTTCCTCAAAATTTTTGTATCCTCGTAGAGTTCAGCAATACTCTCTTGCAACTCTTCGTTATTAGCCTTTAAAATTTCATTCTCTCGCATGGTCACCATCAAATCATCCTGTATTTCATTTTTTGTCTCTTCATTACTCAGTCGTGCTCGCTGAGATTCGTCATACAAGGTCTGTAAAGAAGCTAGGGCATATTCTTGCTCAGCAAGTCTCGTTTTGTTCTCGTGAAATTTAAGAGTATATTCTGCAACTATCTTTGCCTTTTCTGCTTCAAAGGAAGAGATTACAATTGTGAGCTTTTCCTTCATTAGTGCTAGTTCGGCATCCCGTATCTTATCTCTTTCTGTGTAATCTTCTAGTTTCGCCACGATGTGTCTCGCATAGGTCTGAGAAAATGAGCCGTTAAAACGCAATTCATAATTACTGACCTTAAAATTATAACATACCTGTAACTCACGAAACTGCCTTTCAGATTCCATTGTGGTTGTGAGAAGACGGCGTTACTTTCTTTTTATCTATTAGTGAAGATAGGATTTTCAAACGGCCGAAGTGAGGTGATGCCACAGTTCAGTGTTCAGAACCACTGAACTTTTGAAGGAACGCCGAAGTTGTGGCCAAATCTGCCTTGATATTGTTTAGGGTTGCTATTTGCGTAGAGTCCCTCTTCGTCTGTTTTTTAAAATTTTGGTTACATAGTTTTAAAAGAAGACAAAATGACTCGCGCTCCATTAGTCCAACGGTTAGGATATGAGCCTTCCAAGCTCGAGACCCGGGTTCGACTCCCGGATGGTGCACTACTACTACTATTGTTTTTTTGCCAAAGTTTACCACGGTTCCTACATTAATTTTGAAGTCGCTCAATTGAAGTCATGAACATCCAACTTCATACACTTCAATGAAACCTTCAAAAAATAGTATCCCCTTAGCCTGTTAACGGGGACGCCAGGTTCCTTCTAAGCTCCGTCTCAGTTTTTCAGAATTCAGATTCAGAATTTGAGAATTATCAGAAAAAAAACAAAATCCAAAAAATAGACTTTTAGAACTGTCACTTTATTTTTCCATAACTCGAGATACGCCCACACGCACTATATCCTAGTGTCAAATCTCGCATGGAATCTCTCATTTCAGAACCTATGACGCAATCTTTGGTATATCGGAAGATATGTACCAAGAAGAATTTTGAGTATTTTTTTTCTTTGACGTGATGTTATCAAACTCTTCTCATTCGCGGATTTTCGACTTCGACTACGCTTGTAAAGGGCACGAAAAAACAGTAGCTTCAGCAAAATTTTCCAACGATGTCTCCAGGTATGTACATAAAGTATATTTTCGGAACAATTCTGACTTAAGTGTTCGTATTTTGTAAGAGTTGCAAGTGTATCTGGAGATAAAACTTGTCGAATCTGGTGCACTAGAACTGGTAAGTTGGCTCAAATTCTTGTAGGTCACGCCTCAGGCGTGTGTGACTTAGCCTGGAGTAGTGATGACAAAATCATTGCTACCGGATCGGATGATACTTTTCTTATGCTTTGGGACTCCTGGACAGGCAAGTGCATTCGATTACTAGCAGGTCATGAATGCTCTGTCACCTGCTGTGCTTTTGATGTACCGAATAACGTGTTAGCAAGTGGTTCTTTTGATGAAACTTTACGTTTATGGGAAGTAAAAAAAGGCAAGTGTATGCTAGTTATACCGGCTCACTCCGACCCCATTTCTAGTATTTGTTTCAGTGCAGATGGGAGTATGATATTAACTGGAAGCTACGACGGAAGTTTTCGCTTTTGGGACAAAAATAGTGGAGCTTGCCTGAAGTCTCTTTCAATTTCCAACGATGAAGTAGTACCTATATCATTCCTTAGTAGCACACCTAACCCATCATTTATGTTGCTCGGTACTTTGTCTGACTCCATCATGTTGATTGATATCAAATCAGGGAAAATTGTCAAGAAATATAGTTCCCATACGAACAGGCAATTTTGCTTGCCCCCCTGCTATGTGAGAAACAAAGAAGCTGAGTTGATTGTGTGTGGCTCTGAAAACGGACACATCTATTTGTGGGATTCAATTTCTCAACAAGTTTTAAGTGCTCTTCCGATCAAAAGATTTCATGAAGAATCATCTGACTTGGCCGTAGCGGTCAACATTGCCATGGGCAGTAATTCTGCGGTTTCTTTCTTTTTGAAGAATAGCACAGATTATGAGTTGAAACTATGGCAGTTGTCTGAGTGTGAGTGAAACTTCTCATAAAATACTGTGCAACAGCTTTGCAAAACTGTTACAGTTGAAAGTGGTGATGTTTTCTGGTTTAATCATGAATGAGACAGATAACAGATGTATCTTTATCATCTTCATTCCAACGTAAGTTCAATAAGAAAGATTTCACTTGTGTTTATTCTCATGATTCATCTTAATGCTAGGTGTGTTTAGCTGATATTTTTAGTTTTTATACGTATTATTAAATAAGTTAGTCTAGTTTTTTAGGAAAAGCTTATTTTCTGCTTGTCATATCGTGGGTAACTTCGACACTTACTAAAGGTGCTTGGTCACATTACTTTCTTTCTTTTTCATCCTTTTTCTTCTTTTTTTTCTTCCCTTCCTTTCCAGCTTCATCAGACTTGTTCAACTTGTTCATAACATTCTCTTGTACACTTTTACTGTTCATACCGAATTTGTCGGTGGACCCAGCTGCAACTGACCTTTTTTTTGCAACAGCTGTAGGCCCAAGGCCCCAACGTCTGGGATAAGTGTCTCGTTCCATTACGACACGTTTAATCTTTGCAACACAGCCATGATCACATGTAGCCATGATAGCAGTATTCATTTGAGCTGTTGCAGTAGCAATAGCCTCCCCTTTTGTTGTTATTAAGACACACTCTTCTCCGACTTCAATTCCACTCTCATACCTTAATAGACCTGGAATCATCAGTTTTGCACCATAGCAAATTGCATTCACGGCCGAATCTTTCACCACAAGGCGTTTGAAATTTGTCAATAAGACCTCAAGAGGCATGATCACGCGTCGAAGATAATCTTCTTTCTGTAAATTATCTCGCGACCATTGTGCATCTAGAATATCGTGCATGGTTACCAAGTTGTTATTTTCATCACATACACCTGAACGCACCCTACGAAGCTCCTGCATGTGACCACCCACGCCAAGGATAAGACCTAAATGAACACATAAAGTTCGAATATATGTTCCTGCTTCGCAAGATACCCAGAAAACACAAAGGTTACGTTCTGCATCAAAATCAAGTAATTTACTTGCATATATAGTTCTAATTCGAAGTTGGCGCTTCACTGCAGAAATCAGTGGAGGGCGTTGGAAAAGTGAACCAGTCAAGGTTTCAATTGCACGTTCCACTGAAGTCTTTCCACCCTCAGGGGAGGCATGTAAACGGCAGATACAAACATATTCTTTTCCAGCACCCTGCTGTGCCTTCACCAGACGAGTGGCACGATCAATGCAAACTATGAGAGAACCTGTTACCTTTGGATCCAAAGTCCCACTGTGACCAGTTTTTTCTACTCTTAAAATACGTTTTAACCAAGCAACAACCTCATGCGAGGAAGGGTTAGCTGGTTTATCTAGATTGATAACTCCGTAGCGGATATACTCTGAAATAGGACGTTTCAAGGGTGAGTAACCGCAGGGGATTGGGGTGTAATGTCCCGTGCGAACCTATATAAAATAAAGGTTAAGTATTATGACAGATCAACCAATGAGCAAGCTACCATTAACCGATCATAATTCTTCAATAGGAGTGGCCATGTAGACGCATCATAGACTTGAGATTCATCGGAAGGCTTTATCGTGAATTCAACCATATGTTGCAGCGTGTAGGGTTGGAGAGAGGAGAATTACCAGATCAAGTAAGTTACGCTTCACGTAGAACGCAGCTGTATCAGAATAACTAGCTTTGAGAAGCAGAGTAATTTGCAAATGTGCACTAATGTCTTTAGTTATCTATATCCTCAAGTCAACCCGTCACAGAGAAAGAAACGTGAACGTGAGCATAAGAATTGTGAGAAAGTAGTTACTTTTAGTTTGAGTTTGCCGCCGCCGTCGGAACCATTTTTGGGGGGGTGTTAAATATTATTTAGGGTGACCACCAAAATGATATAATCTCTTCTTGTGCATCTTGAAACAACACTTCTATAATATCTATCACACTTCAACTATCTCAGCTCTGTTGTTCTCACAACAGACAAGCTCAATAATATAAGTCCTTAAACAGCCGATTATCTTTACAGTTATAACTTTAATAGTTACCGGTAACAAAGAGTCGATATTTAAGGCGAAGCTCACGAAGCAAAAGAAAAAAAGCAACATCTAAAAAGCATCCATCGCCGCCATCCGCCGCCATCAAAGAAAAGTAATATGAAATCAGCAGCAAACAGGTTTGTCATGGACCTATTGTACTCACTCGCACAAGCGAATATAGGAGACATCACAGAGAAAAAGAACTCTGAATCAGTTGGTTACACTCAAGATATACTCTGAGACTTTATTCAAAACACCATCGAATATCTCCACGAAGGAGGCAGCAACAAAGACTTCAAAGCAAAGCTCAAGCTCAAAAGGACTCAAAATGTGAAATGTGCAGTCTAAAAAGAAGACCAAACACGCATAAGACGGACCGGTGCAGAACGTCAAATCACAAGCTCTTTAAAAACTCTCTCGATTCTATAGTGGATTACACGCCTGAAGAAAGAAAGGCATTATGGTTGAAATCAAAGGCGTTGATAAACGGTAGTCAACTAACCGCTGTAGATTACCGAAAGCACATCGAAACAATAGCTAACGATAACTACATCAAGATCAATAAGATTCCGGAGTTTCCGAGTGCAGAGAAACTTCTAAAGCACGTGTCTTTAGCACACAAAGTTCGGGAAAAAATAGAAGAGAACGATTCTCGTTTTCCTAAAAAACACGTAGTTCAAACGAACTAAATCTCCGAAGTCAACACACTTCGCTCATCAAAACATCTTTCAAGACGCGCGCAAAGAGCAGGGGAGTGTTAATATTATTGACCACCAAAATGATATAATCTCTTCTTGTGCATCTTGAAACAACACTTCTATAATATCTATCACACTTCAACTTTCTCAGCTCTGTTGTTCTCACAACAGACAAGCTCAATAATATAAGTCCTTAAACAGCCGATTATCTTTACAAGGGTACTACGATTGAACCCTAAACTCGTAAACTGCTTGTTGCCAAAATTCCTTTGAACCAGGAGGTTACTGAAACAACTTATAAAATGTTTAAATGTAGCGTGAATACGACGAATACGCATCTGAGATACATGATGGGTAGTGGCTTGCGGGGGTAAGCATATTTATATTCTTATCCGGCTTCAATCTAAAAGTTTATGTCTCTGCACGGCTTTTTTTGTTTTGTGACAGTGGAGCTAGAATTTCTTCTTCTTATCTTTGCGCCGGAAGACGCGGAGTATTGCAGGATAGTCGTTCAAATATAACGGCCAGAAAGAATTTTGGAAGCGGTCGTTTCAAAGCATTTTCAGCAATAAGGAGAGAAGGTACATCATCTGATTGGTGCACAGAGTATTCCTTATTTTACTAATCTTTTTTCTTTGTCTTCGTTTGATAGACGTCATCACAGGGGACCCACACAACAATGTCTCGGATTACATATATCAAAGACTTGGAATAAACTTGCACCAACGACCTGATCATCCCCTTGGAATATTGAAAAACGTAATTGGCGACTATTTTGACTCCAAATTCGGAGATAATGCGTTTAAAAGATTCGATGACATCTATCCAATAGTATCAACTTTTGAGAACTTTGATTCTGTATTAGTACCTAAAGATCACATCTCGCGGTCTGTAAATGATACATACTACGTCAACGCCGATAACGTGTTGCGTTGCCACACTTCTGCGCATCAGTATGAGAAACTGAAGAGTGGAGAAAAACAGTTTTTAGTCACAGGGGACGTTTATCGCCGTGATACTATTGATGCTACACACTTTCCAGTTTTTCACCAAATGGAAGGAGTACGTGTATTTGAAGCATCAGAACTAAACTCAGACCATTTGAGCGAAGTTGAAGTTGTCAGCAAAGAACTGAAAGAAACGTTAGAAGGGTTAGCGCAGCATCTCTTTGGTGAAGTAGAGATGCGCTGGGTCGATGCATACTTTCCTTTCACAGAGCCTTCCTACGAGTTGGAAATTTATTTCAATGGAGAGTGGTTAGAGGTCCTTGGATGTGGTGTCATGCAGCAGTCGATATTAGAAGACTCTGGTAATCCAGGAAAAAAGGCTTGGGCATTTGGGCTCGGTCTAGAGCGTTTGGCTATGGTTCTTTTCGATATTCCTGATATCCGACTGTTTTGGTCAGATGATCCTCGATTCAGCAATCAGTTCAACGCTCAAATGTTCAGAGCAGGTGGTGTTGGCATGAAAAAGTTCAAGAGCTATTCTAAATATCCACCATGCTTGAAAGACGTTTCGTTTTGGTTGCCAGAAAATGTGACGAATTTCACTGAAAATAACTTGTGCGAACTAGTCCGTGGGGTAGCTGGGAATCTCGTAGAAGAAGTTAAGCTCATAGATGAGTTTCACAACTCAAAAACAGGGAAGACCTCAAATTGTTTTAGAATAGTATATCGATCCATGGAGCGTTCTCTTACTGATGAAGAGGTGAATGAGCTGCAAGATTCTGTGAGAGCTAAAATGGTAGAAGAGTTAGGCGTGGCTCTCAGATAGTATTTTCTTTTGTATTTCAAGGAATGTCTGTCTGTACTGAGAGTTTACACTCACCACCTAAATCAGTTTGATCTCCCAACTGTCGGGATCTGCTTTCTTCACTGCGGAAAATCGTCTAATTCTAGGGTTCTAGGAACCATACACACAAATATAACCTAAGTCCATCATGGCAGACAAGATCCAGCCGTCCCAATCAATCGTATGACCCTTCGTTACAATAGCTTTTTTATCAAAGTACTTCCCGCTTCGAACACTACCCTTTGTCGAAAACCCATAGAGATCCACCGAAGTGCATAAACCAGACTTTACGAGCATCTGGGTCCGCATAAGTCCAGCTGCAGGTTTACCGTCCTTAATTTTGTTCCTTTTCAGCCAAATGTTTACAAGTTCGTTCCTTAACGTTCTCATTGGCCTCATACCAACATCAGTGTCAATAGCATACACGTTCGATCCTTTGGGAAGAGGTACCTTAGCATCAAAATAGCCAAGTTTCGGCTTGGCAGAAGTCTTATAGTGTCCTTTCACAAACATTAAAGTTGTTTTTGTCCCAACATTCCTCTCAAAACCTTTAATGGGAGTATTATAACGAATAACAGTATCATGAGCATCTATGTCGTCTCCAAACTTGGCCTGAAGAAGTTGATCACCAGTACCGATGAACGCACAAGTCCCTAGAGAATCTTTTCTCAAAGCTGGTGGCAACTTATATTTTCCTTCCTCTTTGAAGGAGCACTGCTCATTCTGCGTTCTGAAGATACATGGCCACGGGTATACGGGCAATTTTCCTTCTCTCGATTCATCACTGGCTTCTGGACACTTTCCATAAGTGCAAGGGGTAGGGGAAGCCATGAAGTTTCGTATGTAGTCATAAATTTCTTCTTGAAACTTTGCATCTGGTGGGTTTTTATCCAAGAGTAACTCTGTTGGAGCTTCGGATAAAAGTTTTCTACGAGAAATATCTGTGTTTCTCTCGTACTCGACATTCTTAACTTTGGGAGGGTAAGCAGGATGTGACCCTTTACAGTGCGGAGGTGGCCACCGCCGACGTAAAGCTTTCTGCCCAGCACGAGTTTCGCTATTGTTGTGCTCTAAATGCACTGGTCCAGAAGAAGAATATTGTCTTTTACTATTTTTCTTTTCTAAACTTTCAATTTCTTCTTCAAGAGATGTATCAACTACGGAATCGCTCATGTGAAATTGTCCTTCAGAGCTAAGTCTATCTTGAATTTCTTCAGAAGACTGCCAGAAAGGCTTTTGACTAAATTCTCGGGATAGAATACCAAGCTCACCTATCTTTCGAACATCAACTCGAAAGGAAGCAATCACCAACGAGCAGAGAGCCAGGAAAATAAATTGAAAACAATACATAACAACGGAACGAGATGATACCATCAGGCTTCTCTTCACACAAGTTAAACATACATTGTTGCTAGTGATGGAATCGAACCTGTACTGAGAGATTCTCTCTTTATCTCAGTCTTAGTTTTTCAAGGTCGTGCTGGAAAGCAGGAATGATGGAATGTAGTTTGAACACAGTACGTCGAAGGTCACTTTATTATTTCATCAAGCTCAAATATGCTATTGATTATTGTGGTATCAGACGGCAATATCGTCTTATAATATCGTCTTCCTTGACACATTTAGGGTTTTGTTCAAAAAAAGATGTAAAAGTAATCGGATGTTTAAGGTCTTATTTAAAAAAAGGGTGAGGAGCCTTCGAACTGGGCGTCCCAGGGGATAGTTTTCTCCAAACGGGATTTTATCTCAAATTCTCAGGCTGCGCTAAAACACGGCGCAGTGTATAACTTCCTTGAACAGGTTCCGACGACGACAAAGTAGCTTTTGCGAAAAAACACTTTTGCAGCATTCCTCAAGCAATCAATATGAGCGTCACATCGATCGCATCGCCCCGTGGAGTCCTGAATTCACGCACGAGTTGCTGGGGGGAGGAAAACAAGTCCAAGCTCTTGAAAAACAACAGAGGATTGCATACTTCGAAGCGATTCCCCCGCTTTACCCCAACAGAACATAGCTATCGTAATCTAGTATGTTCTGGAAGTGGTGCTTATGCACAGCAAGGTAAAGGACCACCGGCTCAAGTTATGGAAAGGTTTCAAGGGGTTGCCAGCCAACTTATGACCCAGCGGATCATACGCTTGGGCGGAGCTGTTGATGATGATGGCTGTAATTTAATAGTTGCTCAATTGTTGTGGCTAGACAGCATTGACCCAAGAAAGGATATTACTTTATACATCAACTCTCCCGGCGGATCAGTAACTGCAGGCATGGCTGTATTTGACACGATGAGACATATTAGACCTCACGTTTCAACAGTTTGCGTTGGTCTTGCAGCTTCGATGGGCGCATTTCTTTTGGCATCGGGGCAACAAGGGAAGCGATTTAGTCTTCCTAATAGTCGAATAATGATACATCAACCCTTAGGAGGTGCGCAAGGACAAGCTGCTGATATTGAAATTCAAGCCAATGAAATTATGCACCACAAGTCCACACTGAATGGATATCTTGCAGAGTTTACAAATAAGCCTCTTGAGCAAGTGATGGAAGATACTGATCGCGATTTCTTTATGTCTGCTGAGGATGCAGTTAGTTATGGTTTGATTGATGCTATAATTGATCATCCAACGAATGTGGCTGTTTCCACTTCAGGAATCAAGATGTATACGTCAGACCCTTGAGCTCACTGAGAACGATATGTGTTTAAAACTAGTGCAATGTAGATAGAATGATGAGGAGAAAGTCTCATAGTCAAACTATGAAGTTTTAAAATTATTCCGTTAGCTGTCATTTCATATCTTACGTTTATCTTCATGCGCGCGCACACCACACTCATATTTGTAGGACTTTCCTCTTGTTCCTATATTCTCTGTGCTTGTGGTTCAGCAGCACATAACGCAATTAGATGCAAGAGTATTAGCTCCGATTACGGTAAGATTGTAGATCGTAAGGAAATAATAAGAGCTGCGCACGTTGATTACAATACTTTTACACAGTGCACCTTCAAGTTCATAAAGGAGTTCAACAGAAAGATGAAAAGGAAAAACATTAGTAGCTTTTGCACTTGAATAACAAAACTATCTCCTACAACTTTGACTAAATCAACTTGATCTTCGTCAACGCAAGGTACTGTAATTAAACAAACGTAAAGGGAAGCAAATAGTAGAAGAAATGTAACTTACTGTTCCAATGGTGAAGGCAAGAGAAGAGGCAAGAAACCCAACATACAGAAACGGTGTAGCAGCGTCTGAAATTTCCAATATCTGCAGTGAAGCATAGGAATTCAGAATGAGGTGTAAGAATCAATAAGACTCGTAGATTACCTGAGAGGACATAGACGACAGCCCATCTGAAGCTTCGGATGGTAAGCAAGCAATCGATAAACCTGGGGTACAAGCTTGGTTAGATTATAGTTTAAGCGCTCTGGATTTAATCGCGAGGTAATCACTCCGATAAAAGTTTGAGTTTCGAACTAGATACGGTTAAGATCACGCAGAATTATGCAGTAAAAATTATGCGTGGACATACGTAGCCCCGAAAGCATTTAGAATTTGACTCCAATTGAAACTTACCGGACATAATCGCAGAGACTGTAGCGGAATTTCTTTTCTGGACTTCCTCTCCGCGGGAAGCGTTACGTTGAGAGGCTACAGTCGAGATATGTTTGCTACGCTGCACATTACTCGTAGACTTGCGGGCAAGTTGAGTACTTCCTGAGCTTAGAACTAACATTTTCGGGTGGGTGATCTTATCGGCTTTTCCGAATTGATTAATGGCGTATCAGGATAAAATTTCACTCGTCTCTCGCGTTTGTAAGTAAGTAAGCGTGAGTAAGTGCTTTGGAAGCTTTGCTCATTTTGAAGTGAAAAAATCTTCCATTCTTTAATTTAGGGTTTTATTACGTCCGACTTTTTTTCTTTTTTTCAGCATTTCAGGAAGGAAACCGATACTTTCCACCTTGTTGATTTGTTGGGAGAGCTCAAAGGAAGGACAGCTTATTCCACGGCCAATTTGGAATACTTTCTGACAGGGAGAGCCGCTTGTCCATAACAATTGGTTCGGAAGAACTCATAAGAGATGAACGAGGATCAAGCATCCCATAAGCTTACTGGAATAGCATATAATTGTGGAGGTATCTTTTTTTTTATTCCTTCCGTTTTCAATATTACTTATTGCAGATTGCGGTTCTGAAGTTGTTTTACGCCCCGGAGATATTGTCATATGCAGAGAATGCGGGTATCGTATCCTTTTTAAAAAGAGGACGAAACAAGGTAGGTGGACTTTCGTATGTAATCAATGGGTTCCTCTAAGTTACTATGAATATTTTGACAGTGGTTCAGTTTGAAGCTAGATGAAATAGTGTGCTAAAGGGTTCTCTCCCTACTACAAAAAATATATATGAACCTCTACCCATTCTCAATAATAATTGCTAGTAACAAGGGGAGCGATTTTCACAAGGTTGTAAGAAGTTTAAATTCGCATTCACCCTCAGCTTTCTTCCACGGCACTTCCCGTATCCTTCCACTTGTATGCACATGAAACGCACTGAAAAAATAAGGACATGCCATCTGTTGTTGTTAACGAGAAAAACACTGCCTCTCTGTGACCACATTTAGAACAACGAGCATCGTTTGATCTTGGTAGAGTCGGGTCCGTACGAACATCTTGAATTACAGTCGTAACTTCATCTGATGTGTGAGCAATTGAGTTTCGATACACACAATCGCTGTCAGCATCTATCATATAGTCGCAATTTCTGCAGACATAAACTAACTTTTGCCTATCTCGATCTTCCTTGGGATACAGTAAATCATTACTGTTAGGGCAAAAGCGCAACTTTACCGTTAGCTCATCAACTTTTCTTTTCGAATCCATTTGAAGACACGAAAGAAGAAGAAATAGAAGAAGTGTTCTCTGTTTGGATTTTTTTTTTACCGACCGTGTAATCTAATATTTGTACACAAATTTTCCTCAAAAACGGTAAACGGAAAGAAAAGTGAAGATGCGTCTGCCGCTCTACTCCTGAGTAAACCCAACCTATCCGCAACCTGGCGCACTGCTACAAATAAACTCTTTCTCAGTGCCGTTCTTCCGTTCTTTCAACCAACGGGAGAGCTTCTCAGGTTCATTAAAAACCCTAAATTATTTCAGAAAAAAGAAAAGAAGAAAATTTCCGCAACCACGCAAAACAAAGCTCAAAAAGTACTTCAGGAACAGTGACGACTTAAAGGTACAACCACCTCGTGTCAAGGAACAAAATTTGCGAGTCTTTTGTCTTGTTTGAGAAAGTAAACGTATTGATTGACAAGCATGCTTGCAAATTCACTTTTCACACGTGGTAGTTTTTCTCCGGGCTCCACCAAGAAGCGGTTAAGTTTTGAAAGGAAATATGCTTTCCACGAAAAAAAGTGTAAAGGACGTTTTATGCGCGCAGCCATTAGTTGTGATGCTGAAATTATCAATGTTGAGATAAATAGACCCCTAGGAATAATTCTTGAAAGTATAAAGAATTCAAGAGGAGCTATAGTAGCAGAAGTTGTTGAAGGCGGAAATGCCTCGAAAACTAGAAAAATTGATAAGGGTGATATTCTAGTGAGCGTTGAAGTTGATGGTTCTATTTATGACTGCGGCCCAAATATTCTATTTGACGATATTCTAGAACATATAAGTGAATCTCCGGGAAAGAATACGATAATATTGAACTTAAGTAGAGCTACATTTGTAAGTAGCTCAGTACTGGACGAAGTGTCTAATTATTGGGAGCAGAAGAAAGAAAAGAAAAAAAGTGGCCCACGAGTTTTGAGAAGAACTGTTGGCGTAGACCCGAAGAATATCAGAGTGTACAGGAACGGTTTGATCGGGGAAGGTAATTTTGGTAAAGTCTTTCTTGGAGAGTGGAAAGGACAAAAAGTTATTCTGAAAAGTTCAAAATCGAATGTTATGGGAGCAGATGAACTTCTCGATTCCGAATTGGAAATAAATGAATATGTACATAGAAATGCTAAAGGGTCCTGTGCACAATTCTTTGGTTGTTGCGAAATAGATGAGCGCGACTCCGGGAATCTCTACGATGAGTCGCTTCCTGCAGGCTTATGGTTGATGTGGGCATATGAGGCAGAGAATACTCTCCAAAATGCTCTAAATTTTGACGAAAGTAAAAGTTTAGAACTTCTCAGCCGTAACTATGCGTCGTGCAGTAGTTCCTTTCCGTTTGAATTATATCAGCGGATCAGCGCTGATTTATTGATTTGTTTATCTAAAATTCACGCCATAGGAGTTGTGCACCGCGATGTAAAACCAGAAAATATTATCTTGACAAAGAACGGAGTTAAGTTCATAGATTTAGGTGGTGCTGCTCTATGCTTGGGTCAGCCAATCAGTTATGAGCCTGGCGTTGGACCGGCTGATCCTAGATATTCGAAGCCTGATGATAAATATCTGCTCCCAACAAGTGCTGATACTCCAGAAAGTGGTAATTTGGAGAAATTATGGTCTGAATATATGCCGGAAAAGTTTGATATCTTTGCTATTGGTTTAGTCATATTACAACTGATGGTACCATCGCTGAGGAATCCGAATGAATTGGATAACTTCAAAGTGGAACTCGAGGAATGTGGGTATGACTTTATGTTATGGAGAAAAGATTTTTGCAGTTTTTCAACAGATGAATTGTGGCTTTTGGATATCAGAAACGGGGCAGGAAATGAAATTATAGCAAACATGCTTTCACCAACCCGCTTCAGTCGCAAAAAGGCTGAGGAAGTGCTAGAACACAGATTTTTTGCGGTAAAAGATGATGATATTTAATTATCCTAATATGTGGATCACCGAGAATATTATATCATTATTGATTGTCTAGTTCAGTATATTCCTTTGTTTTAAGCTATTCTAAATTTTCCCGCTTCTTTTTTTAGCTTCAGAATAGAAAACAACCCTACAAAAGCTTGTAATGAAGCATAGAATCATAGTGAAGAACTTACCCGAAAACTGTGATAGTATATCCAATCATGCCTGTACTACTCACGGGATTGCGAAAAAGTAAAATGGACACAACTACAGCTACAGCTCCCTACATTCAAATTTTGAGTGGGTAAGTTCTGATCTAGCAAATATCTCAAACGTAGCACCTTCGCATTTCCTAACACCTGCAAAGTTAAAGGACTTGTACATTTCGTAACCATAAAGTTGCTAAGATTCACTAAGAAAGCAATACTACAGTTCAAGACAAGTACAAATCCAAAGATACGACTGGACTTGCAATTAGATAACATCGTTTCAAATGCCAGTGGTTCCATTATTTTACTAGATATGCTCAGAATTGCTGCGAAAAAACAGTTGAATTCTTGTAAGTGTGGGAAAATTAGATGTACCTAATGCAATTGGGGACATAAATAAGAGTAGATTCAAAGAGTCCAATCGTTCATTTTCATTCGTTAGAAGCAAGCCTTGTAACACTGACTTTAGGGCACGAGCAAATGTAGCTGTAAAACATGCAAGAAATCCCCAAAGATGGAAAAGCGGTTCACTATTACTTGCAAGAACAATACCAACTACTACGGGTACCAACGTGATGTACACCTTTTCTCTATTGCTGAGAAAGAAGAAAAATTAAAATATTAAACTCACCTCTGCTGTTTCCTTTTTTCTTAATATGCACAAAGAAAGCTTAAACACACATAAAAATCAGTACACGTCATAAGATAAATTTTTGATGAACTCACCAACGCAGTAAAAAGTGGAGTAGTTGCACCAATTGCCTGATTAAAAGACACTGGTATGAATCTGAGAGAGATGTTCCCTCCAACTACCGATACAACAAAGACAAGAGAAAGAACACAAACTTTAAACAGGTGCCTTCTGCTCCGGATGTGCTGACGAGGAACTAACCCTGTCAAACGAACAACAATGCTAAGGATTAAGCATGATAGCATATGCAGCATAGTGAGGAAAATTGGGTACTTGAAGCCCCATAGGCTTAACAAGTATTTGTTCAACAATAATACTCCAATATTAGATGTGTACCATGACACTATCATGCAGACTGCAAACTTGTCAAAATTTGCGAACTGCTTATCTGTCACCTCTTTCATACTTCACGCTTTCTTCGAGGATTCCGGGTGCGAAAAATCCTAAAGTGTCAGTTCACCGTGAAGACAATTTTACGTTTTGTGAAGATGAACGGTTTCTTTCTTTTTCTCGATATAAACCTTATCTATTCATAAAATAATGGGTTCGGGTTTTCGTAGGACTGAAGAAGTGCTGGAGACGTTTGCTCTAAAATGCACGGTATCAGTGGATTACAATATTTGGTTAATTCCTTCAAAGTTACAGGTCCTGATAAGTTGAATACTCTTCAGCTATTGTGAATATCTTGACTTCTTCCTGCTTGAGAATGATTTGATCAATATAAATTGAAGTAACTTTGAGGAAAAATCTACACTTTGAGTAGAAAGTACGAAGCAGTAAGCACCCCTACGGTGCTACGGAGCTATACGGGATAATACCGCGAGGAACATCGGGCAAAAATTTCCAAAAAAAATGCTCAGGCATGCCGCGCCGGCGCGGGGGGACAATAACAAACAAAATACAAAAAATTAAAAATAGATGTGAAGGGAAGGAATATCTATATTATAGGGTATGAAAGTTCGTTAATCAAATATGTATTATAGAGGACCATCAGGACAATAAGAGGAGACGGACGAAGGAAAGGAAGGACAACTTTAAATCATTACATGAGTGGTAGAAGCTATTTTCTTCATAAGTATTCTTGATAGCTTTGAAGTGTATTTGTAATGAATAGAATCATTAAATAGAGTTTGCAGGGCTTTGACAGTGGAAAAAAGTTGGTCATGCCAGAAACTTTCGAGAGAAAAACAGTTGCATTTTTGGTTGTAGGTATGGCTGGCTCTGGGAAAACCAGTTTCATTCAAAGGTTTAATTCGTCGTCACACGCGAAGAAAATGCGAACCTACATTGTGAATATCGATCCAGCCGCGACTAAAATTCCTTACGTTCCAAATATAGATATTCGTGATACTATCAATTTTAAGAAGGTGATGAAAGACTATGGTCTCGGACCTAACGGAGCCATATTAACGGCTGCCAACCTTTTTGCAACAAGATTTGACCAAGTCATATCACTTTGTGAAAGGCGTCGGAGTGAATTAGATTTTATCGTTATTGATACACCTGGACAAATAGAAATTTTTACATGGTCAGCTTCGGGGACAATAGTTACTGAAGCAGTTGCAAGCCGGTTTAAAACTTTTCTCTTCTATGTCCTTGATACTTCTCGTTCAAATAATAATCCACAAGTTTTTGTCAGTAATATGTTGCAGGCAATAAGTGTTCTGTATAAATCACAAGTTAAACTCATTCTTTTACTGAATAAGGTAGATATAACCAATTCGAAGCAGATTAGAACGTGGTTATCTGATTTTGAAAAGTTTCAGGCAGCTTTTGACATAGTTTCAAATTCTGCATCAGAACTTGGTAGATCACTTGGTTTCATTATTGAGGAATTCTATGCAAGACTCTCACTAATTGATATATCGTGCCGTACTGGTGAAGGTTTTGAAGATGTCTTCGAATTGTTACGAAATGAGGCAGGTTTATGATTTTTTACAAACAAACTAAGAAAGGACCTAACTAAATTGAATCTAAAGTCGCACACTGAGCAATACACTGTAACTCTTCCTCTGCAAGGTTTTCTACTGCATACGCGGAAAGAAATCATTTATTTCTTTTTCGATTCCATCGTTGCGGAAGTAGCGGTTTGAAAATTCCTTTTGTTTAAAATAGTTGTACCATTTTTGAATGTATATCCTTGTTCGCGAATGTATGTGCGTTCCTGTGGAATTTCAAAATTACGCAAATACTTCGTGCCTGCTCTGCTCAGGACACAGAGATCTATATTTGACCCAGATCCCAAATCATTGTATATACCCGCGCGTATAGACCTGGCAACAAGCAATTTTGCTTCATCTTCACTCATACCATCTTTATAGTCGCTTTCAAATATGGACATTGCAGCCAAAGACCCACTACCCATAGTGGCATATTGAAGGCAGTCAGAGGATCCGTGAGGATAAATTGTGAAAAGTTGAGGGCCGTGAATATCAAAACCACCAAGCACTAACGCAGCGCCTACATGACCTTGGTATTTGAATAGATGACTTTTCATGATATTTTGCGCAGATACAACACGACTCTCCCTAAGTGTTGATTTGCGATGGAGGAAGAGTGCAGAAGATACCATTCCTTTGAGTATAAAAATTAGTCAAGAAAATGGTAATTAGACATAATATGTACCTGTAACAGCTTCCGTGTCTGCTGCGGTGCCGGCACCGCAACAGTAAATATTTGGTGCGATGTAATGGATTTTTTCACAGTTCTTATCAGCCACAGTTTCTCCATTAGTCGATCTTGTATCTGCCCCAAGGACAACACCGTCCGAATAGATCACTCCACTAATAGTTGTACCTGTTTTAGTTGCTAGTTTTGAAGTGAGAGCTCCTTTCTTTACATCATGAATAGAAGAATTGAATTCAAATCCACCGAGATCGAATTCAACGCGATCTTGCATTTCCACTTTCAACTTTATCCGACTAATTATTTGAAGGAGATACTTGAATAGTCTTCTATTTCTTATAGATATGTACCTTGTCTGGAATTGTTTTATTTTATTAGTCTTTTAGTGTTTTCAATATTTAAGCTTCGTTTAGACTGTTAGAAGTCGTACCTACTCTGTGCTACCTCCTGGAGAAAGCTTAGGAATTAATTACAACAAATCAACAACTTCCAAGACTAATACAAAACGTAGATTTTTCTTGTGCACTTCTTCAGCAACAAAACTAAGCTCGTCCACAAACAATTCAGAGATGTGTCATAAAACAAATATGAAATATTATTGTTAATTATCCCGCTTTGATTATCAGCGCGTTTGGCAATTTTGATCTGACTTCATGAAGAAACAGGAAGACACAAATTGAGTTGGCCAAAGCAAATCGTTCCAAGGTCCTCGACCGAGATACTTACCTTTTCCCACATATTTGAAGCGCGTGGTCCTATACGTTAGGATTGTTCTTCAGAACAAGAAATAGGAAGAGAATGTCCTTTCTTTGTTAGCTTAAACTAAAAAGGAACTAAATATATTTGATACATTCCAGGAAAGCTTTTGAGCTTGCGCCTGTATTATCCTTCGGGCATTTTTGAGATGCATTTGAACGAGTTCCGCAAAAAGTATATTGAAAAGTTCCGCGAAACGGGATACTTATACGACTCGATCACGTCAGATATAGTGTGGTTAGATGGCTTTGCAAAGGACTACGGCACGTTTCAAAGAGAGTCCTGCACTCATACACTATTTGACAACCTTTCTGTTGAAAAGGAGAGAAGAAAATATGATAGAGCAGAGAATATTGAAGGTTGGTCACGTCTGTCAAGACAGTTGCCCTGTCTTCAAAATTGTAGAAAATGTACTACTCAATGCGAACTTCCTCAAATTCACTACAGAAAAATGGCATCAAGTGGAATAGTACATTTGTTTCTTTTTCACTTTTCAGACAATCACAACCAGGTATTCTTTGTGAAGTTCTTAACTCTTGTATTTGGAAGTTTTGAGAAGGTTTGCAGCAATATGTTTTTCGTATTACTTTCATCGCTGTCAAAAGCACTGAGAATATCTTACAAGAAAGTTTTGAATGAGTTGTTGAAGTTTTGTGATTATCAATTGTATTATACCGTGCAGTTTCGCCTGGCTCTTGAAGAGAAAAGCAAATTATCTCGACGAGTCTGGATGGGTAGTAGTACTGTGTCACAGTTAGACTTGACATTAGAATTTGTTCTGGCCCAATTAATTTCTTCTAATTCTTTGGATTTCTCCTGTTCAAGTACATCAGCAAATTTTGAAAAGTGGTTCGTGTTAAATTTTACTGTGCATAATATGCAAAAAGGTACTGCTCAAACATACAATGTGTCAGTAATTCAATACTTGATGACAGAAGAGATTAGTATGTTACGTCTTTCTTTAAGTTATGAAGAACTTATATTCACAAGATTTACTTTGCGACATCTTGGTTTACAATTACAGTACTTTCAACTTCAATCTGATATCAAAGTATCGCTCTTGAGCATAATTTCTTCTTTACTTGATGCATTATCTTTTGTAGAGAAGTCCGATTATTTATTAAGTTTTTCGTGTTTGAAGGATTCTAGCTTATGGCAATATAAGCTTCTGGAATTATTGATTTGCTTGGAGTCACATATTCTAGCAGCCGATATGGTTCTTTATATATATGTTCTAAGATATTTCGGTTTGGCTGTTAAAAATCTAGAATTGTCCGAGAATTACTTACACTTACTTATTAAAGTTTTTGGACTTTGCTTTTGTCCCAGTCTTTCGTACTTTCCAAATAACCCATCCATAGCTAATGAAATATGGTCAACTATAAAGAGCATGCCACATCAAGTTCGTTATCGGGTCTATAACTTATGGACAATATCAAATATTCAGAGTTCATATTATTTAGAACATTCAGATTATTTAGTGCAACTGAAAACTCTAAGAGCCCTGCGACGACTTTCCAAAGAAAATGCAAAGTACAGTGGGAAGATAATTTGCAAAGTTGCCCACAGCAATCCAATAATTACATTGAAAATCATAGTCAATCAAGTACAAGCTTATTCAAATATGGTGGTTCCAGCGGTTGATTCTTTGAAATACATGTCATATTTAAGTTTTGACACTCTTGTGTATTTGATGTTAACTGCATTTTTTGGAAAAAATGAAAAAATGAAAGAAGATGGACTTAATCCTTGTTCCTGGTTTGCTGCACTTTCAAAATTCTGCGGATATGCAAGCTTTAAATACTTAGCAATTGATATCCAGGCTCTTCTTGTATACGTTTTGAACGCTGTCAGAGATTATCAAACTGCAGAACTGCTCATCTTGAAGGAATTATTAATAGCCATGGCTGGAAATCAACTTCTCGAAAACCTAAGTAAAGAACAGATAGAATCATTGTCTGGTGGGAAAGAACTACAAAACCAAATTTCGAATGCTTGTGATTCATTTTCAGATCATAAGATCAAAAGTATTCAGAGACTAAGGAATGCCTTTGAAAATCATGGCTCGGGCTCATTAGTAAATCCATATCTTGTTCTATTGGCAAGAAATCTTCAGTGCTTAATTTTCTGTTCTAAATTTAAAAAACTACATTTGTTGGTAAGGGCACTGGATTATTCTCATGAAATTTTTGCCCAATTTGTAAACTTTCTACAAGTTGCCTACAGCGAAAGTGAATATAGTTCATCCATTCCAGGTGTCCTAGTCCTAAAAGAATCATACCATTTGAGTCCAGATGTAGTTTTCAAAATTCACAGGAAAAACTTTCAAATTTCTGAGTTCGTAAAGATTTCTATTTCAGAAAGTTTGAGTACGAGTAACTTATTTTCTGCTTCACATGAAAAAAAAAAGTGGTACTCATGTAATGAAAAGTTGTTCGAACTTTTCTGGAATCTTTCATTGTATCATATTCATATTCCGGAAAGGCGTTATAGCAGCATGATATCAAAATTAACATCTGAGAATTTGGATTTAAGTTCCTCCAGTCTTGGCTCAAAACACATAATTACTTCAGAAAAAATTAGTGAGTGCATCAGTCGTCTAGAGCTCGAACAGATCAATCAGAAGAGAGAAGTTTATGAAACAAAAGTTGCACTGCGTTCTCTGAGAAATATTCTCTCTGATAATGTTCCAAAGAGAACAGAAAGTATTTGCTATCTCATGCAAAATTTAGTTTTGCCTCGGTGCAGTAGTTCCATAGCAGATGCCATATTTACCGCAAAATTTTTTGAGAGTTTGCGGCAATGTGCACAGCACTTCGACTTTTTGCAATATTTTGATATGGTGATTGAGGATCTAGGGAAGCAAATAGAATGTTGTACTGACTTCGAAGCTGAGCGTTATGGATATTTTTTAGATGAGTCTTTGAGAAAAATTATGTTGCTCAACTATGATGGTCATATGCATGGAAAAAGCTACATGATGTCCACTGAAAGAGAGGGTGGAATGCTTTATTCATATATTAAAGTGAAAAAGATTATAGAGTGGCACAGGAAGTTACTTCATACTTTCATGAATCTTCTAAGAAAGGGAAGTCGGTATGACATTCGGAAATCCCTTGTAATCCTAAACAAAATTTCCAATTTTCCGTTGTTACTTCACCATGGCGAAATTATCTCGTATGAAGTAAAAAATATATGCTCTTCATGCGATTATGATGATATCAAAACTATTACTAGAAGTTACAATGCACATTTGAAGCAGCGTAAAATATTTTGGAAGACAGAAGATGAATTCATAAGGTCAATAAGTTCTGATTGGCTTGAATAATTTTCATCCTCATGGCCCAAGAAATGCTGCTTGGTTCCACGTGATGAGGGGTAATTCGAATATTTCCACATTATGAATTTTAGATTTTTGAAAAAAATAGCTCTTCATCTCACGTACTGCAGTAATCTCATCGTGAAGATACGAATAGATCAATTTTCTCGTTGACTCTAGTCGAATTTTCAGGACACCATACCTACTTTCAATCTGAGCCCAACCAAGAGGGTCAAACTCCAACATCCAAATCCTGTGATGAAGCGAATGCAGTGAACTTAGACATAATAACAAATCCTCTAAAATGCTAAGTTCTGTTAATTTAGTGCCATCAATCTTTCTTCCTATCAAGGCTGCCATTTGCTTCTTGTCATTATTGGAGTAAGCAATAGAAAACATTTTATAGAAAGTGAGCTTTCTATGGAGAAAACGTGCTAATGCTGCAGGAAATGACAAGGGATGATGTTCTATCCCATCAAACTCTGATCCTTGCATTTTCAACTGTCTAAGAAACTGAGAAACTTTAGCATCAAGATTATCCGTAAGTATTCTATAATGTGCGATCATGTTTGTTTCTGCAAGCTGCGGATTTAAATGTGCTGTCAAAGGATCTTCCCATGTCAACCACTTTGCAAGATTTGTGGTTCCCCAACCAACTGGGATATCTGATGGTTGATCAAGAGCACATGCAACTAACATGTCCGAGAAAGAAGCTGGCCTACGAAACAAAACTTTGTATGACTCATCTACTCTTTGCATGACATCACTCCGCGAATTTTGCCCACTCTTTGCATTCACAAGCTCACTAAAGAAAGCGAGTGCAGCTTCGACTGAAGCCAATGATAGCTCTGAACCATCGTGTGACCATGCGGTAATATAAACGTGCTGTATGTTATTTTTTGATGCTACATTCAAGCCCGACTCCATCATGTTCATTGACCAGAATAAAGCAACCCAAAATCTGTTCCATGACCATAGACTAAGCGAAAGACTCCAATTTCGTTTCTGTTTAAGATATGTATTACTATCTAATAGAGAGCTTAATAATGATATTTTTTTATCGAATACGCTTTCTTCTGAAGCATAATTTCTATGTATAAACTCGATTTTACCATCACCTAAAGCTTCATTTAATTGAATGAATGCCTCGGTGTCTAAATCCTCCTTGCATTCTTCAGGAAATTTCACTTGATGAATACTTTGCTCCTTCGAACATATTTCAATTGAATCTGCATAGAAGGCAGGGATCATATTCAAGCTTCTAGAGATATCAACAACTCTTTTCAAATGTGCATTGTACGATTGTAATTCAATATTGAAACAGTCTTCATCACTTCGTTCATGCTTCAAATATTTGGAGCATTTCGCATATGCTTTTTGCACATAATATCCATGGGTTTTCTCACCAATATTTATGTGAATACGTCTCGATTTTAGTGGTTCAGACACAGCAATTAAAATACGATGAAGCATTTCATACTTTTCCTCAGTATCTGGAGGGGCTTTGAGCATCGATGAATACGCTGGCCAGTTACCAAGAGACTTTATATCATCAATTAGCAAAATGGATGGAATAATTTCAATTCCCAGTGACTTTGCGATATTACCGAGTGCACAAAAATCTTCGTAAGTGAAGCGCTTTTGCATGTAACCAAAAAACGGTTCATTTTCGACCACAAATGTATCTTCCATGTAAATAAGTAGTGTTCGATATCCATAGAGTGATAGGGAAACAAGAAGATCTTGCAATTTCTCGATCGTAGGCATCCCTCCGGCACTAGTATCTAATTTGAAACCCAGTTCATCAACTGATATATCAACATCAAATTCCATTCCAGCAGTGATTAATGCTTGCTTACTTTTGACAGGACCAAAAGGTGCATTTCGCGCTGCAACCATCACTCGTCCTAAAGCATGAAATGCATCTATTCTTTCTGAGAAATATATTGTAACCAGATTTGTATCTGAAACAGTAACTTTGATGCAACGACGTGCTTTCTGATTCCGTGAAGATTGAACAAAAAGTAGCTTGACTGCAGCTTGAAAGTTTTCACCCGAATCTGTTACAAAATATTCGGGAAAGCGTTGTTTTACACTTTGTATACCTTCCTCCAAGTGAATATTTTCTGGATTGGTATGAACATAAAAACGTAAGCCGTTATAGTAGTTCAATGAACCTGGAAAGTCACTATACGAACGAAAGCTCTTCACTTCTTTAGTTGCGAAGTTTAGTAAGCGTTGGTTTCTGCTTTCTGAATTGCCAACATTTTCACTTAACCTTCTGCAAGGTTTCGAATCACATATGGTACAAAAAATACTATGGTTTGAAAAGAAGTAAACTAGTACTATGCAACAAGTTAAAACGACTGTGCCACCGTGGCAGAGAAAGGCCTGCATTGTGTCCCAGTGCAAATAGTTCTATTAATATGTTCCCGGAGTTTTTTCTTCGAGGCCCTTCAAGTTCTTCTTCAAAGATCCAATGAAATCACGAACAGACGAACTAGCGGCTGAGAAGATAGATAGAGCAAGGATAATGAAAAAGCTCAAGTTCTGTGTTCATCGGGTGGAAATCTGTTCATTCAAAAAAAACGGAATTTGTGAATTTCACTTTCACAGACACACGATCAATGTCATTAAGTCAGGGCCACGCTATCATGAAGATGAAATTTTCAACTCCAATTTTTGTGTTCTCTATCTTTATTTCATTATTTCCTTTGCTATCAATTTTTCTTTTTGAAATTCTCTCAAACCGTTCAAGACATGACCGTACTCCGTTTTCTTCTGCTGAAGAGTTCGAACGCTGAATTAGATTTAAAATCTTTGATCAAATTATTACTTTATTGGCGTTTCGGTGCGGCATAATCACAAAATGATAGATATCATCGATCTATCATCATTATGGATCATCTATGTATCTATATTGGTTTACTATTGCTGGTATTTACGTCAAATTTAAAAAAACGTTCACTGGAAAAAATCGATTTGAAAAAAATTTTTTATTTTTACGAGTATTAATTTTTTATTTAGTTAAGGGATCCCATTTTTTTCCTTCCGTCCCACCCGCAGACTGCTGCGTTGGAAAACTCTGGGACAATTCACCTTACTTCTTACTTCAATCTTGTCGGCCTTTTCGTTACACAGATGATAAGATCCTCAGACTTTTGCGGTTGCGTCACAAGAAGGAAAATTATTCTGACAGGACATCAAAGAACAAAGCATTTAAGTCACTCAACAGTAAAAAAGGTACTAGTTGCGAACATTTTAGAACCTCAGAAATTTCCTCCAACTTAAAAAGGGTAAAAGTCACCTGAAGTTGCCTCGAGCTAAAGCACGAGTACAGGTGAAAGTATAACTCATAATTTTCTTATTATTCTAATTCTTTCCTTTATAAAATCCCTTTAGATGGATTCATCTTACATGCCAACCGAAGAGAGCACAAGTTCAACTGTTTTGGCAGCAGACATCGGAGGCACAAACGCTCGTTTTCAGGTTTTCTTTTGCGCCAGTATTTCGTTTGACATACTCATAGATAAGCAACTATTATGCAGATATGGAGCCTTAGTTCTGAAGTTGGCGAGGATGTGCTTTTGGTAGAACAGGTGAATTATTATAATCTTGAAATCTATCATGTTGAGAGTTGCTATAGGAATATAAGTGCAAGAACTTTCCAACATTTGAACTGTGCATCACAGATCTCTTGAATGTAAGATATTAGTACTGAAACTACATGATATTCATGTTTTCTGTAGTCATCGGGAATCTCGGGTATTGATCGAGCATGCTTGGCTGTTGCAGGTCCTGTCAGAGCCAACTCATGCCAGGTAATCCATTATGAAATATTTTATTTGCAAAGTTACTCTCGATTTCAGATGACAAACTTGAGTTGGAATATAAACGGTGCAATTTTAGAGGAAACTTTTGATATCAAGAGTGTGCGTGTTATGAACGATTTCGAGGCGATTGGATACGGGATTGAGGAGCTTGAGAAGTCAGATCTTTTACCTCTAAATAGTTGTTCAAAAAAGTATTGCAACATATTTTCTGTAACTTTAAATTTGATATCTTTCTCTGAAGTCCAACAGGCCCAATAGCTCTGCTAGGACCAGGGACTGGACTAGGAGTAAGTTTGGTCTTTTACTAATTGAGACAATGTGTTATTCAATAATCAGGAAGCTCTCTTATTTTGGAATAGCTCACTTTCCGAGTACGAAGTGCACTCATCAGAGGTGAAAGTAACTAATACTCAAATGAGTACATTTTTAAAAACTCTTCCAGGGTTCTCACAGTCGTTTTGCACCTGTGGGTGATTTGCAATGTAAGGTAAGAGACTTGTATATTTTTCTCATATTGATGCGATGAGTTCTATCACTTAGCTTCTAAAATATGTTGAGGATGAAGTTGGGGTACGGCATTTATTTCAATTTAAATTTTCCTGAAAACTTTTGTGATACAATCAATTCTGTTCATTGATAGGAGTGTGAAGTCGAACATGTGTGCTGTGGTGATGGTCTTGCAAGAATTTACAATTTTCTTTGCATAGAGCTAAACGCTGGAAAGACAATACTAGATCCCGCCGAGGTATTACACGTACACATTAAATATTGAAGATGAACCTAAACTATTATTCTTCTATTGCTTTTCTATTTCTAAGATTACGGAAAGGGCACTGTCTGGAACATGTTCAATATGTGTTTTGACTGTAAAAATATTTTTGGAAATTCTGGTTTGTCCCCCCACTCAAAAATATTTTGAAACACTGAATGTTTCTACGTGACAATTAGGGTACAGAAGCAGCAAATTTAGGTTTAAAAGCATTGGCTAGTGGTGGGGTGTACATTGCCGGAGGCATTCCTGCACGTCTATCATCAATTTTAGAAGATGGAACGTTACTGAACTCCTTCGTGAGAAAAGAAAGTCGTACATCATTTCTCTTATCAACTTTTCCACTTGTTGTCATTTTGAATCCGTCAGTTGGCTTAATTGGTTCGAAGGTATACTCATTCTTTTTCATATAATGAGATGTTACAACTTTACCTAGGCCTTTGCGAGGCGCCTGCTGAAGAACTGAAAGCAATTTTTTTTATTCCGATAATTTACATTATTACTATAATAAAAGCCAGCCAGAACCAAGCGCAAATATACTCCAGCACATACCTCCCCAGAATGCTCCGCTACTTCCGAGCAAGTCACAAAGAAAACCTGCCATATAGTTCCCAAGTCCAAGCGCTAAACCCTGTGATAAAGCCGAAATGGCAAAGCCTGTTCCACGCACATTTGGTGGCATAGTTGCAGAAAGAACAGCCTTCATATTACCTTGCGTCATAGACATATGAACGCCAACAATTAGATAGCCGACAAACACATGCCATGGAGCTTTAGCAAGTACTAGTACAATGTCTGCAAGTACCATGACTGCAAAACCGCCAAGGAGCATGAATTTTCTACCTGATGCTCCATTTAGATCACCTTTATCCGCTATGACTCCCAATGGATACGTAAGAATTGACTGAACTATATTTGTTGCGAACATGAGTATTGGTAAGTAAGCGACTTGCATCCCGATTGCTCGAGCATGCAAAGTTACAAAAGCTTCACTGAAGCGAGCTACCTTTAAAATAGAGAATACAAACAGAGCTCGCCAGAATTCCCTGGGAAGCTGAACAGCTTCAGACCAACTCCAGCTCCACTCCCCCCAGCCAACTATCATGTCGTCACTTTTTGCCATAGTTTTTGTTCTACCATCATTCAAAGTTGCTCGGCTCTTCTCTTCATCAGCCCACGGATCATCAGCCCAAATATAGGCCCGCTCCTGCAGATCATCCGTGCCAAGTGCTCGAGTATTGCCATGGTGCTGAGCTTCCCTGTCAACTTTCTTTATCATTGTACCAGATGGCGTTCGTTTCAGCTGAACTGTACTCCTAGGAGTAAATTCTCCATCGTCTAAACCTTCAACAACTTGATCTAAAAACGGAGCCACAACAACTGCTCGTTTTTGAATTTGTAGTAACCATTCTCGAACATTTTTCCATGCTTGTTGTCTGTGATGCCATGCAACATCCCTACTCATATCCCGACACTCAATACGCCTCCATCTAGCACGAAGGTGTGGCATTGCAAGTGGCCCACGTGCGTGACGCCTCCAGCTCGGTAAGCCACGACCACGACCAGGACGAGGAGTATAATTTGGCTTTTCCATTGCTCTTTGAGGATTTTTCACGTAAGACAACAAGATAACTATGGCAAAAATAGAAGGGACAGCAGCGGCAGTGAATGTAGCTCGGAAGTTGTTTTGCGTTAGTTTCATGCAAACAACAGCCGTAATCGAACCTAAAACTCCGCCTAATGTTGTCATACTTTGGTGTAAACCATAAGAACTGCTACGTTTTGGACGCGGAGATAGATCAGCGATTAGTGCATCAGTTGGAGCCGCACGGATCCCTTTCCCAAATCTGTCGAGAAGCTTTGCCATCACAACCCATTGCACAGATAATGCGCTTGCGAGCACCAGTTTCATCATAGCTGTCATGACACTACCGACAGCAATTACTTTGACTCGAGATTTTAACATATCCGACAAGACACCGCTGAAGACTCTGCTAAAGTTTGATACTACAAGTGCAAAACCTTCAACAGCTCCTATTCGAGTATTGCTGAATCCAAGTTCGGAGTGCAAAAATACAGGTAGCAACGAAAAAACCATGCATGTTGAACTTGTCCATAGAAACCCACAAGTCGCCAAGGCCCAGATACTTAAATTATCAACTGGATTTGAAACAATCTTTGGAAGTTTCTTTCTACGCATTCCTGGGAGTTGACATATCAAGTATTGGACAATCCCAGCACCAACACCGATCTTTTTTAGCCCAACATCATCTCCTCCGCTTCTATACTGAGTTATCTCGAGTTCATTTCCATGGTACTTCCATCTTGTAGATTCAACTCCTCCTGTGTATGTATTTTTTCCAACTTTTCCTCCAGACTCTGAGAAATCCTCTGAACCTTGAGAATTTTTAACTATTTTTCTCAAAGACTGCGTTTGAAACATGGTCGGAACTATTCTACTTCTAAATCGTTTGCTCAACTTGTAGAATGAGAATAATTCGCTGCATTGCCAATTTTGAGATTTGATGTTCAAACTCATGGAGAAATAGTACATATTCATCACGATTGAAAACTAGGAGCAGAACGTCAATTTTTCTGAAAAAAAGAACCTCCGACCGGGCGAGCGGGGAAGACAAATATACTAAACCGCATGGAAATACGAATATGACTCATGTAATACTCAGATCCCTCACTGAAGTTTTCGCTTTCTACTTGAGACTTGTACGCTTCCAAGGACTTGAATAACTTTCGCAAAAGTAAGGCATATGGTCGTGCGAAGGGTGCGATAACTCTTTCTCATACTTCAGCAGTAAAATTTTAGCAAAAAAATTCACATAGCAGTCACAGTCCACAGGGAAAGTGACTTATATACCCATATGTATAGTAGAGGAGAGAGCGAGTCAAACCAACAGAGAATCAGTCAAAAAAATTACAAACATAACACAAAGAGCCCTTCAACAGCAAGTACACCACAAAGCACAATAAGCTGGGCGTCCCATATCATATATACAGGGAGAGCGACACCAAAGAAAGAGCAAGAAGAAAAGATAGATTCGTGAATAAGGTTGACTGCCTGCTTTCTCAAAACATGTATGGTCAACAAAACTTATATCCTGTCAGTGCCTTGTGAACACTTGTAATATTCCTCAGGGCCTTTTGATTTCCACTAATTTAAATTTACTCTAAATCAGTATTTGCTTTTGAAGTTGAAGAATGGAAGACCATATTTTACTATATTTCGACCCGCAACTCGTTCCTGACTTGCGAAAAAAAATGAGAAGTCGCGCGAGTGGAGAGTTTAATCTTAGAATCGATAAAGGTACATGAGATATTAAAAGTATGCAGTGTTAAAGTTTGTAAATCGCAACCTTCAGGAAAGTTATGCCTCTCAAAACAAGGCTCAGAGTTCTACCTAGTTAGGTGTGAAAATTTCAGAGAGATGGAACTCTGGAAAACTATAGATTGGAATGCACTAGTTAAAGTCTCAGATATCTCGCATGTTTATGGTATTCATGAGAAATGTAATGTAGCTGAGCAGGACAAATACGTTCGAAAGTCAAAACTAAGCTGGAAGGAAATTGATAAAGAAGCAGAGGTAACTTATGTATTGTATAGCAGTAATTTTGTCACTAATTACGTCCATTATTAAGACTGAAATTATGTCAGTCGTGAATGGAGACAACCTCACGGCATTCAGAACTGTTTTACACTACTCCGAGGAATTAGTGGATAATTAATAAGCGACTTAAGCACAGCATCTTAGTAATAAACTGTCCTTTTAGTTTTGGATCAGAATTGTATCTCCTTACCAATTTGCACATTTATGTGCTTTCCATTGCACTCCAACGTTACAGTGTTATTACTCTTTTGAAATTCACTCAAAAAGTTTGAGTATTCCCTTGAAAGTATGAGCGTTTTAAAACTTGTGTACAGATCAACATCGTGGTTGCAGGTTTCGAGGAGAAGTTTTGAGTCTACCTTAACGACGGGCTTACATAACTTCAGTTCGAAACTTATTCCTGAACTCAACGTGACAGATTCTTGTACCAATAGAACCTTTGAATTCCTTTCACTTTCTGCTTCTGGAATGGTTCCTAAATTTTCATCAAAATATGTTTCAAATGTAGTTAATACTCTCATTAGATCATCACTCAATTTTTTGCTCTGACCTGGAATTATTTGATAGTATATTCTGACATCATCATCAATTTTCAAACTGATCTGCTTTCTTAATTTCTGTATGCGGTTCACTATTTCTCGAGCAATGCAAGCATCTAACAGTTCCTCATGAACTTCCATATCCATTAGAATCATTAACCCATCTTCTCCGAGTATAGCTTCGACATTATCTGAAGTCGACAGATCTTTGAATTCATAACGTAGTACAACTTCGCCTATATTTATGATTTCATCTTCAATCGTGATTGCTTCATCAGCTTGGAAGGCCATTACAGTTTCTGTGCTCATATTCTTAATTATTTTTGAAATGCTTCCCATTTTTTTACCCAACCGCTTGCCTAACAGATTAAAGTTTGGTTCTGCACGTAAGTCAGCATATTGAAGAGGATTTGAAGATATACATATGTCACGGACATTTAATTCAGAAGTGATGTAGCTCTTCAAACTGCTGAAAATGTCTTGCAACAGCACTGCATCCTTGTGAACAATGGTCATCGAAGACAAAGGTAGTTTCAAAGGCATTTTTTTTCGTTCACGCACTGTTCGTCCAAGCTCAATAATATTCTGCATGCACTTCACCGAAGCTTCAATTCTTACATCATATGCACTTTCCTGCACTTCCGGAAATGATTCGAAATGTACACTATTTTGCGAAATTTCGAGGCACTTCTTCAAATTTTGATACATCTTCTCAACAAAGAAAGGTGTAAATGGAGACATTGCTCTACATAATAGAACCAATACATGAAATAGTACTGAAAGAGCGGCCTGACAATCAGCTTCTCCATCTTTTCCTTTTAGTCTCCCTCGATTGAATCGAACATAGATGTTCGTAAGTTGTTCAATGAAATTTATCAAACGTGGAACAACTGTATATAATCTATAGCCTTCCATTTCAGCTCGAATAAAAGCAACAAGCGTATTAGATTCCGATATAATCCAACGGTCAAGCACGTTTAGTTTTGTATCACTCAGAGTATCAGGAATGAATAGTACCTGCGTTTCTTTCTCGACACGACGAACATTTTGGACAAGAAAGCGATAAGCATTGTACCATGGCAAAAAGACATTCTTCAAAATAGAGAAGACGCCCTCTTCCTTGAAACGAAGTGGCTCAGCACGAACAACCGGGCTATTGATCAAATATAAGCGTAAAGCATCAGCACCATATTCGTTTAATATCTTGGACGGGTCAGGATAATTCTTCAAGGATTTAGACATTTTTTTCCCATCAGATGCCAAAACAAGACCATTGCAAATAAGATTTTTGAATGCTGGACGATCAAATAGAGCAGTTGAAAGTACCATCAACGTGTAGAACCACCCACGAGTCTGATCGAGACCTTCAGCAACAAAGTCAGCTGGGAAGTTCTTCTCAAAATATTGAATGTTCTCAAATGGATAATGTTGCTGAGCATATGGCATGCTTCCACTCTCAAACCAGCAATCAAAAACATCCTCAACTCTACGAAGGTTTGGATAGTTAGTACCTCGCGAAGAGGGAATTTCCAAATGATCAATGAAATGTCTGTGAAGATCACTCACTTTCTCACCAGACAAGCGCTCTAGTTCTTCAACAGAGCCAATTACACGAATTTCTTCACCATCAGGTGAAGTCCAGACAGGAATTGGAGTTCCCCAAAATCTGTTCCGTGAGATCGACCAATCATGCACATTTTCAAGCCAGTTGTGAAAGCGCTTTTCCTTGACATGGGAAGGCACCCAGTGCGTTTGCTTATTGTTCTCAAGCAATTTTTCCTTCAAATCTTCCACTTTCACAAAATAGGATGCTACTGCCTTGTAAATTAATGGTGTGTGTGAACGCCAACAAAATGGGTAAGAATGTACTATGCGGGAACTGTCAACAAGTCTATTCATTTCTTTCAAAATTTTAATTATATCCTTATCCGCATCTTTTACATTTCTCCCGATCAATATTTCTGGTATTGGAGAACAAAAGCTACCATTATCGTCAACTGGATCTGGTAGCATGCCTCCTTTTGAAATTATCCCATGAGCGAGGCAAACACGATAGTCATCTTCACCGTATGCGGGAGCTTGATGTACTACACCAGTTCCTGAACCTTCTGTTACATAATCATCAACACAAACACGAAATGCAGTATCTTTCATCTCAGCTTCAAAGATAGAAAACAAAGGCCTATATCTCAAATCCTTTAATTCTTTACCAGCTACTTCCTTGCATATTTGCCAACCATCTGAAAGTTTTTTCTTTTTATTCATAGCACCTGGAATCATAGAAATACAAGATTTTGCAACAATAAAAATCGTGCCATGAGGATCTTTTAAGTAAACATAGATAAACTGAGGGTTCAGGCACAAAGCCAAATTGCTTGGTAGAGTCCATGGGGTAGTTGTCCATGCAACAAAAGAACTTTTGACATCACAATCTATCACAGGAAAGGATACCTGATACATTGAAATAAAATTAAATGGTGAATAAGAGAAACTAATATATACCAAGACTGCAGGATCTGAAACATCCCTATAGTCAAGACCCGCCTCAAAATTAGAAATGGGCGTATTACAAGCCGTTGAGTATGGCATTACTTTGAAGCCGCGATAGACCTAATCGAAGTATGAATACATGAACATATTTAAACCAAGTGCATTTTACCAGATTCTTATCATACAATGTTTTGAAAACCCACCATACGCTCTCCTTTCAAATTGTTTAAAACGAAATAGAGATTGAATTAATCAAGACTCACCATGAAATTTAAATCTAAGGTTTTGTAATCGTGACGAAAATCAATCCATCGACCTGACCGAGTTATTGTTTGCTCCCACTCGCGAGAATACCTCATCACTATCTTTCTGCACTCTTCATTGTAAACTCCAATTCCCATGTTGAGGACATCTGACTTGCTCTTGATTCCTGAAGTTTACTCTTTTAGAATGAATAAAAATTATGCTTAAGTTCGTACCTAATTTCTTATCAATTTCGTATTCCACGGGCAATCCATGGCAATCCCATCCGAAGCGGCGGATCACGCGAAAACCAGTTGCACAAGCATATCGTGTTACAACATCCTTTAAAAATGTAAGTCAAAGAAAGTTTTGGTGCTGTCGTTATTTTTTCTCACCTTGATAGTTCCAGCCAATATGTGACCATAATGAGGAAGACCCGTAGCAAAAGGAGGTCCATCGTAAAAGACAAAACTATTTTAATAAGAAAATAAAAGGAAGCCAGAACAATAGGGAGTCTCATACTCAGGGCGGCCTTCGCTCAATTTTAGCTGCTGGTGAAAAGCGTCTGTTTCTTCCCAAAACTTTAATATTGCTTCTTCCTAAGATTCATTTAGCCCACGTAGTAATAGATAAGGTAATAAATAGAGCACCTGAAGAGGAAAGGAATAATCTTTTCCTTCCTGTACATCGCTCAAAGTGTGATTTGACATTTTCACTAGGTCTTCTCCTCACAAAATTATCTGCTGTCTATTGGAAAACATCTAAATTTGCTGATACGTAAAACAATCATGCATCTACCGACTTGCCAACTTGCTGTATCTTCACAAATAATTCCGTCGCGTTATTCCTTTGGCCGTGCTCTGGCGTCGTGAAAGGCGTTTTACGACTTTTATGACTACTCCCTGCTTTTCGTTCTTCTACATTTTTTTGCTTTTTTGTTTTTATTTTTTTTCGGAGCACGAGCCGAATGTCTTTGTTGTTGGTGGTGGTACCCTATACCTACCCATATGTACTAAACCTCTCTCAAGGAAAAGACCTTAAAGAGGAAAGACGGAAAGTGCGAAAGAGCAAAGAGGCTATGGGAAAACTGGTTTTCGATTATTGACGCCAGAATCTTCTCTTTTTTCGTCCGATGCCCGTACTGCCTCACAAAAGCCGCTTTCATCTCTCCTTTTGAAGCTTGTGAGTGCTTGTACGTTCAGTTGCACATAGTCACAACTCTTACTTGTTGATCTGAGTAGAAAGCGACTTGTGGTATTTGGAACTGCGCTAGATTCTGTTCATATCTTGGTTGGCAAAACAACATTTTTCAGCACTCTATTGTGTTTTTTTATCTACTACTGACGGAAACGTCAGCAGTCTCATTCGCAGTTTGATTCCATTAAAGAAAAGCACAGGATTTCTTCAGAAACTGGTTTTCTTTAGAAATTGCTTACAAAGATACACCGACTTGTAGGATATTTTTAGAGTCGAGATACTTGGCACGAAATTCCTACCTCCAAAGCAACATGAAGTCTGGCGTCCGAATTCGACCTTGGTCATATAAAGTACATGATTTTATAAATGTTCCACTCGTAGGAATTTTAGCCTCTCTGTGTGTAGCTGGAATTCTAAATTTGGTGAATACATCCATAGTGACAAAGATTTTTGTCGTATATATAATATTAGACACAATTTGGATCGTCATATTTCCGGAATCTATACCTAGTATGGCAAATTTTATAATTTTGCATCATATATTAACATTTTGCATCCTGTTGCATCCACTTAGATATCCTGAACATTCCATAGAGACATGCAGAGATGGAATTGTAGAGTTGAATACATTTTTTCTAATCTTGAGAAGGCAATTAAGGCGGGGTTCGTTTGCTAACCTTCTCTGCAATCTGTGCTACAATCTCACACTCAGTATAAGATTTGTGTGGCAGCCATATTTGATCTATCATTTTTTTATTATTACAAACGTCCGGGAAGGATACCCCTTATCTGAGTTTTTCTGTGTTATGGTTTCTCAAGTTGCACTATGTACCTTTAATGTGTGTTTGATATTACTTCCAAAGAAGTCGAGAGCTATACCTGTCTAGTAGGAAACGATTCAGTGAAGGTTCCACACCTGTCACGTTATTGTTTTGGTTATTATTTTTGGTATCACGCGTAAAACTCTGCATAGTTTCATTTTTTAGTACAATATCCAATAGACTCGATCACCAAAATACAAACAGCATACATTTATGCATTTTTTCTAATTGAAACTAAGCTCGTCGTCCACACCACACAGGGAAAGCTATAGGCACATGAGCGCATCAGCAGGGAGCAACAGAATGTCAGATTAAATCTTATTTTAAAAAAATAACATCAGGAAAAGCAGTTTTTTTTTGTTTTTTCGTTTACGGCAATATCATATCGATTTTCGGCCAGTTTTTTTTCGATGACCAGTTTAGCCCTCACAAAGAGAGGCAAAAAAGTAAAGCTCCTATTAAGTCGTCGGAATAATCAAATCACTGTGGACGTTCTTTTCATTCCACACATTTATTTAAAAGCTCCCTCTCCATTTTTTCACCAGTATCATTCGCCTGATTTACACCTTTCTTCCTGACTTGAGAAACAGCAAAGCCGTGATTACGAACTCATGCAAAGTGACGAAATTGTTTGGCAGGTAGGACTTAACTCTGGAAATATTTGGTAAACTTACCAATAACAAGATAATCAACCACGGGCATTGTAGCTACAAAATCAAAGAGGAATCTGCTCTTACATTTTGCCGGAATGCATATAACGTGACCGGATTATGCAATAGAAGTTCTTGCCCGTTGGCAAATAGTAATTACTCTACAATATTAGAACAAAATGGTAACTGTTTCAGCTTTCAGTAAAGTTTTGATAAAAGTATTTAAATTATTTTATTTTAAGGCACTTTGTTTCTTTGCCTCAAAAGTGTGGAGAGAGCACACACGCCCGCAGCTATGTGGCAGCTTGTACGTTTGGATGAAAACTATGAGAAAGCATTCCATCAGGTTTCCAAGGCTCTGGAATATTGGTACACTTTTTCAAAGCAGCAAGTTTCACGCTGACCATTTTGTTGCAGGCCTAAATTTCTTGCGCATAAGAACAAGCAGAGGCTTACAAAGATTACACAATACCTGATACGGACGCGCAATCTTGCAAAAAATTCGAAGTAATAAAATTTGGTCTTACACCTTTCATCTATATTTCTGAAAACTCTAATGATAGAGGAAAAATTGTTTCCATTCCTAAAAAAGAGAAGAAAAAAGAAGAACGTTCTGAGGGAAAGGTATTCCATACAAAATTCTAATATAAAAGGTCTAAACCTGAGATAAAGGCACAAATAGCCGCTCGGATTGATAGCTCAATTGAACAGGAATTACTGGTACACGCGTAATATGATTTAGATTCACATTTAAACAGGTTTTGCAGAAGCGTTTGAAGTCTGGTCTTTACAATGATATATATAGTTTTTCTTCCGCTCAATATGAAGGAGAAATTATCGAACAGGTACTAACATTAGTGACTTCTCATGAATATGACTGATTTGATGTTGGAAGGAACAGAATCAAGGAAAAGAAAGTCATTTGCAACGCGGGAGTGCCTTGGTATTTATCTTTTTATAAAAAACTTTAATATTATTAAGATATTTTTCAGAAGCAGAGGAAAATAAAAGAACGGAGAGAGCACATTGAATTGGAATATGAATGAGCGATAAATGTGTTCAAATCTTTGTACAAGTAGATAATTGATCACCAGTGGAGTTCTCCGGTTGCTTTACTAAAAGTGTAATCAATCCCATTGATGTTCATCATACCTTCCTTTAAAACACATTTCCACTTTGATTTTGACCGTGTTACCTTCTCAAATTGAGCCAAAACCAAATTTGAGATATCATCTTGCAACTCAGCAACATCACCTTGAATATATCATGAGTTCGATAATAAATGAAGTATTATAACTACCATTTGAATTATCATCGCTATCCGAACTATCACCACTTACTGTATGCGTGTTTCTGATATTTTCACCATGCTGAGCTATCTATGAGAGTAAAAAGTACATCATACATTATTAAAATTAAGAGCGCCATTCACCTAAATGTGCAGATTTTTAAAGGGAATAAGAACTCTGATAACTTTTGCTTACCTCATATTCTTCGGTCTGCGACTTTTGTTTCCTTCATTGTGTTGCAGAGTAGTTTATTTATAAAAAAGGTTTATGTAAAAAGATACCTCTGCTCCTGAAAAGTGCACAAATGAATGAGAAAAATGAGAAAGAGGATGATGTATCTTACAGATATTTCGGCCTCACCAGCGATTGGGTCAGTCCTGACTGAATCCAAAGCTAGTAATTTTTGTTCCCACAACTGTTTAGCGTCTAAGTTAACTGCTCATTATATTTTTTAAAACAGAACACACCGTAGCTAGTTTCTGAAGATGAGCTTCCGAAAGTTGTTCAGTAGAGAAGTCCACCTTGTAAAGTGACGGAATTTCTTTCATTCCACCCTTCATAAAATTAACGTTGTACCTTCACACCATCTGTAACCTCTTTTATTATTCTATTGAAGAATGTGGGAATGCTCATTTGTAAGTCCCAAGTACTAAAGGCAACGCGTCAACATTCAATAGTCTTCTGGAAGCAGAGAAACTGCAGGAGCTCTTCAAAGGCGTGTAGGAGGGAAACAAAATGCAGCCAAATGAAAAAAATGAAAAAAAAAACGAACGTCCCTCCCGCTCCTGTCTTTGCTGTCACCTGCTGTCAATACGAGCGTCCTTATGATATTTTTTATTTCCTTCAGCATTGGTTTTCCCCCTCCAGAGTTTCCGTAGCTTCC
>Ga0181603_10000328_pt1 | contig 39879 bp, 35 predicted proteins | sample 041ome_13_FD_148633 | JGI IMG/M metagenome (GOLD analysis project Ga0181603, IMG submission 148633) | Coastal salt marsh microbial communities from the Groves Creek Marsh, Skidaway Island, Georgia - 041409US metaG (spades assembly) | ecosystem: Environmental > Aquatic > Marine > Intertidal zone...
CCTGTTACACTTGCGCTTGTTCCTCCCGTACTCCATGAGTAGCTATAGGCAGTTGTTCCTCCAGATGCACTGGCCGTTGCGCCTCCATCTGATCCGCCATTACAACTTACGTTGTCATCAACCGAGGTTGAGGCTACGAGCGCACTTGGCTCAGTGATCGTTACTGTTTCTGTATCCGTACAGCCGTTGCCATCTGTAGCAGTTACTGTATAGGTCCCTGCTGCTAGAGAAGATGTAGTAGCTGTGGTAGCTCCCGTTGACCAAACAAAAGTTTTTGTTCCTGTACCTCCTGTGGCACTGGCCGTAGCTGATCCATCACTACCTCCATTACAGCTTACGTTCGATCCACTGATCGAAGCAACTACTGACGTTGGCTCTGATACCGTGGCTGTGGCCGTCTCCGCACAACCATTTGCATCGGTCACTGTAACTGTATAATTTCCAGCAGTAAGACCTGTGACTATGGTCGATGTACTTCCCGTATTCCAGGCATAAGTATATGCCGTTGTTCCTCCTGAAGCGAAAGCGCTAACTATTCCGTCATTGCCTCCATTACAAGATGCAGCGCTCGCTGTTGCTGATGCACTTAAAGCACTAGGCTCTGTTATCGTTACACTTTCTGTATCCGTACAACCATTGTTATCGGTTACAGTAACCGTAAATGTTCCAGCGGTGAGGCCAGTGGCAGTCGCCACAGAAGCCCCGGTACTCCAAGAGTAGGAATAAGGTGAAGCGGTGCCAGATCCTGCGGCCGTGGCTGATCCATTGCTCCCGCCATTGCAACTTACATTAGTGGATGTTATTGTAATCGTTGGAGAATCATTGACCGTAATAGATTCCGTATCTGTATAAGTTCCGCATGCATTTGTATATGAATATGTCATCGTAAACGTACCTACACCCGAAACTGATGGGTCAAATATGTTCGATGAGACACCTGTTCCACTGAAAGACCCACCTGTTGGGCTTCCATATGGTGAGAGTCCAAGTGTATCATCCGCTTCACATAAATCTGGAAGTGTTGCGATGGATGGGGAAGGAACAGGATCAACCGTGATTGTTGAGGTATCTGATGCGGTACAGCCACTTGAGGTAACGGTATAGACAATACTGTGAGTACCTGCACCGGCAAACGCTGGATAGTAAAATGACCCAAAAACACCTAATCCAGAATAAGTGCCGCCCGATGGTGAACCACCTGTTAATGCAAATCCTGAAGCGGTGACACACTTGTCGGCAAACGACCCGAGCGTAACGTTTGGAGAAGCATTTACTGTGGCTACAATGGAATCAGGAGAAACACATCCATTGGAAGATGTATAGTAAATGGTATGCGTTCCCGCACCTGCATTACTTGGACTGAAAGAAGTACCTGAAACTCCCGTTCCCGAGTGAGTACCTCCCGTAGGAAATCCGTATGAAGAAGTATTTAATGAAATCGCAGCATCGTCCTCACAAGCCGAGATCGTAGTGGTGAAAATAGCAGGAGACTGTTGTACGGTAATCGTTTTTGACACGCTATCTGCACAACCATTGGCATCCGTGTATGTATATGTAATGATATTATTTCCTGTTGCTGCTGCTCCAGGATCAAATGTTGTCCCCCCGGTTACCCCTGTTCCAGAATAGACACCTCCTGTCGGATTACCTCCCGTTAATGTGAATGGATCATCACCATCACAGACGCTAGAGAAATTTGAATGGGTTACATTAGGAAGTGCATTTACCGTAACCGTAATTGCATCGCTCGTGTCAAGGCAACCAATACTGTCAATGACCACGGAATAACTACCCGCAGTTCCCGTGGTATATGTTTCATTTACTTCACCGGATATGACTGCACCATTATACAACCATTGGTAATCATACAATGAACTAGTATCCGCCTGAAGAGTTAAAGTTTCTCCAGCGCATACCGAATCACCGCCCAAGGAATAGGCGTTTGCAATTAAGTCTTCACAATTTGCTATGCGAGTTAAGTAGCCATCGTATGATGTACTACTGAGCGATGTATTACTGAAAACAACAGTACCAAAATAAGATCCTGTCGCCACAACCATATCCTCAGTTGAAGCATCTAGCGCTACTGAGTATTCGGTGCTGCTCGAAGAAGTTGGTCTGATCAGAAAATCTGTGGTAGTATTGATATAATCGTACTTGAAATAATAAGGCGTATATGAGGATCCTGTTGGATTCGTTACGGTTACACCTCCCAATGCCAAGTTAATATTCGTATTCATCAAACCACACATATACAGATTACCATCTGCATCCGTTTCAATTTCATTGTCATAGCATACCCCGGAACCTACCATACCAGATTGTGCACTTCCAGAAGTATTATATCTTATCCAATATGGACCTGAAGACGTAAGTGATATGGAGCCAAAAGATGAGTTTCCAGAGTAGTTATATCCCGAAATAAAGATTCGATTACTTCCGTCAATACTGAGACCCGTGCCATACTCCCATGATGTACCGCCTCCTCGCACAGCCCATGTGGCAGCACCGGTATTCGGATTGAACTTAGCTAAATAAGCATCATACGCACCATTCGATAGGAGCGTAGTCGTTCCGATTTTGAAAGTATCTGTATTCAAAAAAGTACCTATGCAGTAAGGATTGCCACTACCGTCCACATCAACACCACCAGCATAAGACCAATACCAACTGCTATTTATATAATGATCCCCCTCAATATTTGTTTTCCATTGAAAATTTCCTGCGCTATCGTATTTAACAATGGCATTATTCCAATAAGTTGAGTTTGCAGTTGAGCTCAATGCACTGCTACCTGCGGTGAATGAACCAACATAGCCTAGTTGTACATAAACGTCTCCATCATCATCCACAGCCATACCTACCGGTCTGGTAATGCCGCTTCCGGTCATTGTTTTTATCCACTTGAAATTCCCATTGGTATCCACTTTAACTAGGAAAGCATCGTAATCACTTGTCGTTCCCGTCACTGTCGTGTCACCCACGGAAAATGTTCCATAAAACCATCCTGACACATAAACACCATCGTGGGCATCACGATCTACTTCAAAAGCTCCATCATAGGAAGAACCTCCGAGTCGAAGCGCCCATTGTTCATCTCCGTTAACATCGTACTTAGCCAACCAACCATCATAGGAAACACCACTGATAGTGATATTTCCAAATGTGGAATTGCCAATGGACCAGCCACAACTATAATTCGCTCCATTGTCATCTACCACAACATCCTGCGGTATTTGATAGCTGGTACCGGTTATATTCTCCGCCCAAACAAAAGATTGTGCTAAAGAGGTTTGAATAGTGAGAGAAAGTATTATCGAAATAGCAAGTATCAGTTTCTTCATAGGACTTTGGATTATCAAAACACAAACAGGGTTATTTGTTATTGTGAGAACTTACGAAGTTATGAACAAAAACGTTGGGTATAACGATAAAAAAAGCCCCTTCAAATGAAGAGGCTTTGACTTTTTTGATTGCTGCGCCTAGTCTACATTGTCATGCAGAAACGGATTGTTTGGACGAAGTCGAGTTTTCTTCTCACCGTCTTCATTTTCCTCTTCACTTAAAGTAAAGCGACTCGCATTGTTCTCTGCAGAGCTTGGTACATCGTCCAAGTTGATTTGCTTTCGTTTGAACGCTGGTTCATTTTCGAGGTCACTCATGCCCGAGGGAGTTCGAAGCTTCATGCTCAAATCTCTCAACCTACTTAATCGATCACTCGCTCTTTTGCTCTGTTCATCGCGGTCCGTATCGCTTTGATAGTTCTGAGAACTTGTAGGTTCTGGAGTAGTTGTTTTGAATGTAGGCTTCTCGCTAATGATTGGTTTTGGATCTTCGGAAGCTGATTGATTTGAGCGAATAAATGGCTCCCATTCCTTCGGCTCCTCCTTCTCAACCTCATTCTTCTCAGATTCTGAAGAATCTGGAATCACATCCTCCATATTTTCTTCTTTGACGTCACCTTGCAAGGAAAATCTTGGGCTTGAGCTGGTAAGTGGCGATTCGTCCTCAGAGTGCATATCACTGAATTCTTCATCCTCCATTTCATTTTTATGGCTCCCCGACAACATGAAAGGTTCGGAGTTATCAACACCTTCCTCCACATCATCCAACTCTAGATCGTCTTGCTGAGATGCTCTAGTTTCCTCCACATCCTCTTCTAAATGATGGCGAGTTATTTCAAATTCAATATTCGCTTGTTGAGGTTCGGGAGCTTTGGTTTCAACCTCGGAAATGGATGATTCCTCTTGCTTTCTGAGAAATGGCTCGTCCTTCTGGGACTCTTCTTTAACTTCAGGAGCTACCATTAGCTTGGCGGGCTCTTCTAAATTCATTCTTCGAGCCTCCACATGCTTTTCCAAGTTTACACCCGTGTTAGGATTCTGATTAAACCCTGTTGCGATCAATGTCACAGAAAGTGCATCTCCTAGGGATTCGTCCATACCATACCCCCAAATCACATCAGCACTAGCACCTGCTTCTTCCTGAATGAAATCTGTAATGTCACTGATTTCATCCATCAATACTTCTCTAGACCCGAAAGTGATATTTAGCAAGACGTATCGAGCTCCTTTGATGTTGTTATCGTTTAACAGTGGACTGGCTAATGCTTTTTCAGCAGCTTTCAGCGCTCTATCATCCCCATCGGCTTGTGCCGACCCCATGATCGCCACGCCAGATTCACTCATCACTGTGCGCACATCTTCGAAATCTACGTTGATATAACCGGTTCGTGTAATGATTTCAGCAATTCCCTTGGCCGCTGTTGAAAGCACATCATCAGCCATCGCAAATGCTTTCGCAATTGGCAGATTACCGCATATTTCACGCAACTTTTCATTATTGATGATCAATAAAGTATCCACGTTTTCGCGGATTTCTTTGATTCCTTGCTCGGCTTGCTCTCGTCTTTTTCTTCCTTCGAAAAAGAATGGCATAGTGACGATACCAACGGTAAGCACACCCATCTCTCTTGCTGCCTTGGCAATGACCGGAGCTGCACCCGTACCAGTGCCACCGCCCATTCCTGCCGTGATAAAGACCATTTTAGTACTCTTCGAAAGCACATCCTTGATCTCATCAATATTTTCAATGGCGGCATTCTTACCCACCTCGGCTATTGAACCTGCTCCTCGACCTTCAGTGAGTGTAGAACCTAGTTGAACTTTTAATGGTACTGGACTAATATCCAAGGCTTGCTGATCTGTATTACATACCAAGAAATCAACTCCTTTGATTCCTAGTTCAAACATGTGATTCACGGCATTGCTACCACCACCACCAACACCAAGTACTTTAATGATGTTTGAATTCTCCTTTGGTAAATCGAATTTCATAATCTTCGTTTTTATCGTTTTGGCTGAACAATCAACTGAAGGTTCATCCTAGTTTCATTTTTATATCTGATCGTCTTCTTCAAACCATTCTTTGCCCTTGCTCAGAATTTTATCGAAAAGGCCATTTTTCTTTTTCACAGGTCTATTCACTCCAACCGAAGTGCTTCTACGTTGCTGTCTATCAGCATATTCAAAGCCTTTAAGCACAAGTCCAACACCCGTGGCATACATTGGACTCGCCACCTTATCGTTACCACTTGCAAGATGCTCAGTAGGGTATCCAATTCGAGTATCCATTCCCGTCAGGTATTCGAATAATTGAGAGATGTGTTTCAATTGCGAACCGCCACCAGTGATGACAATTCCAGCGATCAACTTTCTCTCAAAGCCAGAGTTTCGAATTTCGAAATAAACCTGCTCGATGATCTCCTCCATTCTTGCCTGAATGATATGCGCCAAATTCTTAACACTAATTTCCTTTGGATCTCGTCCATTTAATCCAGGAATAACCACAATATCATTCGCTTGATTTTCACTTGCTAGGGCGGACCCAAACTTCACTTTTAAAAGCTCTGCTTGTTTGCGAATGATCGTGCAACCTTCCTTGATGTCATCTGTGATGATATTACCACCAAATGGAATGACTGCGGTATGTCGAATGATTCCATCTTGGAAGATGGCAACATCTGTAGTACCTCCACCAATATCGACCAATGCTACACCAGCTTCTTTCTCCTCAGCACTCAATACCGCATCTGAAGAAGCTAAAGGCTCCAAAGTCAAATCAGCCACTTCCAAATCGGCCTTTCTCACGCACTTGTATATGTTTTGTACGGCAGTGACCAGACCTGTGATGATATGGAAGTTCGCTTCTAATCGAATACCACTCATTCCTATCGGGTCCTTTATTCCGCTCTCGTTGTCCACAATAAAGTCTTGTGGCAATACATGAATGATTGATTCTCCGGGAGGAAGCACCAGCTTGTGCATATCTTGAATAAGCGCATCCACATCCTTCTGCGAAATTTCATCTTCGAGATTATCCAATGTGATCACACCTCGATGTTGCAAACTTTTAATGTGCTGGCCAGCAATACCCACATTGACCACGGCAATTTCTTGACCAGAATTCAGCTTCGCTTGCTCAACGGCCATACGAATGGCTTGAACGGCAGGGGTAATATGCGAGACTACGCCACGCCTAACTCCGACCGATTCGGCTTTACCCATTCCAAGCAATTCAAGCTTGCCATATTCATTTTTCTTTCCGACAAGGCAGGCAATTTTAGTTGTCCCTATGTCTAAACCAACGATGATTTGTTCGTTTGACTCCATAGCTTAGCTTTTGCTGCAAACCACTTGGTTCGCATACTTCAGGTTAATTGTTTTGTATTCATTCCAACCTGTTTTGTCCAATCCCTTGGTGTAAAACAGGCGTAGTTTATTCAGTTTTTTATCAATGTACTTCGCATCTCCGACCAACACAATATGATCTCCAACTCGCGGGATCATTTCGATCTCGTGTTGCGCATTCACATAAAATTGATTGAACTGCGCTTTCCAAAACTTATCTTTTCGACATTCCGATACGATAAGATATAATTCGCGCATGGTTTCAATGTCTGGATGTTGAGCGCTATCCGCGATTTCAGTCACATCCTTTCCAATTAAGGATTTCAAATTAATCGATAAGTAGCCGTTAGACACGGGAGTCCTAGCCGTATAGGAATAGCTCAACGGCATGAATTTCCCTTCAGAATCGAGATATACACTCTGCCCATTTTGGCTATAAATCCTGAGGATGGGCTGCCGAACATTGACATCCACGTTCAATACTCCATTCAACTGTTCGTATACCTCAGCGCTATGAATAAATGCATTGTTTTCCAGCACGTGTTCAATCCTTGATGGATCCAAATTGATCATAGCCGTCGAATCAATCAGGTAACCTAAATCGCTCACTACCTCTTTAACCTCGTTTTCATCTATGAAAAAATTTCCTTCACCGAAATCGATATGGACCTTTACGTCAGCAAGCAAAGCACGATTCGAAGACGCCACTGAAGCACCCAAAAGCACAAACAACAGAACGATGCCTGCACTCCAACTTGCGATATGTAAAACTTTACTCCACATGGTTTATCCAGTCTTCAAGGGTTTTTGCAAGAGGTAAAACACAACGATCTACATCGCCTGCACCCAGAACCAATACAGTTTCTGGCGATAGCGATAATACAGCTTTGCCTAGGTGAGTTTTTTCAACCAGCAGCTTAGTTTTCAACGAAAGCTTTTTCAAAAGATTATTACTTGACACACCTTCAATGGGCTCTTCGCGAGCAGGGTATATCGGCAATAGGATGACTTCATCCGCGCCATTTAAGCTTGTAACAAAATCATCTTCAAGATCACGTGTTCGTGAGAATAAATGAGGTTGAAAAACCACAGTTATTTTAGTGTCAGGATATAGTTCACGTGCTGCAGAAATGGCTGCTTTAATTTCTATAGGATGATGTGCATAATCATCCACAAGGCGCACTCCACCTGAATCTAAGACTCTTTCGAAACGTCTTTGAACTCCTTTGAATGAGCTTATAGCTTTTGCAATAGCCACCGAATCTAAAGCGAGTTGGTGGGCGACTGAAATTGCGGCAAGAGCATTCTCCACATTGTGTCTTCCTGGCAATTGCGAATCGAATCTTCCAATGGAATCGCCCTTAAAAAAGACCTCAAAATAGAACCTCCCATTTTCAACATTAATGTGCTTAGCCAGGTAATCAGCATTTTCTACTTCGACCCCATATGTCTTCGCTTGGGGGAATTCTTCTTTCAGCCGATAATGAACAATCAAATGATTGGCCGAAGCACCGAATGTCTTATAATCCTCTTTCATTTGGTCAAACGTTCCATAAACATCCAAATGATCTGGATCGAGGCTAGTAACCACCGCAATCTCTGGCTTTAAGCGAAGAAAAGACTTATCATACTCGTCTGCCTCAACTACAATGAACTCAGAATTCGCAGTTGCTACAAGGTTAGAATGATAGTTCGTCATAACACCTCCTACGAAACCAGAGGATTTACCGTGGACTTCGTGCATTACATGTGTTAGGAAGGCAGAGGTTGTTGTTTTGCCATGAGTTCCGCTTATCGCCAAGGTTTTACCTTGCTCCGTGATCCATTGAAGCACCTGAGACCTCTTAAACCATTCTTTACCTAAGTCTCTTACTCGATGAAATGATGGATGCGATTTTGGAATTGCCGGAGTGTAAACAAATAAGTCAGAATCCTTTGTCAAATGCATTTCAGAATCATCAAAATGCACAGAAATGCCTTCTCGACACAATTCATCTGTCAATGGACTTGAGGTCTTATCGTAACCCGAAACATGCGCTCCTTGCTTTTTGAAATATCTTGCAAGTGCACTCATACCAATACCTCCGATTCCTAAAAAATATGCGCTTTTGACTTCTGCTATATTCATTTGACCAACTTCATTACTTGCTTCGCAATATCTACCGCAGCATTTGTCTTACCATGCTTCACGATGTTTTCACTCAACCTTGCTTTGAGCGCATCATCATTCATCAATCGCAATACTTCAGGTATCAGTTTGGATTTCACATCACTGTCAGAAACATGGATAGCTGCATCTGTCTTCACCAATGCCATTGCATTCTTCGTTTGATGGTCTTCTGCGGCAAACGGGAAGGGAACCAGGATGGTCGGTTTTCCCACAATGGATAATTCACTGACTGCAATAGCCCCAGCGCGACTCACCACAAAATCAGCAGCCGCATAAGCCAAATCCATCTCATATATAAACTCTTGGATGTTTAAGGAAGTATTGGGAAATTGATCCTTGATTCGAGCACTTTCTTCTTTGAAAAGCATTCCAGTTTGCCAAAGTACTTGGACATCTGCCTCTAGCAGACTAACCAACTGGTCCGCCATCGCTCGATTAATGGACCTTGCACCAAGGCTCCCACCTACTATAAGTAGAACCGGCTTATCACCTACAAACCCAAATTTGTCGAGGGCTGCTTCGCGCTTACCTTCAATTTGAACCATTTCTTTTCTTACAGGATTTCCAGTGACAACTATTCGATCTTTTGGAAAGAATTTTTCCATTCCGTCATACGCCACACAAGCTTTACTTACGGAACTTGCCACCCAACGATTGGTAATGCCTGCAAATGAATTTTGTTCTTGTATCAATGATGGAACACCCATCCAGGTGGCCATTCTTAGCACTGGACCGCTAGCAAAACCACCCACTCCAACGACAACATCTGGTTTGAAGGATTGAATGATCGACCGTGCTTTGAGTAAACTTCCAATCAACTTAAAAGGAAAAGCCAGGTTTGATGCACTCAATTTCCGCTGAATTCCAGTTATATTCAAACCAATAATATCAAATCCTGCAGCCGGAACTTTTTCCATTTCCATTTTGCCTTGGGCTCCCACGAATAAAAACTCAGTATCTGGGCGCAACTCCTTAATTGTATTGGCTATTGCAATCGCTGGAAAAATATGGCCTCCAGTACCTCCCCCGCTGATTAGTATTTTAAGAGACATGGGCCATAGGACGATTTGGTATTCTCTTTTCTTTTGACTCTGACCCTGCACTTACGCTCAGTATAATACCAACAGCCAGGCAAGTGAACCAAATGGATGTACCACCCATAGAGACCATGGGCAGTGTTTGTCCAGTAACAGGAAATAGGTTTACCGCAACCCCCATGTTTATCATGGCCTGAAAAACTAAACTAAAACTGATACCGATCGCCAGCAGCGACCCGAATGCCCGAGGACAGGCAGCCGCAATTTTTATGGACCGAAACAGTAAAACCAAGTAGAGCAACAGCATAAATACCCCGCCCACTATTCCATACTCTTCCAACACGATGGAATAGATGAAATCTGAATACGGGTGTGGCAAAAAGTTTCGTTGAACACTCTTTCCTGGCCCTAAACGTGCGATGCCTCCTTTTGCAATTGCAATTTTTGATTGAGTGACCTGATAGCTTTGATTGATGGTGGCATCGGAAGGAGATACAAAAGCATCCACCCTGCTGATCCAAGTGTCTAATCGAGGCATGGAACCCGGCAGGGCTTTACCTACTCCATAGACCATTCCTCCTGCGACAACTCCAGCTGCCAATAACAAACCAATATGTTTAAGGCTCACTCGCCCAATAAACATTAGCATGATGCAATTGACAAAAAGCATAAGGGCCGTGCTCAAATCAGCTCTAAGGATGAGGCCGCAGATCACAGCAATCGGCAGCAATAACGGTAGGAAGCCTTGCTTGAAATCTTTAATTACATCCTGCTTTAGAGCAATGAATCTGGCCACATACATAATGAGCGCCAGCTTGGCTAAATCGGAAGGTTGGAAGGTTTGATTGATGATGGGTATCGTCAACCATCGATCGGCATTATTCAAATTGGTACCACCTGTGAACTTAAACAACGTCAATAGCAGCAGCGGCACACTGGCATAAAGCGCAAGCTGAGCGATTTTCGAATAGTACGTGTACTTCACGTTGTGTGCGAGATACATTAATCCCAACCCACACACTAAAATGAAGCCGTGTCTAAACAAGTAGTACAATGTATTGCCATCGTGATAGCGATTGGCTAATGTTACAATGCTGCTGTACACCAATAGTAAACTCAGTACTGATAACATCAGCATAATCAACCATATTGCACGGTCGCCTTTTATGTATTTGAGCAATCCTTCCACTTATAGCTGCGCCTCTCTTACGGCTTTTCTAAACTGTTGTCCTGCTTCCTTATAATGCTTGAAAGTGTCATAATCTGAACAGGCAGGCGAATACAACACCGTATCTCCCGAATTGGAAACGAGCATTGCGTGCGCTACTGCTTCATTCAAAGTATCGACTGTTCCGATCAATTCAACCCGATTTTCAAAGCATTTCTTTAACTGCTCTTTTGCAGTGCCAACTATTATTAACGCCTTTAATTTCCGAGTATCTATCTCATCAAATAATTGATAATCATCCACGTATTGACAAGAGCTTGCAATCCATATAATCGGTTCTTCCAAGCAATCCATAGAATACCAAGTTGAGTTAATATCTGTCGCCTTAGCATCATTGATGTATTGAACACCATTGACCCTGTCCACAAATTCCAGGCGATGTTCTATGTCAGCCATTCGCTTCAGGTTTTCCTGACGCGCCTTAACTAACTTGTCCTCAAGTGTCTTATGAATGTTTTTAATATTCGGCTCCATGGAAGAGAATTAAAGGTTTCTTACAGCTTCCTTGAATTGACGACCGCGGTCCTCATAGTCTTCAAACAAATCAAAACTTGCACAAGCTGGACTTAGTAATATCGCATCACCCTTTTCACCTGCCTTGTAGGCATTATAAACTGCATCGCGCATATTGTCTACCTCAATAATGGTAACCATATCACCGAAAGCCTCAATCAGCTTCGAATTGTCTTTGCCAATACACACAAGTGTTTTCACTTTCTTTTTGACCATATCCTTGATCATTTCATATTTATTGCCTTTGTCTACACCCCCGGCTATCCAGACCACCGGTGTGGACATGCTTTCTAGCGCATACCAAGTAGAGTTTACATTGGTAGCTTTAGAATCATTGATGAAATTCATTCCGTAAACGGTGTTTACGTGCTCCAATCTATGTTCGATGTTTTGAAAATCGGTCAAACATTCACGAATAACATCTTTACGAACCTCCATAATTCGGGCTGCTATGCCTGAAGCCATTGAATTGTAGAGATTGTGTTTGCCCTGTAAGGCAAGTTCTTGTATGGTCATAATTAACGGGTTTTTATTGGGATTAATGGTTATTTGAGTATCGGTTGCGAACCCAGAGAAACTCTCTTGGTCCGATTTATTAAGTTTTGTTTCGTTTAAAGTGAAAGGCACTTGTCGAGCATTTATCTCGAACTCCTCCTTTATTTTCAATGTCATTGGATCGTCCAAACAGTAGATGAACCAGCAGTTTTCATCTTGATTTTGCGCAATACGCATCTTGGACCGAGCGTACTTGGACACATCGTAATCGTATCGATCTAAATGATCTTCGGTGATATTGAGGAGTATGGCGATATCCGCTTTGAATTCATACATACCATCCAATTGAAAACTGCTAACCTCAAGTACGTACCAATCAAATGGGTCTCCATCTGCCACTTGAGCTGCCAGGCTTTTCCCGACATTTCCGGCTAATCCAGCATTGAGTCCTGCCTCTTTGAGGATGTGATGCAACAAAAGTGTCGTTGTGGTTTTGCCGTTGCTTCCCGTGATCGCAACAAATCGAGCACTGCTATATCGTGCTCCAAATTCGATTTCACTTACAACAGGAATCTCCTTTTGCACCAAGGCTTTCACCAAAGGAGCATGATCTGGAATACCCGGACTCTTGACCACTTCGCTTGCATTGAAAATCAACTCTTCCGAGTGCTTTCCTTCTTCAAACTCTATTTCATTATGTGAAAGAACATCTCTATACTTCTCCTTCAACTTGCCACCATCACTCAGAAACACTTCTAATCCTTGTTTCTTCGCGAGCAACGCTGCTCCAACTCCACTTTCACCCCCACCAAGCACAACTAACCTCTCCACGATCTATCGCAGTTTAAGTGTGATAATGCTTATCACGGCTAGCATGATTCCCACAATCCAAAAGCGTGATACAATCTTGCTTTCGTGAATTCCTTTCTTCTGGAAATGATGATGAAGGGGTGCCATGAGAAAGATTCTTCGTCCTTCTCCATATTTCTTTTTTGTGTATTTGAAATACCCCACTTGTAGCACTACACTTAGGTTTTCGACTAGAAAAACGCCACAGAAAATGGGGATGAGTAATTCTTTTTTTATCGCCAAGGCAAACACCGCGATGATGCCGCCAATAGCTAAACTTCCAGTATCCCCCATAAAAACTTGGGCCGGATAAGAGTTATACCAAAGAAACCCGATGCATGCACCAACAAAGGCTCCCATGAAGATTACCAACTCCTCCGAGTTCGGAATGAACATAATGTTCAAAAAGTCTGCGAAAAAGATATTCGAACCGAGATATGCGAAAATGGCCAGGGTCAACCCACTAATGGCAGATGTTCCTCCCGCGAGTCCGTCAAGTCCATCGGTCATATTAGCACCATTGCTAACAGCAGTTACGACCACGATGACCACCAAAATGTATAACAACCAAGACCAACCGCTTGCGGTTTCTCCCGCCCAGTTTAGCATCCATTTATAATCAAACTCATTGTTCTTTACGAATGGTATAGTCGTTTTAGTTACATCAGACTCTACCCACTGGGTTTCGTCTGAAACGCAGCCTTCCTCATCTTGGACTTGATAAACAACGGAATCACCAAATTCATCAAATGCTTTGTGTTTTATGGTGATTTCACTATTGAAAAACAAGATTGATCCAGCGATGATTCCAATACCTACCTGCCCAACGACCTTGAACTTTCCTGCTAGTCCTTTTTTATCCTTTTTAAATACTTTGATATAATCATCTGCAAATCCAATCGCTCCTAGCCAAACGGTCGAAATCAGCATTAACCAGATATAAGTGTTATGCAGCTTTGCAAATAATAGAGTAGGAATCACAATCGCACTGAGTATAATCAAACCACCCATAGTCGGAGTTCCTTGCTTTGCCAATTGACCTTCGAGCCCTAAGTCGCGCACAGTTTCACCCACCTGCAACTTCCTCAAATAGTTTATGATTCGCCCACCGAACATCATGCTAATGATCAATGATGTGAACACGGCCATAGCTGCTCGGAATGTGATGTATTCGAATACACCCGCGCCTGGGAAATCAAGAGAATGTAGGTATGAGAATAGGTAGTAAAACATCAGTTAACTAGGTTCAGCATTTCGGTTAGGATCAACATGTCATTGAAATCGGTTCGTTCGCCATTCACCTCTTGATAGGTTTCATGGCCCTTTCCTGCAACGAGGATGATGTCACCGCTTTCGGCCAAACTGGCTGCCGCCTTAATGGCCTCTCTTCTATCGGTGATGCTTAAGGTCTTTTTCAACTGAGTTTTATCTACTCCAGCCTCCATGTCCTTAATGATTTGATTTGGATCTTCCGTTCTTGGATTGTCGCTTGTTAAAATGACTCGATCGCTTTTCTTCGTGGCGATGTCGGCCATCACAGGGCGCTTGTCCTTATCTCGATCGCCACCACACCCAATTACCGTGATAACCCGTTCATTTCCACCACGGATATCATCGATGGTGTTGAGCACATTTTTCAAGGCATCAGGAGTGTGTGCATAATCCACAATGCCAACAATGCCACTCTCCGTTCTCACATATTGAAATCGCCCTGCTGGTGGGTTTAAATTGCTCAACATCGTCAAAACTTCTAGCTTATCCTGTCCAAGTAAAACCGCTGTAGCGTAGGTAGCTAGCAAATTGTAAGCGTTGAACTGACCGATCAGTTTCGACCAAATCTCTTTATCATCTATGGTCAAATTCAATCCTTGAAAATGATTTTCAAGAATCTTAGCTCTGAAGTCAGCATCTCTTTTCAAAGCGAAGCTGTACGCTTTCGACTTCGAATTTTGAACCATTATTTCTGCATGTGAATCGTCCAGGTTTATCAATGAAAATGCTTGTGTCCCTAATGCATCAAAAAAGCCCTTCTTCGCTTTGATGTAAGCATCAAACGTTTTATGATAATCCAGATGATCATGTGTGATATTGGTAAACAGCGCTCCTTTAAACTGAAGTCCAGCAATCCGCTGTTGGTGAACTGCGTGGGAGCTTACCTCCATAAAACAATACTGACAACCCTCTTCTACCATTTCAGCCAAAAGCGCATTCAGTTGAATTGGATCTGGAGTTGTGTGAGTTGCCTTGACCTCACGATTTCCAATCATATTGACCACGGTAGATAACAGCCCTACTTTATAACCCAAGGCTTTGAAAAGCTGATACTGAAGGGTGACCACCGTTGTTTTCCCGTTGGTTCCTGTCGTACCAATCAATTCCAATTTCTCCGATGGATTATCGTAAAAATTAGAAGCGATCATACCTAGCGCAGTCTGTGTGTTTTGAACCTTTACATAGGTAACACCCTCGATTTGTTCATCAGGAAATTCTTCGCAGATGATGATTTTACAACCCATCTCGACCACCTTTGAGATATATAAATGCCCATCGGTTTGCGTTCCTCTGATGGCAATGAATGCACTCATGCCATCCACCAGCCTACTATCTGAACAAATCTTATCCACCGCCAAATGAGTGCTACCAATAACCTCCTCGAGACCCGCCTTATACAATATGTCCTTTAGCAGCTTCATGATAATTCCAATATGATTCGTTCGCCTTTATTGATTCGTTGACCTGGCTCGATAGACTGTTGTTTAATACTTCCTCGACCTCTTATAGACACGGATAATCCCGCGTTTTCCAATATAAAAACCGCATCTTGGGCAGACATTCCCTTGACATTTGGGACTAAATTCTCTGTGACCGCCCTACGATCCATTTTCACTTTATCCGGCCCGGTTTGAGTGATCACCCATTTATTGTCTGGGTTACTGGATTCAATTGGAATATTTAGCTGGTCAAAAACAGTAAATAGATCTTGCTGCGAACCATTTTTTGACACTGGAATATGTGTTAACGAATTGATATCGCTTTGCCGCTCCAACTCACCATGAATATTGATACTGGTGGCGTAAACCTTATCGGCTATTTCTTCGAAAATTGGTCCAGCTACGTGACTCGCGTAGTAGTGACTTTTATTAGGAGCATTTACAACTACAATGCAGCTGTATTTGGGGTTATCTGCCGGAAAGTAACCTGCAAAGGATGCCTGGTAGCTGATCTTCTTTCCATAGCCTTGACTTGAATTTGCAATCCTGGCCGTTCCCGTTTTTCCAGCGATCGAGTAGTTATTGTTTTTTAGGTTCTGAGCTGTTCCAGATTGCACTACTGCCTCGAGCAACTCCCTTCCCAATCGCGCAGTTTTTTCTGAGCAAATGCGTTCACTAATTACCTCTGTTGGGTTCTCACGAATCACACTGCTCTTATCGGTGATTTTTCGAACAAACTTTGGTTTGATCATTTTACCGTTGTTTGCTATTGCATTGTAAAAGGTCAAAATCTGAAGTGGAGTAGCTTGGACCTCATAACCGATACTCGTCCAAAGCGGAGTGATCAATGACCAGCTATTATCGCTGGGATCCTTAATCAGCGGATCACCTTCGCCAGCAATTTCAATCCCGATTGGCTCACCCAATTTCATCCGTTTCAAGCCTTTGATAAACTTCTCTGGCTGATTGGAGTAAAATCTTTCCACAACACGCATAACACCAATATTGGATGACACCGCAAAAGCTTCTTTAATGGAAATTTTGCCATAGCCATCTTCCTTGGAATCGCGCATGACTTCACCATGAAATTCTGCACGACCGTTGCCTGTTTCCACACTATCTGTGAGACTGATATAACCATCTTCAATAGCAGTGATTAGCGATGGTAATTTGAACGTAGATCCAGGCTCCGTGCTTTCGCCAATGGCATAGTTGTAGTATTCCCAATAATCACCATCCTCATCTTTACTCAAATTTGCAATTGCCTTAATCTCTCCAGTTTCCACCTCCATTAAGATCACACATCCATGATCTGCATCATGCAGTTGCAATTGCTTCAACAATGCATTTTCTGCCACATCTTGAATATTTAAATTGATAGTCGAATGAACATCGTAGCCATCTTGCGGCTCCACCTCATTCTCATCGTTGATCGGCATCCAAACACCACCTGAAATTTTCTGCATCAAGCGTTTACCGCTGATTCCAGCCAGCTCTTTTTGATACGCTCCTTCCAATCCAACTGGAGTAACATCTTCTCTTGCGTAACCTATCGTTCGTGCGGCCAACATTCGAAACGGCTTTTCCCTCCTATTTTGCTGGAGCACGATAAACCCACCCTTATACCTACCCAATCTAAAAATTGGAAAATCACGCATGGCCTTCATCTGATGAAATTTCACTTTGCGTTTGATCAAGTGATATCGATTCCCACGATTACGCTGCTCCACCATTTCGCGCTTCCATTCAATGGCAGTTTTATCTTCAAACAAGGCGGCTAACGAGATGCATAAGGAGTCAAGGTGTTCATCGAAGACCTCATCCGTAAGACCATCTGCATTCATATCCATGCGAACCTCATATATGGGAATGGACGTGGCCAGCATACTACCATCATCCGCATAGATATTGCCGCGAACAGCATCGATGTCTCTAAATACTGTTGTTAGGCTTTCCGCTTTTTCGCGGAGATCCGCACCTTCTACTACCTGTATATATAGTGCCTTACTAATGATGGCCAATCCAAGAAGCGTCAAGGAAAAATAGACCAAGTACGACCGGTTTAACAATTCCTTATTTGATTCTGCACTCATTAGTTAATCCCTTCTATTTCTTTGGATTCGAGTACAATTTTCTTTGGCGGGTCGATGGATTCATTCAACCCCATCGAGCGCTGAGCGATTATCTTCTTAAGCTCCGATTCAATAATGGTATTATTCAGCTCGCTCTTCATGCTGATTTGCTCACTTCTCAATTCTTTAATCTCTTGTTGGGACCGATTGATTTCTCGGACCGAAGACTCAGCCATGTATCCGTTGGCTATGTAAACCAGCCCTAGAAAAGCCAAAAACAGCATGTAGGGCAGATGCTTGATCACGGAATCTTGCGTCAGTACGCTTCCAGTGAGCACTGCTGCTATAGGGTTTTGTCTTTTCTTTTTTACAGGTTCTTCAGCCATTGCTGCGTTTTATTCCAATTCTCATTTTGGCGCTTCGCGCTCTTGGGTTTCTTTCAATTTCTTCATCTGAGGGCACGATCACTTTTCCAAATGGATCAAATGGTCGATTCACATTACCGTAGATATCCTTGTCTTGCTTGTCTTCAAAATTTCCACTTCGCATAAAGTGTTTGACTGGCCGATCCTCCAAAGAGTGATAACTGATTACCACGAATCGACCACCCTCCTTAAGCACATCCGCGGATGTTTTTATAAAATCATGCAGCGCACCCATCTCATCATTCACTTCGATTCGGATAGCCTGAAAAATCTTCGCTAATTCCGACTTTCGCTTTCTTTCTGGAACCAAATTCTCAATGATTCTCACCAGATCATTGATAAATTCAAGCGACTTCTCTTCACGCGCCTTGATTATTCTGCGAGCTAATGCATTTGCGAAAGATGTTTCTCCGTAATCCTTAAAAACTCGCCTTAGCTCAGCCTCTTCATAATCATTCAACACCTGCTTTGCACTCAACGGCTGCTTCGGATTCATTCGCATGTCAAGTTCTGCATCGAATCGAAAGCTAAACCCTCTACTCGCCTCATCAAATTGATATCCTGATACACCTAGATCAGCTAAGATCCCGTCCACCTTTTGCACTCCTTTGGCGAGTAAAAAATTCTTCAGGTATCGGAAATTCGCTTTACACAGAACAAATCGCTCATCATCAAGCGCATTTCTCTCTGCGTCTGGATCTTGATCAAATGCTAGTAATCGTCCGCCTTCCAGTTTCTCCAAAATCAATCGACTATGTCCGCCACCACCAAACGTGGCATCGACATACACTCCACCGGACACAAGCTTTAACGCATCTACTCCCTCATGTAAAAGAACGGTTGTGTGATAGGTCATTTCTCATCCTCCTCACCAAGCCCACCCATGACTTCTTCAGCCAAGTCGGCAAAATCTTCGGAATCTTGACTCATCACCTCTTCATATCGATCTTTCGACCATATCTCAATGCGATCTGCGTAAGCAAATAGCACAGCTTCTTTATTTAATGCGGCATACGCCAATAATGATTTCGGAATCAACGCCCGTCCATTTCCATCCAATGTGATTGCAATAGCCCCGTTGTGGAATTGGCGATAAAACGCTCTATTCTTCGCTACAAACAGGTTTAGCTTCTTGAGCTTAGACGCGATCTTATCCCACTCGTTTTGTGGATATAAAACCAAGCACCCTTCAAAACCTCGATTCAAAACAAACTGCTCTTTACAGGCAGGATCGAGCTGCTTCTTCAACCCTGCGGGCAGAAGAAAGCGGGACTTAGCGTCCAACTTGCATTCGAATTCACCTAAAAAGCTTGTCATATCGGGTCTAATAAATAGAAGCCGCTAAAATAACCGTATTTTCCCACTTAATTCCACTAAGCTTCACTTTGTTGAAAACTTGAATGAAAAACCCCCACCTATAACTTTAAAATACCCATTATTCGTGTAAGACAGAAGGTGGTAAAAAATGGGAAGAGTATTTAAATTCTATTTAAACTGGCTTTTACTTCGCGCAATTCGAACCTTGATGTTTAACCAAGGTCAATTCTTAGTGACAATTGGAGTGAATATTGAAGGTTTTAATCGTCAGGAAATGGTTGGATAAAATGCATTTCAACACTTCCTTGTTGACCGACAGCAAACTGCTTAGAACTACAGCGATCAAAATCTTTATTTTTGGTCGCTTAGTTAGAAACTACACCATCAACCATGGAAGTCAAAATCATTGAAGAAAAAGGGTTCTCCTACATTGAGCAAGGCGAAGGCGAACCGTTGATCGTGTTGCACGGATTATTTGGCGCTCTGAGTAATTTCAGGGGGGTATTTGACTATTTCTCAAAGCGGTTTAAGGTCATTATACCCATCATGCCGCTTTACACAATGCCCATAATCGACACTAACGTTAAAAACTTAAGTCGATACTTGGCCGACTTCATGGATTTCAAAAAGATTGATAAAGCTCACTTATTAGGCAACTCGCTTGGTGGTCACGTGGCGCTAGTTTATGCTTCAAAGTACTTAGATCGAGTAAAATCATTGATACTAACGGGAAGTTCTGGGCTATATGAAAACACATTAGGAGGTTCGTTTCCAAAGCGAGGTAACTATGAGTTTGTGAAAGAAAAGGTAGCGGTCACTTTTTACGATCCAAAACATGCCACCAAAGAATTAGTCGATGAATGTTTTGACATTGTAAACGACAAAGGCAAGACTGTAAGAATCATTTCTTTGGCGAAGAGTGCAATTCGTCACAACATGGCATCTGAGATTCCGAAAATGGATGTCCCGACCTGTTTAATTTGGGGAAAGAACGACACTATTACTCCACCAGATGTAGCAGAAGAGTTTCACGAGCTGTTTCCCGATTCTGACCTTTCATGGATAGATGAATGTGGTCATGCCGCCATGATGGAACATCCAGAAGAATTTAATAAGCTGCTTGACGATTGGTTCAAAAAGCGATTTCCTCCAGCGGCATAATGCGCGTAACAAAATCTGAATTCACTACCAGTTCGGCAAAAGTTGAACAGTGCCCAGATACTGAACTCCCAGAATTTGCATTTATCGGACGTTCCAATGTTGGCAAGAGCAGTTTAACCAACATGTTATGCGATCGCAAGAACTTGGCTAAAACCAGCGGATCGCCAGGAAAAACCAAATTAATCAATCACTTTCTGATCAATGACAATTGGTATTTAGTTGATTTGCCCGGATTTGGATATGCCAAGGTGAGCAAGAAGGATCGCGCTTCGTTTATGCGTTTGATCTATGATTATTTTGAGAAGCGCCTTAACATGGTGAGCGCATTCGTTTTGGTGGATTGCAGGGTTGAACCTCAAAAGATTGATTTGGACTTTATGGAATGGCTGGGAGGCAAAGGCATTCCATTTTCAGTGGTTTTCACTAAAATAGACAAGCTGAGCAGCACCGAACTCAAAAAGAATTTAGCAGCCTATAAAAAGAAGATGCTCGAATCATGGGAAGAAACACCTCAATTCTTCCTCACCTCCGCCAGCAGTAGTCACGGTCAACAAGAGGTGTTAAATTACATCGAATACTGCATGGGTATTTGGGAAGAATCGAAATAAGGCTATAGTCTCTCTACTTTGGAGATCATTCTTGAATTCATTGTCACCATCATTGTTGAAATTCTCTTATGGTATTTGATCGTGTTCCCAGGCGCAATCCTTATAAAACTCTTTAGGTATAGGAAGGAGTCCATAACTACTATTAAAAACAAGCATTATTTCAAATCGCTTTTGCTTGGAATATGCTTTTGGACAATTATATCCTTAGTGATTATGTTCGCCAATCAATAACTCAGAAACATGCACAAATACGGTTTACACGGAAAACTTACCGCCAAAAATGGACAAGGCGATGAACTGGCGCAAATACTCCTAGAGGCAGCGAAATTGGTTTCTACCGCAAAGGGATGCCTGATTTATATGATAAGTAAAGATGAAGCCAACCCTGAATCAGTGTGGATCACAGAAGCTTGGGAATCGGAACTAGACCATGACAATTCACTTTCTGTACCTGGAGTTCGCGAACTGATAGGTAAGGCAATGCCCATTTTAGATGGGGCACCCCAAAAGGGTCAAGAATTGAAAATACTTGGCGGCCTTGGTGTAGATTAAGCCTATTTATTGTCTTTTGACCGAAGAGTGCTCAGTCCGAATGGCAAATAAAGTGGGCAAAAGCTAATGAAGCTTGTAGCTACGAAAACCAGAGCCAACACACCACCGATTATCGCAACCGTGCCACTGATCAACTCTGCAAAGTAGGCACCAGCTATTGCCAACGCCAAAACGATTCTGATAATCTTATCTGTAGAACCCATATTCTTTTTCATAGTACCTGTTGTTTTAGTTTGAAAGCAAAGGTGTACTTGTCTGAATGGGTGCAGTGTGACAATCATCACGTTGGTTATTGATACTGATCCGAACCTTCATTAGACTCAAATACCTCAATTTCATCAACCACCTTAATGCCAAACAATCCATAGTGCTGATAAATCGTCATTTCACAATGAGGCTTACACCGATCTAAGATTGCTCGATACTCCAAACCAACCGTAATTGCTCTCGTTTCTTCTCCATCAATCAATACCCGCAATTTCTTTTCAGGAGTAATAAAGTAATCGCTGACTGGTGCTAATTCAGACATTCGATAAACAGGTACGAAATAATTCAGTGTGAGCCCAGCACCCATTGTCAAGGACATCCAACCGATCACTAGAAAAAGAAGGAAAATATTGAAGTCTGTATATCCGGACAAAACCAACTTTCGAAAGAAAAGGATAAAGCCAAGTACGGCCAGAGTAGCTGCGAAAAGCGCAACTGGCAAAGGACTGGTTTCCACGTGGATATTAATCATGATAATGGGAATCCAGCACAGCAAAAACCCAGCTATCAACATCGTTTGTACGTAGTTGTAGTGACTATCTGGCTTAAGCCTCAACTTTCGTTTGATACTGAATTCTCTTTTTTGAATAGGAGCCGCATAGTCGCCTAGCCTATTGTGCGGATCTTGTTCCAACATCCAGACAAATGCTTCATACACTTCAGGCAGGTCGCGTTTTAATCTTTCGGGATTTTCGAAAAACACCTCAATGCAACAGGCAAAGAACTCATGATCATTACTAGCCGCATATGGCCGAATAGATTCATATCGACCAGCCTTAATATCGTTTCGATATTTCCTACCCAATTCAGTAATCATAAAGAGTCCATCGCTCAAATGACCGTCATCTGTATCCCCGCTCTCAACACTAATCATTAGCGCATGCGCTAGCTCATGCAATGCCAAATTGATCCCATCATCCTCGTCCTGAAAACCATGCTCTAAGTGTCGCCAAGAAAACCTTATGACACCGCTTGGCGAGGTACTTCCTCTGAGATTACTCTCAAGCAGCTTATTAAAGAATATACTTGGGTGAATGTAAATGCGATAAAAGCGCGGCAAGAAGTAGCTCTCTAAACCAAAGGTGAGCTGAACCAAGGCAGAAGAAGCCAAGACAATCATATCATCGGTTATTTCTAATCCATCTTTTCCGTAAAACTCTTTTTCCGCTATGATGATTCTTAAGCGCTTTAGGAAGCGCTTTTTACCAAAATCACTCAATCGATTGTAGTATGGAGAGCGAAATCTTAATATTTCATCCGCACCTGCTAGAATACGTTCTATCCTGCGGAGTGGAACATCCTGAAACTTTGCATTTCCTTTTTCAGCAGCCAAATCTCTTCGAAAGTCTATGAAGGCTTTCACCAAAATCAGCAACATCACAAACATGAATGTGAGAGCGATCGCCACACCAACACCATCGTCACCCGAATTCGTTTTCAGCAAAACAAATTGGGTCTGAATAAAGTTGAATATCATTGACACTTGGCAAGAATAATTCAAATTACGTTTACCCTCCTTCTGTTTTCATTGACCCAGTGCAATCAAAGCAGAAATATGCAGCAAACTATGAATCAACAGCACACGAACGACCTCATCAATGAAACTAGTCCTTACCTTTTACAACACGCTCACAACCCTGTTGATTGGATGCCATGGAATGACGCCACTCTAGCCAAGGCAAAAGCAGACAACAAACCCCTTCTGATCAGCATTGGATACAGCGCTTGTCATTGGTGCCATGTCATGGAGCACGAGAGTTTTGAGGACAGCTCGGTTGCGACTCTTATGAATGAGCATTTTATGTGTATCAAGGTGGACCGAGAAGAAAGACCCGATGTGGACCAAGTTTACATGGATGCCGTTCAGTTAATGACCGGAAGTGGTGGATGGCCATTGAACTGTTTTGCCTTACCTGATGGGAGGCCATTCTTCGGAGGAACCTATTTTAAAAAGGAACAATGGATGCAAAACTTAAAACAACTGGCCGATCTATATCAGAATGACAACGCCAAAGTTGTTGAGTACGCTGAAAAGCTAAGCGAGGGTCTCAGCCAGATGGATAAGCAACCGCTCGTGAGTATACCTGAAGAGTTCAGCACTGAGATTATAGAAACGACTGTGGCAAGATGGAAACAGGTGTTTGACACAGAAGATGGCGGCCCAAATAGGGCACCTAAATTTCCCATGCCGAACAACTATCAATTTCTGTTGGCTTGGGCGCATCAAAGCGGTGATAAAGATCTCGAGAATTACGTCCATCTCACCCTGAAAAAAATGGCCTTTGGAGGTATTTATGATCAAATTGGTGGAGGTTTTGCTCGATACTCAACAGACGAAGTTTGGAAGGTTCCCCACTTTGAAAAAATGCTCTATGACAACGGGCAACTCTTAAGCCTCTATTCTCAAGCTTTTACTCAATCAAAGAATCCTCTATACAAACACATTATCAATCAAACCGCAACATGGATTGAGCGAGAAATGTTGGACGAAAGTGGTGCTTTCTACAGCGCACTGGACGCAGACAGCGAAGGCGAGGAAGGTAAGTTTTATGTGTGGAAAAAGGACGAAATCGAAGCCCTTGCCTTAGATGATTTTGATGTGATTTCGGATTATTACAACATCAACAAGCGCGGCAATTGGGAGCATGGAAACTACATTTTACTGCGACATTTTGAAGACGAAGAGATTGCAAAAAAGCACCGATTAACTCTTGATCAACTGCAAGAGAAGGTATCCACTTTTAATATTAAAGCCATAGCCGAACGCGATAAGAGAATTCGACCCGGACTGGATGACAAATCCCTCACATCATGGAACGCGCTTGCCAGCAAGGGGCTATGCGAAGCGTACATGGCAACTGGCGAAAAAAGTTGGCTCGACCTTGCAGAAAAAAATCTAGACTTCTTGACTAGTAAGCAAATGATGAATGATGGCAAACTATGGCACAACTATAAAAACGGAACTTCAAATATCAATGGATATCTGGAAGACTACGCACACTTGATTGATGCTTTGCTGAAACACTATGAAGCAACATTGGATGTGGAGTCATTGAAAAAAACCAAGGTTTTAGTTGAATACGTTTTCCAAAATTTTGACAGAACTGAAAATGGTATGTTCTACTTCAAATCGAAAAATGATCCCGAGCTCGTATCTAAAAAAGCCGAGGTTACGGACAACGTAATTCCTGCCTCCAATTCTGTTTTCGCCACCTGTCTATTTAAACTTTCACTGATTTTAGCGGATGACAGCTTATATGACTTAATTCGCTCTATGTTGGCGCAAATGGAAGGGAACTTCAATCAATACCCCGGAGGCTACAGCCAATGGATGTTGCTTCATCAATATCAAAGTATGCCTTATTTCGAATTGGCTATTGTTGGAAAAGATTGTTCGCAAAAAGTAAAGGAAGTGCATCACTCTTATCTACCTAATGTGGTGATTTGTGGCGGTGAAGATGAAAGTACCATACCCATTCTGGAGGGCAAGTTTGTGGAAGAAGAAACGTACTTCTATGCTTGCAAACATGGGGCATGCCAGCTCCCAACATCTGATTTCAATGAGGTTTTGGGTCAAATTCACTAGTCTTTTAGCTTTCCTTCCATTTGTTGGTTTCGGTCAGGAGATTCAAAGCAATTTCCTTCAAAATCGATATCCTACATTCGAAGCCGCAGACGTTGCAAAAGCTGGAATCAAGACCATTCGCATCAGCGAAATGCGTAAACCATCTTCGCGCCCTATCTATGACGACAACGTACGATTCACCTATTACTTCGATCGTAGTGGTACGATGATAGGCTACCGAAAAACGTATCCTTCTTTGGGTGGAATCGTGGACACCACCTCCATGTCACGCATTCTTATAAAGGGTGAGCTAGTTCAAGAATCTGAGAAAATTGGACGCTACCAAAGGCGTGTGGTTTATGAGAGAATCGATTCCGTTACCGTGAAGCAAACCATATCAATAAAACGTGGAGCGAGCGAATGGGAACCATTGAGCAAGGAAAAAATTCAAACCAAGAAAATTACAAACGGCAAAGTTGAAATGATCGGAGGGTTAAACGATCAGCCATATCAGCGCATTGTTTATCAATACGATAATGACAAGAATCTGACCTCCATAGAAACTTGGAACGGAAGCCGCATTCAGTCCATAGAAAAATGGGATTATAAAAACGGACGAATGACCAACTATGAATTCAAGGACCTGTTAAATTCAAAGAAATCATCATACAGATTCCCATTAGATTGGGAAAACGACAAGGGAATGTATTGTCAAAACTCCGATTGCAAGGACTGGTCTATCGTTTCACAAAAGGACGGTTGGCCAAAAGGATGGATTTTCATGGATCCTAAAACCCAAGACATGAACATTTGGGAATTTGACTACAAATACTGGTAGTTAAAGTTTATCCAAGAATCTAGATTCAAGTTCAGGAGTCGGGATCATGCATTCCTGTCTTTTACCAAATACACTATATCGACTTCTCGCCACCCTATTATAAACCCAATCTCGGATTGGTCTTGGTATGACTACGAACACGTAAAATAAGGACCAGAATCCGCCTAGGTCTTTGGCTATATATAATGCCGCAGTTGATTTTTCCAGAAGCTCTCCACCTTTGATATAAACTACAGAATCAAATTCTTCGGTTGATTTTCCTGCTTTGGATAGTAACGCTTTACTCGCAGTTGATTGAAGAGCAGAAAATTTGAAAACACCTTTCGAATCTCTTTTGATAATGAACTGGACAAACCCGTTACATAGATTGCAGACACCATCAAACAATATCAAATTAGAGGCGTTCTTCAGCATCTATACTTGCTTTTTTGAGGTGGTTCCTTGAAACTCTTTCAGGTAGAATGGTTCGAAGTAGGCCACATCTTCAAACTGTTTTTGATCGAACCGAAGCTGTGCCAACATGGCCATGTCACTCGCTAATGGCCACACATCGTCTGCGAAATAGGCGCTTTCCGATTTTACAATCTCTTTAAACTTGGCTGCCCCAGTTCCAAAAAACAACACTCCTTCTTTTCCCAATAAATTATCGAAAGAATGTTCATCCAATATCATCGGTTGTACGGGATTGGTTTCCACTAAACCAACGTCATAGATGGCAGTATACACCTCCATTCTGCGGGCGTCAAGCATGGGGCAAAGAATTAAGTCTTTGTAGTGATTGATTTGCTTTTTTACCTCTTCATGCAAACACATGACTTGCAAAGTGGGCACCGCTATCAGTGGTTTATTTAAAGAGTAAGCCAATCCTTTTGCCAATGATACTCCAATGCGCAAACCCGTGTAACTTCCCGGGCCTTTGCTCACAGCGATAGCATCCAAATTTTCTGATGAAACCATTGCTTCAGCTAATACTTCCTGCACAAATGGGGCGAGTCGCTCGGCATGAGAAAAGCCTTCATTCAAATTTCGTGAGGCAATAGCAACACCATCGACCGCGATGGCCACAGAACACATGGTAGTAGAACTTTCGATATTGAGAATGGTTGTGGCCATTGTCATGTGCTTACTCGAAGCCTAATGGCTTGCCCATGTAGAACTCTAACACTTTCGTCTTGAAAATGAAATCGTATTTCGCCCGATTCAATTGAGTTTGAGCAATGAGTAAATTGTTTTTTGAAGTATTGAATTCAGTTACGTTTAGCGCACCCGCCTCAAAGCGAGCCGCTGCAAATTCAAATGCCTTTTCGTTGGAGACTACTGCCTTTTGGTTGGATACATAAAGCGCTCGTGCGGCCAACGCATCCGCTCTTGCACTTTCTATCGTCTGTCTTAAGCTCAACTTTTCGCCTTCCAGTTGAAGTGTAGCTATATCCTGATTAATCTTCGCCTGCTGTACTGAATTGTTGATTACACCTCGATTAAAGATGGGAACATTCAAAGTGACTCCAACAAATTGATTGAAGTTATCATTAAGCTGTGTACCAAAGGCCACTCGTTGAACTTCCGTGTCAAAGGTTGGAGCGAACACAGTTTCTCCAGATTGCGTGGCCCCAATTTCCTGAGCACCAGCGGGGGTAATACTCGTCACCTCTGTTCTTAATCCTGAATATCCTGTACCGATAGAACCACTCAACGACAGCGAAGGATATCTACCTCCTTGTGCCGACTTCAACCTGCTATCCCATTGCATTAGGGATCGTTCGGCACTCTTAATCTGAGGCATCGAAGATTCCGCATAGGCATAAACAGTATTCGCATTTTCAATTTGATTACTCGGGTCTGCTTCCATTGCCGCTGGTTTCACAATGGACAACTGCTCCTCCATTGGGAGTAATAACAACTGCTTTAAGGCCAATAGCGACAGTTGATAATCATTTTCTCTCGCGATCTGGTTAGACTCATCTTGCGCTAACTGAGCTTCGAGGGTGTATTGGTTTCCAACGTTGACACTTCCAGCATCCACCAATATTTTAATTCTATCCAACTGCTGTTTAGTTATTAGAACCTGCTGCTCAGCAATTTTCAGCAACTCTTCAGCCAAGAGAGTCGATAGAAATGCAGATGAAACGGCTAATGCGATATCATTTTTTTGCGCCTCCAAATCAAAAACGATAGACTCTAACGCGGCACTCTGAGCCTTGATATTTTGTTGATTTTGAAATCCATTAAAAAGGTCAATACTCGAAGACAAACCAAATGAATTGCTCTGCACCCGAGTATTCGCGAATTGATTAGTAAATGGATCGATCCGTTGCCCCCAATTGTAATTGTGATTGGCGAAGCCATTTAGATTTGGAAGTACGTCCGATTTTGTATTCTTCAAACTTGACTCGCTCGACTCTACAGAAAGTTCGGCTTGCTTGATCTGCAAATTATTTGCCCAGGCCAACTCCACACATTGAGTCAAGGTGAGCGTCTGCTGAGCTTGGGTCGAAACCGACAATAAAACAAGAAAGAAAAGAAGTGATTTTTTCACGGTGTAAATGTAAACTCGATTGAAGCCGGAAAGACAAAAATCATGTGAACGGAAATTAACATGGATGAATGACAAGTGAAGAGTTGATAATATTCAATCTACAATTATCAATACTCAATGTTCAATGATAAATGAATATCGAATAATCAACTCCGAATGTCCAATTTCGAAATGAGAACAACACTCCGCTGTATTTAAAACAAATTCGGCCCGAGCCATCGCTCCATGACCTGCAAATCTTCATTTTTCCTTTCAGCATAGTCTTCCAGTTGATCTCGTTGAATTTTGCCCAAACCAAAATAGCGACTTTCTGGATGAGCAAAATACCAACCACTGACCGATGCTGCTGGATTCATTGCCATGGATTCTGTTAACTCCATACCTATCCTATCCGCTTCTAACAACTTGAACAAAGTCGGTTTTTCAGTATGGTCAGGGCAAGCAGGATAACCAGGAGCTGGCCGAATTCCTTGGTATTTTTCGTCAATCAAATCTTGGTTTTCCAGAGATTCCGATTGAGCGTATCCCCAAATTTCCTTTCTCACTTTTTGGTGCATCATCTCGGCTAGTGCCTCTGCCAATCGATCTGCCAGTGCCTTCAGCATAATGGCACTATAGTCATCGTGTTGCGCTTCAAAACGCTTTGTGTGTTCCTCTATTCCCAAACCAGTAGTAACGGCAAACCCGCCCATGAAATCGTGCATTCCTGAGCCCTTTGGCGCTATATAATCTGACAGTGATAGATTCGGTTGAGAGGCAGCAAATTGAGCCTGTTCTCGTAACATATGAAAGCGATCCATTAATGATCCATCTTCAGCATATAGCTCTATGTCATCTCCTACGGCATTAGCAGGCCAAATCCCTACCACCGCTTTTGCTGTTAGCCACTTTTCTTCGATCAAAGTCTGAAGCATTTCCTGCGCATCGTTGAACAGTTTCTTAGCCTCTGTACCAATAATTTCATCCTCCAACAGTCTCGGATATATACCATGAAGCTCCCACGTTCGAAAAAAGGGCGTCCAATCAATATATTCTCGAACCTCGTTTAAATCGACATTTTCAAAGACTTGCACACCCAGTTTATTTGGCACGCGAATGGTTTCTGAATTGAATTCCGGCTTTAACTTATTTTCCTTGGCTCGCTCATAACTAAGCATTTTCTTTTGGGCCTTTTTGTTGGCATGATGGGTTCGAATTCGCTCATACTCCGCTTTAGTATCTGTTGCTAGTCTTTTTCGATTATTCCCTAATAAAGACCCTGCTACAGTAACCGATCGCGATGCATCCAACACGTGAATCACCTCAGCATTTTGATACTCAGGTTCTATTTTCACTGCTGTGTGCACTCGCGAGGTGGTTGCTCCACCAATAAGTAAAGGAATTTTTGAATGATTACGTTGCAGTTCTTTCGCTACATAAACCATCTCATCCAAGGATGGAGTGATCAACCCGCTCAAGCCTATCAAATCGACATTCTTTTCTATCGCCTCGGCCAAAATTCGTTCGGGAGGAACCATCACGCCAAGATCAATGATCTCAAAACCGTTACATGCCAAGACTACTCCAACAATGTTTTTACCGATATCGTGCACATCTCCTTTGACTGTGGCGAGCAACACCTTACCCGCTGTAGTCGACTCCCCGGCTCGTTTATCCTCTTCGATATAAGGTTCCAAATAAGCCACTGATTTCTTCCTCACACGAGCACTTTTCACCACTTGAGGCAGGAACATCTTACCTGAACCAAACAAGTCTCCGACCACATTCATACCGTCCATCAAAGGGCCTTCAATTACTTCTAAGGGCCTATTCATTTCAAGTCTTGCTGTCTCAGTGTCTTCTATGATCCAATCGGTGATTCCATGCACAAGCGCATGCTCTAATCTCTTTGAAACTGTAGTATCTCGCCATGATAGATCAACCTCACGCTTTTTGGTTTCACCTTTCACGCTTTCTGCAAACTCAAGCAGACGTTCTGTGGCATCATCCCTTCTGTCGAGCAACACATCTTCCACTCGATCCAATAAATCCTTGGGAATATCATCATAGACTTCGAGCATTGTTGGATTAACAATACCCATGTCCATTCCGGCTCTGATTCCATGATAAAGGAAAGCGGAATGAATCGCCTCACGCACCACATTGTTTCCTCGAAAACTAAACGAAACGTTACTGACACCGCCACTCACATGAGCTCCGGGGAGATTTTCTCGAATCCATTTTGCTGCTCTAAAAAAGTTAATCGCGTTCAATCGGTGTTCCTCCATCCCAGTAGCAACCGGAAATATATTAGGATCAAAAATGATGTCTTGGGGTGCAAAGCCAACTTTATCTACCAAAACAAGATATGAACGTTCACAGATTTCAATTCTTCGCTCGTATGTGTCTGCCTGACCTGCTTCATCAAAAGCCATCACGATGACCGCGGCTCCATACCTCTTGACCAGTTGTGCTTACTGAATAAATTCTGATTCACCAGCCTTCAAGCTTATTGAGTTTACAATGCACTTCCCTTGGGCCACCTTCAAACCAGCTTCGATAATCTCCCATTTCGAAGAATCAATCATGATTGGAACGCGCGCAATATCTGGTTCAGCTTGCACCAAGTTGATGAACTTGACCATTGCTTCTTTTCCCTCAAGCATGCCCTCATCCATGTTAATATCTATGACCTGAGCCCCACCTTCCACTTGATCTCGCGCTACGCTCAGCGCCTCATCGTAGTTATCTTCTTTGATGAGCCTTAGGAATTTCTTCGAACCAGTGACATTTGTTCGCTCGCCAATATTGATGAAATTCGAATCAGGACGCACCACTAGTGGTTCCAACCCACTTAAAGACAAAGGCGGAAACTGTGTGTTGAGAGCGAGTATCCGTTCCTTATTTACTACTAATTGTTCGATGGTTATCTGGTCCATAGTTGATGGTTGGCCTAGTTTTTTGAAAGTATGGCCTTTCTTAAGGCTTGAATACCTTTTGTCAAATGTTGTAGTTTCTCGTAGTGAAGTTCGAATGATTCACGATCGATCAATTTTCGTCTTACCGCTAAATGAATGCAAGTGACACACTCTATACCAGAACGAAGTGCGATAGCAAGAAAACGCGCAAATTCCTTGTTTGATTGTCCAGTCGAACCTTCCGCAATGTTCAACGCGACACTATCTGCTACTCTTTGAAATTGGCTTGATAGAACGAATTTCTCTTCACTTGGCCATTTCCGAATCTCAGTAGAAACCAATGTTGAATAATCTACTGCCTCATTCCAAACTCTTAAGTCTTCAAGCTTGAATCCCATAATCTAATATTCTACCATGGTCCAATTAACCATTGACCATGGACCTTTTTCACTATTCATTCAATTTCCTCGGCTCATATTTCGCACATAATTCCGCAATCGATCGAATATGATCTGGCGTAGTTCCACAACATCCACCTATAATATTCATTAATCCTTGATCGAGAAATTCACGAATTTGATCTTGCATCATTTCTGGCGACTTGTCATATTCACCCATCTCATTGGGCAATCCAGCATTGGGATGCGCGCTGATATAGAAGTTGGATTTACGACTTAGCTCCTTGACATAGGGTAACATGTTCTTTGCGCCAAGTGCACAATTAATACCCACACTCAGTAGCGGGAAGTGTGCGATTGAGATTAAAAACGCCTCTGTAGTTTGACCGCTCAGTGTTCGACCACTGGCATCTGTAATTGTTCCTGACAACATTACAGGCAGTTCAATCCCAGTCTCGTCTCTTAATTCAAATGCCGCCATCAACGCGGCTTTTGCATTTAAGGTGTCAAGCACCGTTTCGATCAAAAAAAGATCTACCCCTCCTTCTTGAAGCCCTTTCATTTGCTGCTTAAAAGCCACCTTTAATTGATCAAAAGTGATAGATCGAAATCCTGGATCATTCACATCTGGTGAAATAGATGCCGTTTTGTTGGCTGGGCCGATGGAACCCGCTACATATCTAGGTTTTGAAGAATCTAATGCCGTGAATTTATCCGCGGCTTGCCGAGCGATTTGTGCTGACACGAGATTGATCTGATCTACGAATGATTCACACTCATAATCCTCTTGGGCAATAGTGGTTCCGCTGAAGGTGTTGGTTTCAATGATGTCTGCTCCAACTTGGAGGTAGGCTTCATGAATTTCTCGGATCACATCAGGCCGTGTGATAGAGAGTAAATCGTTATTGCCCCGCAGTGACTTTTTGATTCCATTGAATGCCTCCGTCCTAAAGTCTACTTCTTGCAATCCATAGCCTTGAATCATGGTACCCATGGCACCGTCTAAGACAAGAATGCGATCTTCTAATTGCGTTTGAATATCTGGTTTCTTCATGAATGCTTGCATGCATCAAGAAAAACGGCTTCCGAAAATGGGTGAGATAAATCTGACTCATCTTGTTTCGATGCTTCGAAACGGGAATTGGCACCTTGAAGAAATCCAACAGGTTGCCAAGGTATCAAAGGGCCTTTCCCTCCACCTTTCTTGATAAGTAATACAATGTTTTTGAGAACGAAAAATCGAAGATAAGGACTTAATTATTCTCTGCCCTATTCTGATTTAGTTTTCTGAAAAGCAGAAAACCCATACCCATGAGCAGCGCGTATGGAACGCCCATCAAATAAAGAATGCCTGCATTCAATCCTTCAGCAACATCACTGCCGTTTTTCTGAGCCGATTCAACCACCGCGCCACACATTGCGCACTGTGCATTGGCATCAATAACTATGACGATTAAGAGTATAATTAAAAGTACTGTCTTCTTCATACTGTCTTTCAAATTTAATCAGTTCTCTTTTAGTAATAGGGTGAAATCATTATAAACACAATCACACCTGTGATGGAAACATAAAACCATAGTGGCCAAGTTATTCTCGCAATTTTTCGGTGTTTATCAAATCGCTCGCTCAATGCACGTGTGAACGAAATCAGCACCAATGGCGCGATAACCATTGCAAATAAAATGTGAGTAAGCAGTATGAAAAGGTAGATGTATCGGATCATTCCTTCACCACCAAAAACAGTGCTCTCATGCGTAATGTGATACGCCACATAACTCACCAGAAAAAGTGCGCTTAGGAGAATGCTGCTGGTCATCGCCTTCCTATGTGCAGAAATATTGCCTCGCTTAATGAATATTAAGCCCAGAACAAGCAGAATGCTTACTGTGCCATTTATCGAAGCGTTCACCAAAGGAAGATTGTCCATCCAAGTGCCGCTCATATCGATTTTTGGCGTTACATAAATTACGGCCACTGCAATCGCTAATAGCGCTCCAACAATATAAATGAGGCTGTTGTAATTCTTAGTTTTATCTATCGCTCCTTCCATGAAATATGAGGTTCTTGAATCAAGAGTTTAATGGCGTCCTGTAACGTTTTATTATCCTGCTGCAATCTAAGATCAAAGAATTCGCGTATTCTTTGGTTTTGATCTAAAACGACCACCTTGGTCGAAGGAATATCATTGACACTGCCCATTTGCCCTGTAGTAACAAATAAACGTTCCACTAGTTCATCTATATCCGACTGTGATTTTGCGGTGGCGAACATCCAATTCCCGCCTTTGTAAAGATTCTTTTCCGATAAATTCTTGAGTGCCCCCATCTCCATTGGTTTCATTGAAATACTCAAGAGCATCCACTCCTCGTTTAATCCAATCCGATTCAAATAATTATTAAGCGTGGAAATCTTATCATAGCAAGCAGCATCGCAGGGTTGATCAAAAATATCCACCACCAATACTCGTCCGTTTAAGTTGGAAACATCCATGGAATTTCCATTCTGTGTAACCAGATCTGGGAAAGGCACCGATTGAAAAACTGTATCACCATTTTCGGAGATGGATTCAACCTCCCCGTAGTAGCCTAACCTAGCAGTGTTATGTTGTCCCAATGAAAATAACAGATACACCACGGAGGGTACTAGTAAGATTGCGATTAAAAAAAGGCCTTTTTTCATGATTTGTGTAAACACAAAAAAGGCCTCTGCATGTTCAAAGGCCTTTCAATTATTTTTTGATTCTTAGGACCAAACCCAAGAAAATGCATCTTTTAAATACTGCAAGAATGTAGATTCTTGATATAGTATAAAGAATAAGTAAATTATGAAGATGGCATATGGCAATAGAATCGTGTATCGAAGTCCTTTACGCTCATCACCTAGGTGCATAAATACCATGATGATATATCCTGCCTTAACCAGGGTCAAAAGGATAAAAGCAATTTTAATACTCATCCAACCTGCACCATTTACATCAATGTGAGCCTTGCCCCAAATGATACCCATTGCTACTTCAAGAGCAGTAATGATCGATAGGATCGCAGTTACCTTGAAGATGTTTTTTCTAATCCTCTTTCCGTCTTCTTCGCTGTGGTGAGCGTGAAGTGAATATTCAATAATGTCGTCTCTTTCCATCTCTATTCAGATTATATCAAGTAAAAGAATGTGAATACAAATACCCATACTAGGTCAACAAAGTGCCAGTAAAGTCCAACTTTCTCCACCATTTCATAGTGACCTCGTTTTTCATACCAACCTTGGTATGCTCGGATTAAAACGAGTAAATTTAAAATGACTCCACTGAGTACGTGAGAACCGTGGAAACCAGTTATAAAGAAAAAGAAGTTCGCGTAGAGTTGAGGGCCGTATGGATTACGAGCCAATGTTGCATTGTCGCCCCAAGTGCTGATTAATCCATCAGGACCAGCAATGAACGTGTACCATTCCCAAGCTTGCGATCCTAAGAAGATTGCTCCACCTACAACAGTGAATGCCATCCATTTTATCACACTTTTCTGATCCATTCTATGACCCGCTTCAACCGCCAATACCATTGTCACAGAACTAACAATAAGAATGAACGTCATCAACGCTACATAAAGCAGCGGAAGATGTGCGTGGGTTCCTGGAAAGTGAAAGAAAATTTCTTCGGTTATAGGCCATTCAGCCACCAAGTGATGACGTTGAAAACCTAGTGCTGTGAGGAATCCACCAAAGGTGAGCGCATCAGAGATGAGGAAGAACCACATCATCATTTTGCCATAACTTACACTGAATGGTGATCGACCTCCACCCCAGAGTTCTTTTTGGTCGATTACTTGAGTTGCTTCTCCTGCCATGTTAGATAGATAGGAATTGTTAAAAGGATTTGGTCTGCAATGTTAACGAATAAACACTAAAAACAAGATGAGGTATATCCAAAGAACATCAAGAAAATGCCAATAGATCCCACAAACGTTAATACCGATGTGATTTTCAACGGAATACTTATTTAAAAGTGCTTTGATTGTTGTAAAAATTAATGCGAAAACTCCACTAATTACGTGAGCAGCATGTGCCCATATCAACACGTTGAAAAACGAACCAGAGGCATTACTCTCCACTCCAGTGAAGTAAATACCATTCTCAACTAAGTCTAAAAAGCCCTCATATTGTGTGACTAAAAAGGCGATTCCCAAAACGGTGGTTACCGTCAGCGCGCCCGTTGCCGCTTTCATAGAACCCTTTTTAGCGAACCACTGCGCCATGAACATAGTTAGACTGCTGACGACAATGATGCCGGTGCTGAGGTAAAAAATTTCAGGAACGTCAAAATAGAGCCAATCGCCTTGCGCTTGACGAACCACATAAGCGCTGGTTAATCCAGCGAAGAACATGATAATACCTACGATGCCAATCCACATCATTGGGACGGCTGTTTTTCTCTTTGCGTCTAGCGCTTCTTCCGGTGTTGCGTATATCGATGCCATAATTAAATCAAGTATAAAAGTTGAATTACTGGTAGATAAACAAATGAAGCGAACATGAGTTTAAGTGCGGCCTCATCTGTTCGCTTTCTGTAGAGCACCAATGCATACCAAGCAAAGACTATTCCTGCGATGGAGACCAATACCATCCTCAAGAAATCCATTTCAGTGAATATGATTGGTGTGAGGCTGATTGGTATTAAAAAAATGCTGTAGAGCAATATGTACATGGCTGAAATTTGCCCTTTGCCCTGCGCTGAAGGCAACAATTTAAATCCGGCCTTAGAATAGTCGTCATTCGCCTTCCATGCGATTGCCCAAAAGTGAGGAAACTGCCACATGAATTGAGTAGCGAACAATACTCCTGGAATCAATCCAAAATCACCAGTGGCAGCAACATAGCCCAACATGGGCGGAATAGCGCCTGGAAAAGCACCGACAAATACGGCAATCGGCCCTACTCTTTTTAATGGTGTATAAATGGCAACGTAGCTAAACAAGGCCAATCCTCCTAGAATTCCGCTCAATGGATTCAGCCCAAACCAAAGTATAAAAAGTCCAATAATCCCAGTTAATATGGCTACAACCATGGCTTCGCCAATTTCCATGCGACCATCAGGTATTGGACGATCGGCAGTTCTATTCATCAGCTTATCAAGGTCGCGCTCAATGATTTGATTGAAGGCATTGGAGGATCCTGTGACCAGAAAACCACCGATGATCAACCAAAGAATGTGCAGCACGTTCGCGTTCGCCACATCCACTGCAAAGAAATATCCGGTCAGGGCGCTAAAGACAACAAGCGATGCCAATCTGAGCTTCGTAAGCTGTGCGTAATCTGAAATCTTAGTCAGCAGGGAAAATTTTATGGTTGCGGAACGCGCTTTCATTAAGAACTTGCAAATGTATTCACCATGACCATTTTTTGAGCAAGACTGGTTCTAAATTTCACATAGGTTTGAACCCGTGTCTGGAATTTATGTTCACATACCGTTTTGCAAACAAGTATGCACCTATTGCGATTTTCACTTTTCAACGCAACTGAAACATCAGGATGATTTGTGTGAAGCACTGTGCATTGAGATCGCAACGCGAGTTGGTGAATTGACAACACCCATTCAAAGCATCTATTTTGGAGGAGGTTCTCCATCTATTGTCAGCGATAAAAACCTTCAAAAAATCTTTGATCAGCTCAGAAAATCCTTCGATTTATCAGAATTAAAAGAAGTAACGCTCGAGTCTAATCCCGATGATCACAGCGAAGCTAAGCTCCAATTTTGGAGAACACTTGGCATCAACAGGTTGAGCATTGGCATCCAGTCTTTCATAGAACGAGATTTGACCTTTATGAATCGAGCGCACAATTCAACAGAAGCGCTAAACTGTGTAGCTATGGCTCACGAGGCGGGATTCGAGCATTTGACCATTGATCTCATCTATGGCATCCCGAATCAGAGTTTGGAGGAATGGAAGGCAAATATTGAATATGCGATAGCCTCTGGAGTAAATCATATCAGCGCGTATTGCTTGACGGTTGAATCTAAAACAGCTTTGGCACATTTGATTGACACGGATCAAATCCAAGAGAAATCGGATGAAGAAATAGAAGCGGAGTATCTGTTGCTTCACCGAACATTAGAGGAAGCAGGATTCGATCATTACGAGATTTCCAACTTCGCCAAGAGCGGCTCGAAGGCTGTTCATAACAGCAACTATTGGAAAAGCGCAGAATATCTGGGTCTTGGCCCTTCTGCACACTCCTTTGACGGCAAAAGCACTCGAAGGTGGAACGCTAGCAACAATGCTGTTTACATCAAATCAATCCGAAACAAACAGGACTATTGGGAGAGCGAAACCCTATCCGAAAAGGAAAGAGTCAACGAAGAAATCATGACGGGTTTGAGAAGAAAAATTGGGGTAAACTATCAATCATTTCCCGCAGAATGTCAATCGGCATTTCGTAAAAACTTAGATGAAATCGCTCCTCAACTCAAGGAAAAACTCATTCTAACCGTAACCTCCGTGAGTATTAAACCTGAATCTTGGTTGATGGCGGATGCGATCATCCGCGATCTCATTATAGATTAGGTCTATAAACCGGTTTAGCCACCATTCGACCGTTGCACATCCCAACCACCACAAACAAACCAAAAGAGTTATCACTGAGGCATATCTCTTGGCCATCAAGGTCAAATCGAATTGGTTGTCCATTAAGATTAACGACCTCCACATCTCCTTCTTGAAATTGATGGTAAAAACAGCGTTCTACAGGATTTGGGTAAATCAAACAATCTGTATATGGCGATACATCAATGATTGGATCTGGTTTTTGGTATCTGAGTAAGTTGGTCGTCTCTTTAACAAAAGTGCCCATCGTATCTCGCAATGGCCTCAGCCATTGAAACCGAGTTAAAAGTGGGTAACCCACAGAATCTGCGAACCAATAAAATTTGATCAGATCGTATTTATCATCTTCATCATCCACGTTTTGCACAAAACCCGATTCGCGAATCATATAGCAATCCTCTATGGTATCAAAAGGGGTATTCAATATGCCATGAATCTTTGCATCAACGACTTTGACTCCTCGGTATGTGCTATGAATTCGATTTTGTTGCTGTCCAGGAAAACTACTCACGAAATCGTACGTGAACTGATCATAATCATAGAGTTTTGAATCAACATCCGGCATTGTCTCACTATTCCCATTCAGAATTCCAAAGTATTCGAATCTGGATTCTTCATCGCAGCCCGAGGTCTCACTATAAAACCCCAAAGTGCCTCTGGCAAACACCCCTGAATCACTCTGATGCCAATATTCTATAAACTTCCCATTATCATAGCACACGCTTAAATTCGCTCCGATAGCAACTCTAGATTCTATATTATCCGAAATCAATAAAGATTCATTCGATGTAGTATCTGTATCAGAAAAATCCCAAATGGTGTCCAGCTCATACCTATATCTTTTAATGGCAATTGCATCCAAAGGTGGAAGCAGCAATTGCTCATCATCATACCTTGATATGGCATACTCACCAGGGATAAAAACTTGAGCTCTGCCGATCACTGAACAGCAAAAAAC
>Ga0181603_10000329_pt1 | contig 39808 bp, 32 predicted proteins | sample 041ome_13_FD_148633 | JGI IMG/M metagenome (GOLD analysis project Ga0181603, IMG submission 148633) | Coastal salt marsh microbial communities from the Groves Creek Marsh, Skidaway Island, Georgia - 041409US metaG (spades assembly) | ecosystem: Environmental > Aquatic > Marine > Intertidal zone...
GACGACCGCGTGCGCCTCGACGAATCAATCGGTGACGCGAATTTACGCGCGCGAACGACGGACCGTGCGACCGACGCCATGCGCGAGGTGATCTCCATTCACATCGGCCAAGCCGGGATCCAGACGGGGAACTCGTGCTGGGAGCTGTACTGCCTCGAACACGGGATCCAGCCGGAGTGCGTCGAGCGAGCGGCGACGCGATGGACGCGATGACGCGCGATGGATGACCCGGAACGCGCGTCGACGACGATGCGTTCCATGCATTCATTCATTCGCGCGCGCAGACGCGCGTTTTTGACTGTTGGAAATTTGAACGGGACGACGACGCGGGACTGACGGATTCTTATGATTTTTTCGCGATACCGCAGTGGCCAGATGCCCTCGGACGCGTCCATCGGCGCGGAAGATGATTCTTTCAACACGTTCTTCTCCGAGACCGGCGCCGGGAAGCACGTGCCGCGATGCATCTTTCTCGATCTCGAGCCGACGGTGATCGACGAGGTGCGCACGGGGGCGTACCGTCAGCTGTTCCACCCCGAGCAGTTGATCTCGGGCAAGGAAGACGCCGCGAATAACTTTGCGCGCGGTCACTACACGATCGGCAAGGAAATCGTCGACGTCGCGCTCGATCGCATTCGTAAGTTGGCGGACAACTGCACGGGTTTGCAAGGCTTTTTGGTCTTCAACGCCGTCGGCGGCGGCACGGGGTCGGGTCTCGGCTCGTTGCTCCTCGAACGCTTGTCCGTGGATTACGGCAAAAAGTCCAAGCTCGGGTTCACCATCTACCCGTCCCCCGCGGTGTCCACCGCGGTGGTCGAGCCGTACAACTCTGTGCTGTCCACGCACGCGCTGCTCGAGCACACCGACGTCTCGGTGATGTTGGACAACGAAGCCGTGTACGACATCTGCCGCAGGTCTTTGGACATCGAGCGCCCGACGTACACCAACTTGAACCGCCTGCTCGCGCAAGTCATCTCTTCGCTCACCGCGTCTCTGCGATTCGACGGCGCGTTGAACGTCGACGTCACCGAGTTCCAAACCAACTTGGTGCCGTACCCGCGCATTCACTTCATGTTGTCAAGCTACGCCCCGGTGATCTCCGCCGAGAAGGCGTACCACGAGCAGCTGTCCGTCGCGGAAATCACCGCCAGCGCGTTCGAACCGGCGAGCATGATGGCCAAGTGCGACCCGCGTCACGGCAAGTACATGGCGTGCTGCTTGATGTACCGCGGCGACGTCGTGCCCAAGGACGTCAACGCCGCCGTGGCCAACATCAAGACGAAGCGCACGATTCAATTCGTCGATTGGTCCCCGACCGGGTTCAAGTGCGGGATCAACTACCAACCGCCGACCGTCGTGCCGGGTGGCGATCTCGCCAAGGTGCAACGCGCCGTGTGCATGATTTCCAACTCGACGGCGATCGCCGAAGTGTTTTCGCGACTCGACCACAAGTTTGATTTGATGTACGGGAAGCGCGCGTTCGTGCATTGGTACGTCGGCGAGGGCATGGAGGAGGGCGAGTTCTCAGAGGCGCGGGAGGATCTCGCCGCGCTTGAGAAGGATTATGAAGAAGTCGGTGCGAGTTCGGTATCCGATTTTCCGGACGAATTTTGATCGCCGCCGCCCCGTCGCGTGGCGGCGCTCGCTGGCGGCGCCGTCGCGGTAACGCGAGTCAGCGCCGCCTACCGCACTCGATACGATGATACGATGACCCGAAACAATGTCGGGCATAACAAAACGAGCACGACGCTCGCGAGATCCGCGCGACCGCGTCGATGTAACGCTACAATTTCACTCACCTTTACCTCGCGAGGTCGCCGTCCGGGTTCGTCCCACTAAAAATTTCAGACATTTTCCCATCCCACTACAAGCGTAGTGGGATGAATCAGACATTTTCGAAAATCGCGCGCCACGACGCGACGCGCGCGCCGAACGTGCTCAAACCGTTCGTTTCCATCGTTTCACGCTGTCCTCGAACCCCGCCGGAGTTCGTCGTCAGATTTTCCGGACAGATTTTCCGGACGGGTCTCCGCACAGCGCGCGTCATCGGCGCCCATCGCGCGATGACGCTCGCCGACGCCGCGCGCGCGTGCGTCCCGACGCCCGCCGACGCCTCGTCCGACGACTTCGCGTCGGCCGCGTTCGACCGTCTACGCGCGCTGCGCGACGGCGCGCGCGATTTGGAACCGGCGCGCGCGTCGGCGATTCGTCGGATGCCGACGAATCGCGAAGCCTCCGGATCGGCGCGGCTCGTGGAAGAGATCTCGTCCGACGACGTCGCGCCGACGTCCGAGTCCGAGTCCGCGCTCGCGCTGCTCGCGTGCGCGGCGCACGGCGCGCTCGGCGACGGCGACGTCCCGAGGTGGTCGAACGCGCGACTGAGCGCGCTCGCGGCGGAGACGTACGACGACGGATTCAAAGCCAGAGGTCCCGACGCCGTGATCGATAGTTTTTTGGAGGCGTACGGGCGCGCGGACGCGCCGGCGGCGCCGGCGGCGTCGTTCGGGGCGAACGCGGAGTCGGACGCGCGCGCCGCGGAGATCGCGGCGCGGCAACTGTCGTGGTGCTTGGAGCGAGACGAGTTGTATCTGGGAAGCCCGTCGAGGACGCGCGAGGTCGTGGCGGTCGCGATGCCGCGCGTGTTGAGAGCGTTGGATTACCCGTCGGAAGGGGTGAGGACGAGCGGCGCGATGTCTGCGAGGGCGCTGTCGAGGCGCGCGACGGGATTCGATTGGCGCGCGGGACCGGGCGCCGTGTTGCTCGACGCGTGTCGGTCCGCATTGATAGGCGCGAGCGCGGAGGTTTGGCCGCACGCCTTGGACGTCGCGTGCGCGTTGACGGGCGTCGTCGCGAGGGACGCGGGAATCGAGGAATATCGCAAGACGTTCTCGCGAGCCATCGACTGCGCGCGCTTGCGCGGGACGGAGACGGCGTACGCCGCGCCGCTGCTCGCGTCGTTTCCGAATTTGATTCGCGACGCGAAGGCGTGCGTCGCGGTGCACCTCGATCGTTTGCTCCCGCTTTTGTGCGCGTACATGCAATCGCACAAGGACGACGTCGCCGTCGGCGCGGCGTCGCTCGTCGCGCTCGTCGTCGAAAACGCCTGGCCGCGCGCGCGCGCGCACTGCGAGTCGATGTGGCCGCACGTGAAGCGCGCGTACGCCGAAGCGGACGGTCGATCAGCGGTGAGCTGCGATAAATTACGCGCCGAGCTCGAACGCGTCGTCGAACTCGTGCAACTCGCGGCGGGGGGGGAATTCACGCGAGTGTGGAAGAGCGACGAAGACGTTCCGGCGCACGCCGTCGGTTTGGTTCGATTCCTCGCCGCGCTCCCGGCGACGCGCGCGTAGCTCAGACGAACCACCACCACCGCCCTGTACATCATACTGTAACATACTACTAGCGCGTACAAGTGTAATTACAACTGCCCGACTGATTGCCGGTGAAACGGGGGCGCTCGATTCGACGCGTCGCGTCACTCGTGCAGCAATTTCAAGTTTAAATTCGGAAATCCGCTCGCGCCCTTGTGCTTTGCGAACAAGCGCGCCACCTCGCGGTAATACGCCGCGTGAGCGATCTCAACGTCGCTCTCCCTCGCTCGTCCCGCGTCATCGGGCTCGGGAAGCGACATCGGGTCGCCGACGACGAACGTGAGCGGCACTCGGGCCGGAATCGGGAGAATGCCGAGGTAGCCCACCGCTAAAAGCGGCGTCGCGACGCGAAAGCGTCTGTACAAATATCGACCGGGGTGCCGCAAGAGATTGCGCCAGCTGCTACTCTCGCCGAAACACACGACGGGCACGAGACGCGCTTTTTCTTCGATGGCGAGTCGAACGAACCCGCGATGTTTCGTGCAGAGCGTGATGGTCTCCTCCTTCAATCCGCCGACGTGCTCGCACATCTCGCCCTGACCGCCCGGACACACGACGACCGCGCGCTCGTGACGAAGCGTCGAACGAAATATTTCTTGCGACACGCTGCGCACGCCCAACCACGCGGCGAGCTCTCGCACGAACGGCGCCTTGAAAAGAACGCTCGCGGCCAACGTCACGGGCTTGACGTTTTCAAAGCGACGACCAAACTGAGGTAAAAAGTGAAACCACACGGCGCCCGCCGGAATGAGCGAGTGCGGGTGATAGGCAAAGACGAGAGGCGTCGAGCCCGCGCCGTGCGCGCCGTCGTGAATCATGCGCACGCTCCCGTGCCACGCCTTCGCCGCGCCCTCTATCCATCGCGACGACCACGCTCGAAACGCGTCCCACTTCCGGCGCCCGCGCTCGAGATCGCGCTGCAAGAAATACGTGCTCGCGTACAGAACAACGATGGACGCCAGCGCTCCCGACGACCCGAGCGCGTACACCGTCGCCAGCGTCGCGAAAATCACCGCGTGCGGCGCGTGCAACACGTGCGCGATGGACAACAGCGTCGCGACGCGCGCGACGTCTCTAAAATCCAAACCTTCCCTTCCCCTCGCCGCGCCTCGCCCCGCCTCGCCCTCGTCCTGGACGTCGAAGAACGCCAGCGACGCCGCCACCGCCGCCTCGCTCGCGACGCTCAGTCCCAGGCTCGTCCAACTCAGCGCCGCCACCGCCAGTCGCCGCTCGCGCGTCCCGTCGTCCCTCGCGTCCCTCGCGTCTCGCCACACCAGCGTCCCGCACGCCATCACGCACGCCAGCGACGCGCTCGCCAGCGTCCATCCGATCGCTTGCGCCAGCGTGAACCTCCACGATCGTCCTCGCGCGAACGGTTGCCACGCGCGCCATCCTCGTCCTCCGAACAGCGCGCCACCGACGCCAAAGTTCGTGATCGCCACCGCGAGCAGGCACGCGAGCGCGCCCGCGGACGGCGCGCGCCAATCGATCGCCGCGTCCGCGGGCGCGCGCATCGACCGCTCGCGCGTCGACGTGTGCGCGGCGTTCCGATTCCGATTCGATTCCGATTCGATTCGATTCGATTCGATTCGCGCGCGTCGCGTCGCGACGGACGCACACGGCGCCGCGCGGGCGCGCCGCGCGGGCGCGACGGCGACGACCTCGCGCGCGATCGCGCGATGGCCGTCGACGAGGACGACGACGAGGACGCGCGCGACGAGGACGGATCGATCGCGAACTCGGACGCGCTCGAGACGCGACGACGGAGGACGCGCGACGACGACGACGGGACGACGACGACGAGGACGACGACGACGATGGACGCGCGGATGCGGCGCGCGAGGCGCGAGCACGAGAAAATCGCGCGAACGTACGCGGAGGCGCACGAGAACGTGGGGACGAGGGAAAACGGGACGACGCGCGACGCCGACGCGCTGCGAAGGGAACGCGTCAAGACGAGTCATCTGATAGCCAAGGTGAACGAAACGAAAGTCGGCGCGAACGCGACGCTGGTGAGAAGGAAGGAGTATTTAGACCGGATGATCGCGAACGCGGAGGAACGGGAGGCGTTGATGGAGGACGGCGGATCGGAGGCGCGAGGCGGAGGCGCGGCGACGACGACGACGCGCCGGGACGCGCCGCAGGAATGGACGACGATGGGGCAGATGGCGGAGAGAAAGTCGCCGGCGAAGTCGCTGAGGGAGCGCGATGCGAGAGATTTCCAGCCGGAAAAGTATAGATTTGACGACGAAAAGGCGTCGCCGAGCGCGGCGGAGGCTGTCAACGGGTTGAGCAGAGCGTTGGACGACATAGACGGAGATTTAGGGTCGATGTCGTCTCTGTCGCCCGATAGATATCCAGGACGAAAAGAAACGGCGAGTTGGGACACGTTAGCGCGACAACCGACGTCGCACGGCAGTAGACAGTTGGACGCCGCGCTCGGGCGCGCGGGGGCTCCCGAGGCGAAGTCGACGCCGACGACGATTTCGACGTACTTTAAGAAGAGCGCGGGTGCGACGCAGCCGACGACGACGACCGCCGCTGTGGACGATTTCGCCGCTGCTGCGACTGACAAGAGTCGCGAGCGTCTGCCGATGTCGCCGCCGCCGCCCAAGCGTCGAGCGAAGTCGACGCGCGGCGACCCGGCGTCTCCCATGGTGGTGGATCTTCTGGAGACGAGCGACGAGGAGAACCCGTTGGAGAACGAGTCAAGAGGGGTGCAAAGCTTGGATCCAGTGAGTCTTACGAGCGAGAATGGTGAAATTCGCCGATCGACGCGCTCGAGTAGGTATCGCTCGCTGCAGAACACCGTCGGCAACTTGGCGACGGATTACCCAGACTCGAAGACGAAGGGGTCGGTGCAAATCACTCTCGGCGACTTGGAGCACCTCAGAGACGGCGAGATGCTGAACGATCAGTGCGTGGACTTTTATTTGAAGTACATTCAAGTGGAAATGTTGGGCGCGAACGCGTTTGAGATATTAGACAAGGTGCACATTTTTAACAGCTTTTTCTATCAAAAGCTCGCGCAAAAGCACGATAGAGATCGAAGCAACGTCGACGCCGCGACGGCATCGCACGCACGCGTGAAGAATTGGACCAAGGGTGTGGATATCTTTACGAAAAGCTTTCTCATGATTCCCGTGCACAGCAATTTGCATTGGTCTTTAGTCATCGTTTGCTATCCAAACGGTACTGATGAGCGCCAACCGATGATGCTCCATCTCGACAGCATGACGCAACATGGCGGGCACAACTCAGAAGTCGTGTCGAAGACGGTCCGGCGTTACCTGAGCAAAGAATGGAAAACGCAAAAGGGCGACGACACTGAATCAAAATTCGACGCTCGATACATGCCAACGTATCGCGTCAATGTTCCGAGACAAAACAATGGTTGCGACTGCGGCGTTTTCATTTTGGCCTTTCTCGAAAAGTTTTTAACCGAACAACCCGAGATTTTGAAGAAGAGCGATGTTCAACGCGCGGCGCAAAAGCGCTCGTTTGGAATGGACGATGCGGGCAAGTTTCTACGAAAGAACTGGTTTCCCAACGAGTTCGTGGACGAATTGCGCGCCAAGTTGAGTCTCCTCGTCATCCAGCGCATTCAGGCTTCGCTCGCGGAAAACGACGCGTCAAAGCTCATTCTCAACGCGGCAAATGAAGAGCAAATGAAAGACTATGAGCATCGGCAGTGGCGAACGAAACAAGCGGTTTCAAAGGCTGAGCGTGACCGTAAGAAGAGAATGGAAGCCATGGAAGCGGAGCGAAGACGCAAGCTCGAGCCGCAAGACCTCTCTGACGACGACGACGCCAAAACCAAAGCCTCCGACGCCAAGGATGTAGACTTTGAGATTTCTCGCGAAGTCAGGGTGAAGAAACAGCCGACGAAGACTAGGCAGACGCAGATATTCTCGGGATCCCACTGGAACAAGGCGAGAGAGAAAGAACCCGTGCGCGAGGAGACTCGCGACGAGAAGCCATTCGAACCCTTCGCGGGCCCGTCGTACAAAATCGGGCGACACACGCGCGCGCGTGCGCCTTCTCCGAGCGCTGATTGGACGAGCGGAACGACCCGTCCCAAGTATGGTAACGCCAACCTTTTGAAACGAGCGGAACGATCGCGAGCGAAGCAAAACGGGGAAGAGGAACGGAGTGCCGCCGACGACGAATCCCCGGGCCAGGCCAAGGCGAAGCTCAACGACGCGAATGAAAAACTTTCCGAGAGAATCAAGGGGATGACGTCTCGAGTGTTCTCGACGAAATAGAAAGAAACGCGCGCCAAGCATTCAGCGAGCGATGTTTACGCGGCGCTCGTCCTAGCGATAGATATGTGATTGATGATTGACGTTGTTTGACGCGACGCCCGCCACACGTCGCCTCGCCATGCGCGCCGTCCTCCAACGCCTCGCGTCTCGCGCGATCCTCCGCGCCGGACCCGCGTGCAGGCCGCTCGATCGTGCGCTCGCATCATCATCGTCCTCAGACGATCCCGCGCGCGCGATGCGCCCCATGCCCGAAGGCGCCGCGCCCGTCGTCGACGAAGACATGCCCAAACAGGATGAGGAAGAACTTCGACGACGACGCGCGCAGGCGCTGAAATCGTGGCTGGAGGATGAGTTGGGAACCGAGAAGACGGCGCTCATGGCGGTGTTGGCGAAACACCGGGTGCAGATACCCGGAGGGGGGGACGAGGCGAAGGCGCTGCTGGAGGAGTTGTTGGAGTGGAAAGCCGAGGGCGTCGTAAACGCGCGTTCGACGGACGCCGCGGATTAGACTTGATTAGGAGTTGTGAATTGATTAGCTAGTGACTCTACATACAATCTACGACGATCGCGTCCTACGCGATCGATGGGTGCTCGACGCGATGTTGGGGTGCGTGAGCGTACAAGGTGGTGCGTTGAAGCGGAACGCGGCCGGCGGCTTCGATGATTCGACGCATTTCGCGCGCGTCGATTTCTTGCCCAAACGTCGCACCCGCGGCGCGAGTGATGGATTCATTCATGAGTGTACCGCCCATATCGTTGCATCCAGCGTGCAGGAGAAGTGAGGCGAGCTCGGGACCCATTTTTACCCAGCTCGCCTGAATGTTCGTGATTCCCGCCGGTCCCAGCACGAGACGCGCGACGGCGTGCATCAGGATGCACTCGCGCAGCGTTGGACCTTTCCGAGACGCGCCGAAACGATACGTCGGCGCCTCGAAATGCACGAAAGGTAGTGGTACGAACTCCGTGAATCCACCCGTCTTGAGATGCAAATCGCGAATGGAGACGAGATGTCGCGCCCACGCGCGCGGGCCGTCGGCGTCAATGTGACCGAACATGATGGTGCTCGTCGTTGGCACGCCCACAAAGTGAGCGTCTTCGACGACATCGAGCCATTCTTTCGCGGTGAGTTTATCTGGACAGAGTGTTTCGCGAACTTGGTCGTCCAAAACCTCGGCAGCAGTACCTGGGAGCGATCCCAGCCCTGCATCCTTGAGTTTACGCAAGTATTCGCGAGCGCTCAGACCGAGAGTCTGCGCTCCGTGAGCGATTTCGAGCGGTGAAAAGGCGTGAATGTGTATGTCCGGTGCCCCTCGTTTCGCAGCTCTGATAAAAGCCATATAATCTTCGCCTGTGAACGAGGGATGAATGCCGCCTTGCATGCAGACTTCGCTCGCACCACGCTCCCAAGCCTCGGCCGTTCGCCTTGCGACTTCGTCCAAGTCGAGCAGGTACGGCGAACCGCGAAGTTCTTCTGCAGCCTTTCCCTTGGAAAACGAACAAAACGTGCACGTCAACGTGCAGATATTCGTATAGTTAATGTTTCTATTGTTCACAAACGTAACGGTATCACCACACTGCTGCTCTCGCAAAGTATTCGCGGCCTCGCACACCTTGTCGAAATCGGCGCCTCTCGCTTGTAAGCACGTCACGATGTCGTCCAACTCATAGTTTCCGTCCACTATGGCGGCTATGGCGGCCAGAACTTCGCTCGATATACGTCTCTTGGTACCACGACAAGGAACAGAGCCATTCACGCCGACGATATCCACAAACTCTTTCTTTTCATCATCCGGACGTCCTGGCGACCATGTCGTACCGCGAACGAGAAACTCGCTGTCGGCGAGTTTGCGAAGATACGGCGAAACTTTGTCGTCGAGCCAAACTGCGGATCCCCCGACGCTCACTCGATCATCGTCTACCCTCAAGTACTTAGGGTGCACTGGCAGTCTCGGGACGAGCGCGAAACCTTCATCGGCGCACACGGTGGCGAGCTCTTCTATGTGCGGCCATGGCGCCTCGGCGTTGACGTGGTCCGGCGTGACGCCCGGCGAGATTCCTCCCCAATCATTCGCACCGGCGCGCAAAAGGGCGCGCCAGCCAGCCTCTTCGCCTGGTGTAAGATTCGGTGGCGCCTGTATAATCATGTCTGCGCCAAAAATTAGGCGAGCTGCGCTCACCGTCCACGTCAACTCTTCCAGCGGAGGATTTGGAAAATCAGCCATAGCGGTGCCGGGTTTCGATAAGAAATTCTGTATGATGAGCTCTTGAATGTGTCCGTGCTTGGCATGTACATCGCGAAGCGCCAGAAGTGCATCGATACGCTCTTCGCGAGTCTCGCCGATCCCAATCAATAATCCAGACGTGAACGGGATGCGCTCCTCTCCCGCGAGCTCGATGCACCGCAGGCGCGTCTTCGGTCGCTTTGTCTCACACCCGTCGTGCGCCATTCCCGGCCCCAATAACCGCTCGCTCGTCGTCTCCAACATCAACCCTTGCGACGCGCTCACGCGTCGTAGCATCCTCAACTCGTCTCTCGTCAACACACCCGCGTTTACGTGCGGCAACAACCCCGTCTCTCGCAACACCGCCTCGCACGCCTTTGCCGCGTACTCCGCCGTGCTCGCGCATCCCAACTCCCTCAATCCCTCTCGCGCATCCTCCCGCGTCGCCTCGGGTCGATCACCAAACGTCAACAAACACTCCGTCGCCCCCGCCGCCGCGCCTCGTCGCGCCACGTCGACGATTTCCTCGAGCGTCATGTACACGCGCTTTCCAGCCGCGCTCGGTTCGTAGTCGACGAACGCGCAGTATCCGCACGAGTCCCGACACGCGCGCGTGAGCGGAACGAACACCTTGGGCGAGTACGTCACGACGTTCGCATTCGTCGTTCGCGGCGACGACGACGACGCGTCCCGAGTGAGGCGTCGGACGTCGTCGAGTAAATCATCAGCCGACTTTGTCACCAAGGCGTAGGCGGCGACGTCGTCGAGGACGGCGACGCGCGCGACGGCTGCGCGAGGACGGTGATGCGCGCGTTGGACGCGCGCGCGTGCGCGCCACGCGCGAGGACGCGCGACGTCGGCGAGCGTCTCGCGCATGAAGACGACGACGCGCGGCGGTCTGGCGCCCGGGCTTCGGGCGAGTCGGACGCCGGCGCGCCGGCGCGGGCTCGAAAATGTGTAAATGTACAGTTACAACCCTTCGAGGGCGATGGACGCGCGCGACGCCACTTCGATGGCTTCGCCTAATCCTTTCGTCGTCTTCATCAGATCCATGGCTTTGCGCACGAGCTCGTGGGCGGTAAATTTTCGGGCTGGAAGCTTTCGAGCGACGAGCTGCATCAAGTCGTCGTTCTTTTTGCACGCCATGACCTGCGAACGCATGCTCACCAAAGCCGCGGCGACGACGTGTAGGAACAGTCTCGCGCCACCTCCTGCGAGTGTGCCGTTGGCTCTGGATGTGGGTTCGTGATCGCCGCCGGCAATCAACATGTCCCACAAAAGACCAATCTCGGCGTCGGCGAGTTCTCGCGACATCAACACGACGACGGGTCTAAAAGCAAACATGCACTCCTGCGCGTTGAGAAACTTCAAGTGCTTATGCAGAGGTGGATCTGCAATTCTAATTATCTCACTCAGCACTCGCAATCGATCGCTCACGCCCTCTTGACCTTTCGACGCCGACGGCGCGCTCTCGTGCGGATTGATGAGAAAGTGACATCGATACGAACCTCCCATGAATTTCGCAAAGCACCAAAACGCCTCGGACTCGTTACTAATATCGCGAAGAAATACCGCGGCTAAATCGTTCATTCCTTGCGTATAGCCTATCACTGGATCCAAAATAGCGTACGCCTCCAGAATTCTCGTCAAGCGTTGACGTTGCGCCAGTCTCCATTCCATCTTCAATTCGTCTTCGTCGTCGCCGCTCAGGATCCCGCTCTCCCAATCCCGCGCGAACGTACCGTAGGTGAACGTCGTCCGCGGCGCGTCCGCAGCGATGATCCTCGACGCCTCAGTGAACGATGCGAGATCGCTCGGCAAATTCGCCAATCCTTTGACCGGTTTTGTCAGCCACCCCTCCAGCTCTGCGCATCGCCTTAGAAACTCGCCGTATTGCTCGCGTCTCGATCGTTTCCCTTGCTCGTGCTCCACGCTCGTGTTCGAGCATTTCCGCACCCCAAGCAACACCGGCCACACCTCCGCTCGCAACGAGTGCGGAATTCCTCCATCGAGCGCGCCTTTGCGCACTTCCGCGAGCGACGCGATGCGTCCGTCTTGGTCCGTCGCCGCGTACCACGTCTCGTGCGCGAGCTTTTTCTTCTTCATCGATCCACCGCGCGCGTCTCGGGCAAAGTAAGACGCGTACACCGACGCGCTCGCGAGGGCGAGAGCGAGACCAGTGCTCGCGACGGCGGCACTCGCGAGCGCAACCTTCAAGGCGCGCGAATCTTCGGACGCCATGGCGACGGTGGTGGATTACCGTTGGCGACACAAACTTTTGCGATGACGCGAGCGTGGGGGCGCGCGCGACGCGATGCGACGCGCGAGGTCGATGTGGCGATGACCTCGACGCCTCAAAGCGCTTCTCGGTGTCCAGCGTCGAGGGAAGGCGTCGATATGTGCGGCGACGGCTCGCGGTACGTTCTGTCAAGTACAGCGCTAGACTACTACGTTCTACGCATCGGTTCGGCGTCGAGAGGACAGCTTAAAGATTGATTGGATTGACCCGTAACGCGAATACCGCCGCGCATCGGTCCGGGCTCGACGGTGCCGAAGCGTTCCGCGAATATTTCGGGAAGCGGCATGGCGCCGACGCGCTCGTTCGGGGACACCCACATTCGGACGAGGTGCCTCGGCTCAGCGCCTTCGTTTTTGAAGGCGCTTCGAGCGTGTAAAGTGGTGTGATTATGAAGCCATTGAATATCACCCGGTTCAAGGGTCATGTCCAGACGCAATTCGTCCGAACACGCGAGCGCGTCCAAATGATCGAGCGCCGCGGTTTGCGTTTTACTCAACTCAACGCCCGTCAGCGCCACCGCGGAGTTGATGAATGAACGGTCGTATATTGCCGCGCACCTGCCTTCGTGCGCGTGAAAAATAGGTATTTTATACGTCGCTTCCTTGCCGACCGGAATTTCTCCTTTGCGCGAGACGACGAACTCTTTTTGAAGCGTGGCCGCGCTTTCCGGAAAGCGCTCGACGAGAGCGTTCCAAATCGCCACCGAAGACGTCACCTGACTGTGCCCCCCTTCCGTCGCTTGACTCAGACAAAGTAATCCCACGATATCCGCAGAATCAGTGTGATACGGTTGCGCTGCACTCGTCGTGTATAAACGCGTGAGCGGATCGTTCGGATCGCCCCCAAGGTCTTTCACGTGGCCCACGACGTGCCCCAGTTTGTTTTGCGGCACGCACGTGCCCATGTACCGACCCATGGCGTAAAACGCCGCGCAGCGCTCCCAACTAGAATATCTATGCACGGGAAAATTTCGCATCAGGGCAAAACCTCGCCCGTGGACGAGCTCTCGTCCCATGTCTTCGAGCGTCGGCCCGAGCGTCGGCAGAGAAAAGTTTTCTGGACCGAGTTCGACGATTTCCCGCACCCCGTTCGCCTTGGCGCGCGCTAAGGCGTCGTCAATCTCCCGCACGTGTTCATGCGAAAGCTCAATCGTCCACTCGTACGACCGCTGCGCCATATCGGGCCCGCGCCACGCCCCATCGAACGTTTCGAGTGCGCTCGCCGATGGTTCAGCTAACGCCGAGGCGCGACTTTCGAGGCGCCTACGCGCGAAACGCGATCGCGTCGGTGGTCTCGCGGCGACGAATGACGATGAATTACTTGTCGTCGTCGTCGTCGTCGTCCGCGCACACGAGCGCATATCGCACGCGACGCGCATTCCTCAGTCGAGGGGCGGCGAGGCGCGCTCTGTCAACGAAACCGCGCGCGACGCGACGAGTCATTTCGACGAGCGGTGATTTAACCAAACAAATATCCATTTGTCACATTTGCACTAATTCCACTCACTACGCGGTTCTCTCGACGCACGTCGCCCATCGCGGTTCTAAACCGAGAGGCGCTACGCCTGTCCCAAACGCCCCAAAAGTCGACTGAACGACCTTACGCCTCCGTCGCGACAGCGGTCGTGTAGATGTGCTGCTTGGAGTGAAGGACGAGCGGCTTGATCAAACCCTTCGCCAAAAGGATGGCGATACCCTTGCGCGCGAGGGAGCACGTGATGCGAAGGCGATCGCACAAGATGGAAATAGTAATCATCTTGTACTTCGGCACCTCGGCGAGGAGCTTGTCGTACGTGGACTGCGAGATTTAAAGCGAACGCATCAGTCAGTCACGAGTTCGCGCGCCGCGTCAACGCGTCGTCATCCTCATTGCCATCCTTTGAGCGCGCATCGTTCGTCGTCACCGCGCGTCGCCCTCGTTCAAAGACGTCTCGCGCGCGCGCCGCGCCGCGCCTAGGGCTTGGTCCTCCGTCCCGCCATCGCCCGCGCCTTCGTCCGAGCTTCCCCGTCGATCGCACGCACCTGTTCGAACAACACTTGGTTGTTGGCCTTCTCCTTCATCTTCCCCTTGGACCATTTCTATCGTTCGCGAACACGATTCGTCGTCGTCGTCAGTCCTCCGTCCTCGCGTCGATCGCCCGCGCGCGCCCCGCGCCATCGTCGCGCCGCGCGCGTCGCCCTCGATCGCGCTCGATCGAGCGCGACGCCGGTCCCGGACGCATTAAAATCCCACCGCCGTCCGTTCGCCCGCCGATCGCCGCGCCGGCGCGTCCGCGCCGACGCCCCGCGACGCGCGCGTCCCGTTCGTCTTTAGGGTCTCCGCGGATCGCGCCTCGCCGTCGCGCGCGCGCACCTTGGCCTTCTTCTTCCCGCCGGCCATGGCCTTGGCGGCCTTGGCGGCCTTCGATTCGGGGGCTTTAGGCGGCATGTCTTCGCTCTACGTCCGTCGTGCGCGCGCGCGTGGGAAAGGCGGTTCGCGCGCGTCGCGCCTCGCCCGCGAGGCCGGCGCGGCCGATGGTTCGTGTTTGGTCTCGCGATCCGTCGATCGCGCGCGCGACGCTCGATCGTCGCCGCGTCGATCGCGCGCGGCGCGTCGACCTCGACGCGTCGATCGATCGACCGCATCGTCGATCGATCGACGACCCGCGCGTCGGTCGACGCGGCGTCGGCACCGCGCGACGCGACGACGACGACGACGCCGACGCCGACGATGGACGACGATCGCGGACGACGCGGGCGAGGACGACGACGACGACGAGGCGGCGTGCGAGGCGGTGACGCGCTGCGCGCGCTCGGCCTCGGGCTCGGACTCGTCGCGACGGGGGCGCGCGCGGCGCGACGCGCGGGCGCGTTTGAAACGACCGAAACGACCTCGACGATGGCCGATGCGTTTTGGACGGTGGCGACGAACGCGATCGAACGCGCGTGGGCGCCGAGAACGCAGAGCGCGACGGTGACGCCGCGCGATGCGTTCGGCGCGGCACGGGCGACGGCGACGGCGCGAGAGGTCGGTGAGGCGGACGCGGCGACGCTCGCGCGTCGGTTTGAGCGCTGGTGCGTCGAACACGGAGTCGAGGAATATCTGCGAGACGGAGAGGAGTACGCGAAGCGATTGGCGATTTTCGTGGAGAACGCGGCGTTTGTGGTGGAGCACAACGCCAAGTACGTTTTGGGAGAGATTTCGCATTGGGTGGCGTTGAACGCCCTCGCGGCGACGACGCGGGAGGAGTTCAAGCGCATGCTCGGGTACAAGCCCGAGTTGCGCGACGCGACGCAAACCGTCGGAGCCACGCGCGATGCGGACGAATACAAGGCGAACTGGAAGTATGCCAGCGTCGAGCCACTGGAAAACGTCGATTGGGTCGAACGCGGCGCCGTGACGGCGCCGAAGAACCAAGGACAGTGCGGCTCGTGCTGGGCGTTTTCGACGACGGGCGCGATCGAGGGCATCAATCAAATTCGTACTGGCAGGCTCGTGTCGCTCTCTGAACAAGAGCTCGTGTCGTGTTCGACCCAGAACATGGCGTGCAACGGTGGACTCATGGATAACGCGTTCAAATGGGTGCAAAAGAACGGCGGAATTGACTCTGAATTTCAGTACCCTTACGCCGCGGAGAAGCTCTCGTGCAACAAATTCAAGCTTCAACTCCACGTCGCCACCATCGACGGGTTCGAGGACGTACCTCCGGGAGATGAGAAAGAGCTCGAGAAAGCTGTGTCGCAACAACCTGTTAGCATCGCCATCGAGGCCGACACAAAAGCGTTTATGCTCTACCAAGGCGGCGTTTTCGATTCCAAAGAGTGCGGTTCTCAAGTCGATCACGGCGTTCTCGTCGTCGGTTACGGCTACGACGATCATCCCAACGCAACGGAAGCGACGCACCATCACCACAAAAACCACCACAGGCACTTCTGGAAAGTCAAGAACTCGTGGGGCAATCAGTGGGGCGAAGGTGGTTTCATTCGCATGGCTCGACGAATCAGCGCTGAAACGGGTCAGTGCGGAATCACGACGGCACCATCCTTCCCGACGAAGAGCGCGTGATTTCTACTTTACAAAGACGATACGATTTTCATACTTGTACGATACGATTCTGTAAACTAAAACGATACCATACGTCGATGTTGTGATACAATTACGCTTTGATTCTTGCAAATTTCCTTCTAGTTTGTTCTATTTCCTTAGCTCGTAACGCCTACAGTTCGTCAAATCGTCAGTCAAGCTGGTGAGATCGGTGCGTGATTTCTCCCAGCACATTCGCGGCACACGCGCGAGGAAGCTCAGAAGGATCCATTGGTATTTACTAGTTTCACCGAGCTTGCTCTCACCGTAGTAGTGCGAAAACGAGCGCAATCATCATCGCTTCCTCGCGCTGGATCGATCTCAACGACGACGATGACGACGACATCAGGAAAGGCTCAGTCCTATCGATCGTTTATCATGGGTAATCAGGATTAGCATGATTATAAGTCATCATCGCCTCTGTTCCGTCTTCGTCGTCCTCGTCGTCGCCGTCGAGCGATCGTCGCGTCTTCAATCTCCACACGCACCTCTCGTCGTCCCATGCGCCCCCTTTGCGTTCGATCATCACTCATCTAAAAAGTCCATTCGTTTCAAGATGTCTCCCTTCATCGCCTCCGCGGTCTGATCCGCCTCCCTCGCCCGTATGATCTCCGCGTTGTCCACCTCAATCAACCCTTCCGTGCCGTCCAAGTCCCCGTTCGCCCCGACGTCGCCCATGAGCACGACGTTCTCGCCTCGCACGATGTACAATCCGAGTGGGATATCGCTGAACATCTTTCCGACGATGATGCGCTCGACCGCGCTCTCGAGGACGATGTTTGCGAATTGGTCGAACGATCGCAGCGTGCCGATGATGTTCGAGCCGTCGCGCAGCGCGACGAGCAGGCGCTTGTCCAGGTTCTCCACCAGGCTCGCCACCGCGCTGAGATGCCACGTGTCCGTCATCGCGCGGCTCGTGCGCGCGGTCGCGAGGGACGCGAGACGGAGCGCGAAATGCGTCGCGCGCGCGGGAGTGCGGCGCGACAGTGTCGCGCGCGCGTCATGGACGACGCGCGATGTGGCGAGAACGAGGTCGAGGCGGGGACGAGGACGACGGTCGAGTACGATGACGCGTCGGACGGGGAGTCGTTCGGCGCGTTCGCGACGCCCGCGCGCGCGTTCGCGGATGGGACGACGGAAAACGACGACGACGACGACGACGACGACGACGACGATTTCGGGGATTTCGCGACGCCGGCGACGACGATGAAAACGGTCACGACGCCGGTGATGCGTGACGAACCGCCGCCGACGCCGCCGCCGACGACGACGACGGGCGGTGGGGAGTTTGATTTGATTGCTTTGACGAACGAAGGCGAGTTCGCCGAGGCGGCGCGGCGGTTGTTGAAGAGAGGGAAGGCTCGATCGACGAACGACGGCGCCGAAAAGGAGTCGTTCGGCGGGTTAGGTACGGCAGCGGTCGTAGGCGATGGACGGTTCACGAAGGAGGCGTTCGATCGCTTTAGAGACAACGTCAAACGCGAGGCGAGCGCGGAGGCGTCTGCGTCCGAGGAGGACGAGGAAGAGACGTCCGTGGATGACGCAGCACCGAGAGAAATCTTGGCAGAGTTTGATTTGATTTCTCTCGAGTCAGCACCGAAAGTCGCCGAGTCGACTCCGAGTATGGATCCGTTCGCTGGATTTGGCGACATCGCCGTGGAGTCTCCATCGCCACCGCAAAACGCCGACAATGACGATGAATTTGGCGATTTTGTATAGACATTAGAGCTGTTGTATGCTATAGTAGTGGATTAGACTTTGACTGAGCGCAGCGCGAGAAGTTCATTGAGACACGTGGTATGCGCTTCCGTGAGATTCAACACTTCTCTTTCAACATTTGAGATGTCTTTTTTAATCTCTCGCAGCTCACGCGCATTCTCCAGCTCTTGTACCTTGAGCTTGTCGCGTAAATCTTCTGTGCCTTGACCATTATTCACAACCTTGTCTAAATCTTCCAGAACGATGAGCTTTCCAAACTTTCGGATCTGAGTCTCAGAGTATTTGCGTTGCAGACTCTGAAATTCTTTCGCCTTAGCGGAACGTTGCGCGATGAGCGAGGAGTGCTCTCGCTTTAACTCCTGCTGCTGACGTTTCAATTTTAAGACTTCTGCATCCCACTCTACGACTTTATTCTCGAGTTCTGCTAAGCGAGTCTTGGAGAAAATAATCATGTCGTCCATGTCGCCTTGACTCGTCTCGACGCAGCTCACCGGCAACACGAATGCAGTCCTGAGCCCGTTCAAACTTTGCTGCTTTACCTTCTCAAAAGCATCCGCATCTCTCTCGAGTACCCGTACGTTTTCCTCCAAACTTCGCAACTTTTTCAGTGCGGCATCGTGAATCTTTTTCTTCCCATCCAATGCCCGTTGTATTTCAGTTATTGCGTCCATGGCTTCGATTCTTTGCAAACGAAGATCGCACACGCGCTCGTAGACAGCACTGTCGCAACCTTTTGGGCAAGTGTCGCCATTTTCTTCGTCTGACGACGAATAGTACGAATCATCGTCAAAATCAGAGTCTAAGTCGGAATCGGAGTCACCTTTGTCGCTCTTTTGTTCGGTTTTATTGACGACGCGTTTGTGGAAAACTTTGAGCAATGCCGCTCGCGGGACGCCTGGAATCATGAATTTGTCAAATGTCGCCTCGATTTCCGCTTTTACTCCGTTCTGCCCCTCTAATTTGGTCTGTTGATCGTTTACGGCCGTCTGGGCATTTTCTACCGCCGCACGAGCGGTTTCGACCTCTTCCTTTGCTTGCCGTTGAGCATTTTGCATTTCGGTGTTCTTCACGTCATATTCAGGCATGACGCTCAGCTCGCGATGCACTACAATACGAGAAAGTTCAATGACTTTACTTCGCGCGATGATATCTGCTTTTAGATGGCATAGCGAGATAAGATCTTCATCGGTGACAGCGTCCTTCGCATCGATGCAATCAAACTCTCGATTGAACCGGCTCTGGTTGCCGCGTAGTTGACCATCGACATATCTCAATTCGGAAAGTTTACCCTCCGTCGTTAATTTGTCTTCAGGTGGTACACGTGAATCCGGAACGCAACGCAATGGAAACCCATCGCCAAGATTGTCGCGTTTCAACGCTTCGCTGTCGTCTGTTTGGTCTTTCAAAGGCTCTGCCTTCTCCAATTTTCTCAACTCTTCGTTCCTCCGTAATCTTTTGAAGCGCCGTCGAGCCTCTGAACTCATTTCAGAGCCTTCGATGCTCTGTCTTTCGTGCGCATTTTCACTTATGCAAGTATTTTGCACATGAACGACACGCATCTCTTGTTCGCATTCATGAACTGTCGCCTCTGCGACCGTAGTTGTCTGCCAATCACCCTCGCTTCCAGCGCGCAACGCAAAAGATGAGCACGTCAAAGCTTCGCTAGATGAATGAATCATACGAGGAAGGGCCATTATTTTGTCGTAATAACTTTTTTGCAGTTGATTTGAGACAGATTCAGCACACATAACTGAGCTTTGAAGCTTGTCGTGAGTCGCTTTTAACCAGTGTACTGAATCCTCGCGAATTCGGCGCATTTGTGTATCGTCTACGAGAAGTTCTGCGCCAGAGATTCGCATCTCTCGAGGAAGTTTTGCATTTTCTTCAATGATGACATTGAATTCATCTCGACAGAGCGCCACCAAGCTCGAGAGTCGTATAAGTGCTGCCGCTTCTTCCTCGCTCAATTCCTTCGCGCGTTCTCGCTGCAGTACCTCTTCGATGGACGCGCACTGTGCGGAGAGTGTGTCGATCGCTTCGACTTCTGGATAGATGCACAGCGCCTCATCGATTGAAGAGTGTGTGTTTGATGGAGAAGCATCGCTTAACGCGTGTACTTCAAAAGATCCCGATTTACAGATTTTAACGCAGTAAGAATTATCATACGTTATCGCGCTGAAAGATTCATCAACGGCGTTCTTGGTTTCTACATCGGTGGTAATACGAGGAGTGACATCGATTTCGTACGAATCTTTACGAGACTCACCCAAGTCACGATGGACGGCAAAGCAGTGCATCTCGTCCTCGATTTGAGCACCAAAAATACTTTCACCATCCCAAAATATCTTCTTCGGGCGAGCACTCAGGCGTATGAAACCAATTGGCTCAAATTGCAACGTCGATGCGAAGGAAGATGAACTGAAAATAAACACAGTATTATTAGCAGCAGCGATTGCCAAATACTCACCATCAGAACTCCATGTGAACTGCTCGACGGCATGCGCGTGTGGCTTGAGCGCGAGAGCCAAGCGCCAAGAGGACGTGTTTCTCACGAGAACGCGAACGACACCATCGGCAAATCCAACGACGATACATCTCCCATCTTCATTGACATTCAAAGGTACGTTAGTAAGTGCCGTCGCCGAACAGCTGAACCGACTTTTGTAGAGAAACGCACGGGATAAATAATCATAGCAGTGCACTTCTCCGATATTGTCGCAAGTGATCAAGTGAGTACTGTTCAGCGAAGTCTCGCATGCAGTGATGACACCACTGTGCGCAGAAACAACAGGACGCTCCATATCATCATCGTCCAAAGAACACACTAACCCTCGCCCGCTGTCTTGAATGAATAACTTATTTTCAAGCGCGCAAATGTGGCGGATATTGGCTCCATCGATTGAGCGCTCTGAGATGGGTTTCATACAAACCACCCCTTTGCTTTGCGACGATATGACGCGACGAATCTCGTCAATATTCCATTCTCGAACCCACCCATCATCGCCCGCCGTGAGAATCACTGAACCGTTGTTGATATAAATCATCGTCTCGATCGAACCGCCGTGGCAGTCTTCATCGTCGCTCGACGCGTTTGCTCGCATTATTTTGTACTGAACGCGCCCATCGACCCAGATTAGTAGAGCGCCATACTCTGTGCTCGTCAAAATCATATCATTAAAGGGTAACTCCAACACGCACGTGATATTGGACAGAGGTTCGCCGTTGAACTTTCCAAGAGTACCTTGTAACTTCAATCCAGTAAACGTCTTGACCATCTGCCAAAACTGAATGTGACCAGCGCCGTGAGTGATCATTCGCTCCGAGTTAGCGCCTAGGAAGGATAAGTCAAACACTTCTTGTCCATACGCTTTGGCACGAAGGACTGTCTTTGCTGTCTTCCAGTCCCACAAAGTGAGCCAATAGTCTGGGAGCCCACTCACGCTCGCGAGAAGCTGTCCGTCTGGAGAAAATTTTCCAGTCGAGTAACACGCCGCGGCGCCGCCGTGAATCGTGTTTACGAGCTCAAGTGAAGGGTAACTATATATTGATATTCGCGGCGCCGCACCATTCTCGCCGATCGCAATGTGCGTGCCATCTCCATCCACGGCGACCAAGCCGATATTGCCCCCCTCCGCGCTCCGCAGGTACGTCTGCCTTTGTGTTTTCACGTCTCGCAAGGTCAAGAGATTTCCAACAGTGTACGCCACGACTGAATCGCGTACTCGAGTCAAGTTGCCCCGTCGCTTGAAATCAAATCCAAAGCTGCACGCCAGGCAACCATGCTCGAGAGACTTATTTTTAGCCATAACTTGAGAGGTGCGAGCAAACTCTGTTCAAGACTCACACGGGGCGATGCGATCCGTACGCGCGCGTGAGTGTATCGTGTGTGCGCGCGCGCGTTTGCTGTCACTACTTCTTTTGCGCCACGTACGGCGTCGTCGAGTGCAGAATCATTTATGCGCTTCCTCAGCCGCGCGAGTCCGAGGCCCCGAAACCGTCGTCGATGGACTACTTGTAAGGCTGAAAAACAGATTGCTAAAATTTTGCAACTTCATGGCAATTTTTTAGCTTGCTTGAAAATGTGAAAAAGAGATCGCTAAAATAAAAACAGAAGATAATCGACGCTCGACGGCGAACGCGCGCGCGAAAGAACGTGTGCGCCCGTGCGATGAAAGATCCGAATCGTGCGCGTCTAGCGACATCCAGGGTTTGGCGTAGAACGATGCAGTATGCACGACGTGGTGAGTCGAAGTGCATATGGGTAAATAGTGCGAGCGCACGCTGGAGGTGGGCCCGTTCGTTGGAGTCGGGTCACGACGTTTGCCGACGCCGCCTTGTGCTCTTCCAAAACTCGCTCGGCCGTCGACGCGTTGACAACGCGACCGACTATGGCGCGTGCAATGTCGCGCGATGTACACGCGCGAAGATCAACCCCAGTTTCCGAAGACCCCGCCGGCGGCATCATCGTCGACGACGCCGCGCTCCCTAGCGTATCAGCCAGTTTGCGCGCTTCCGATTCCGTCGCGAACCCGAAGGCCAAGCGACGAACGCGGGCGTCTAAACCATTCGATAAAACGTGCCCTTTGAGAAGGTCTCGCGTGATTCTCTCATATCGCGCTTGACTCTGCAAGCAGAACTCGTCCCCCGTGACGTCATCCGAGCCCAACAGAGACGCGGCGACGCTCTTCTGTCGGTCGATGTACTCGTCAACCCGCTTCACGTCGCCATTGATCACTGGATGCGCCGCCACTGCTGCGCATGCCTGCGCGCAAACTTGCGTGATACGTGTCGCTAAACGTGACCAGTATCCCCCTCGCTGAGTCTCTGTGGTATTTTTGTACGCATCAGCGGCTTGTTCTAGCCACATGGTCTTCGCGCGCGCCAAGTGCGTCTCGTAAATCTCGTGTTGCCCGTAGGCGCCCGAGCACAAATCGCGCACGGCCTGCGTAAACTCGGGCCGTAGACGCATCCCCGCCGAACTAACTTGGTCCCAATTTTTCGTCGCCGCCTGAAGCAGCTTTTTCGTCAACGATGACGTGCGCCCGAAACCCTCCTCGAACGCGCGTCGACGCGCGTGCACGCCGCACGCCTCGAGTGTCACGGGCAGATTAAAACCGAATCGTCCGTGAACCCACACGCGACGTGCCCGTCTTCTTTTTACCGCGCGTCCGCTCTTTTCATCGCCCGATTTCTTCTTCGTCTTCATCTCGCTCGCACTCTGCGTGTGAACACCGCGCAAACGAGTCAGTCCGATGGCCTCCGACCGCGGCCGAGAGAGCTCTCTCGGGCGGGTCGTCGTCGCTCGCGGCCACGTGCATCCGGCGCACGGCGCGGTCGCCGTCCCCGCGCGCAGCGCGAACGCGCAGACATCAAACATGCAGAATGCGCGCTTCCCGGCGCCGCGCGGCACAAATTCGCGCGCGCGTCGCTCGAAGCGCGCATCGATCGCGCCCTCAAGCGCTTTTCCGAGAGATTGACGTCGAACAGTTCGGCGCCGCCCGCGTCGCGCGCGACGAACGCGTCGCCGCACGCGCGCGTCGAGAGGGACGCACCGCTCAATTGATAGACACCAGTCCGCCTCGACGTCGTCGCCGAAATCGATTCTGTCACGCGTGACACAGTGACGCTCGAGCGCATCGCGCGTCCGAGAAACGCCGGTTCGCGTTGACGCTCCCGAGACGCGACGCGCGACGGGGGGCCTCGGCACTCCGCGCCGCGCGCGCGAATCGCCGCGGCGCGGAGGCGCGGCGACGCGCGAAGAGGAAAAAATGACGCGCGCGTTCGAACGCGCCGACTCGGCGCGCGCGCGATGCGCGAGCAACGCGTGAGCGAAGACGATGCGACGAGGATCGACGCGACGAGGCGCGTCCGAGGGCGCGCATCGCTCGTCGCGCGTCCGTCGCCGTCGACGCGACCGACGAAAACGCGTAGGTGCGTGGATTCAAAAAAGTCTTTCGCGACGATGCGCGACGCGAGCACGGGCGCGCGAGCGTCGCGCGCGGGACGCGTCGACGCGATGGTGAGATCTCGACGATTGACCGAGACGAGACGACTGCGCAGACGCCGGCACGCCGCCTATACCAACACATCAGGCGAACGAGGTGTAACCTCGTCTCGTCTTCCGCGTACAGCTGTGAAGCTGCAGCCTAGCAGCTGTACAGCGGAAGCGTGCAAGTCTAGTTCGGGCGCGGCGGAAGCGCTTGGCCCTTCCCCGTCGCGGAGCTCAGATAGAAACTTGCATTGTATTACAAAATAACCGACGTCGGCTCGGGCGCTCACTTCCCCGACATTTCTGCGTTCAATTCAGCAAGCTTTTCTTCTTGTTCCAAAGCCTGCATGCCCCCGATCGCACCCTTGATGTCGCCGTCTAAGAAATTTTGAAGAGAGAAGTTAGCGCCGATGCGATGGTCCGACACGCGGCTATCTTTCCAGTTGTACGTTCTAATTTTTTCCGACCGAGACCCCGAGCCGACTTGCGATTTACGCTTGTCCGATACCGCTTTGCGCTGCTCTTCGAGCTGCAACTCAAATAATTTCGCGCGAAGAATTTGCATGGCACGAATGCGATTCTTCATTTGTGTACGTTCTTCCGTGCAGAACACGCGAATGCCGGTCGGCTTGTGCATCAGGTCGATAGCGGTTTCGACTTTGTTGACGTTTTGCCCACCCGCACCGCCGCTTCTGGCGGTGGAAATATCGAGGTCATTGTCGTCAATCTTCACCTCGACTTCGTCGACTTCAGGCATCACCGCGACCGTGGCCGTGGAAGTTTGAATGCGTCCTTGAGTTTCCGTCGCCGGCACGCGCTGCACGCGATGCACACCGGCTTCCCACTTGAGACTGCTGTACACGTCGTCGCCCTTTATCTCCACGACGATTTCCTTATACCCGCCGGCGTCCGCCGGGTTGTTCGTCACGACCGACGTTTGCCATCCCTCGCGCTCGGCGAATCGCATATACATTCGATATAAATCCCCAGCCCAAATACCAGCCTCATCCCCGCCAGTACCGGCGCGAATCTCGAGCATGATGTTCTTCTCGTCGAGCGGGTCCTTCGGCAGCAGCGCCAACGTCATGGTCTCCACCAGCGCATCACTCTCCGTCGTCAGCGCATCGATCTCTTCCTTCGCCATCGCCACCATCTCATCATCCCCAGCCGCATCCTTCGCCATCGCGCGCGCCTCGCTAATCTCTTTCATGCACTCCTTGTACCGCGCGTACTGCTCCACCACGCTCGTCAGCTCCCCGAGCGCCTTGCTCAGCTTTTGAAACTCCTTCGGATCGCCCGTCACGCTCGGATCCGCCATGCGCTCGCTGATCTCGCCGTGCGTCCGCGTCGTCGCCTCGAGTTTTTGCACCAGAAACTCCGGAATGTCCACCGCGCGCGTTCGCACCCCTCGCCGCGTCGTCGTCGTCCCGCGCGCCGGCGCTCGTCCACCGTCCCGAGCGTTTTTCGCGCGCGCGTTCGCGCGCGACGCCGCGTTCGTCGCCGGCGACGCGCGCGCCATCATGTCGTCCGCGCGTCGTCGCGCGTTCGATCGAGCGAGCGATCGATCGCGCGCGCGCGTCCGCGAGTGTCGCGGCGCCGTCGCCCGACGCGCCCTGAGCGCCAAAACCCCGAACCGTCGTCGCCACCGACGCGCGCCGTCCTCGAACCCGAGGTCGGGTTCGGGCGATTCGGACGATTCGGACGGTTGGTTTCGGGCGCGCCGGTGGTTGATGGTTGACCGCGCGCGCGACGCGCGAGAGGACCGCGCGCGGACGACGACGACGGACGCGACGACGACGCGAGAAACGACGACGACCGACGGTAAAAGCGCGCGATCGACGACATGACGCCCGCGGTGACGCGCGAGGACGCGCGCGAGAAAGTCCCCACGGTGTCGCTCGAACTGTACGCGAAAGATTTCGAAAAGTTTGTCCACGACCTGGGAGAGGCGTACGAGCGATACGGATTCGTCATCTTGGAAAATCATGGGATCGATCTGGAACTCATCGAACGCGCGATGGAACGCTCGAAGGCGTTCTTTGCGTGCGATGAGGAATGTAAGAAGAAGTACACGCTGCGCGGGTTGGGCGGCGCGCGCGGGTACACGGCGTTCGGAGTGGAGACGGCGAAGGGAGCGAACGCGCCTGGTGCGTGAAGGCGATGCGAAAAGTGATACTTTTTTGTTTTGATGCGTCGCGCTATAGCGCGTGTGATAGATTCGACGACGCGATTCGTTTGACTGACGCGAAGGAAAACGTCGCCTCTCGCGCGCGCAGATTTGAAAGAGTTTTGGCACCTCGGGCGAGACTTGCCGGCGGGCCATAAGTACGAGTCGACGATGCCGCCGAATGTGGATGACGTGGTGGAAGTCGAAGGGTTTAGCGAAGTGAATAAGCAAATCTTCAACGCTCTAGATGAGCTCGGGAATCGCGTGCTCGAGGCGCTGGCGGTGCATCTGGAACAACCGCGCGAGTATTTCGCAGATAAGACGAACGAAGGCAACAGTATTTTGCGTATCATTCACTATCCACCAATTCCGCCTGATGCCGCGGGGCGCGTGCGCGCTGGTGCGCACGAGGATATCAATCTCATCACGCTCCTGCTCGGCGCCGACGAGGGTGGTTTGCAACTCTTGGGAAAGGATGGAGAGTGGCTCGAAGTCAACCCGCCTCCCGGATGCGTGACGTGCAACATCGGTGACATGCTGCAACGCCTGTCGAATCACAAGCTTCCTTCGACGACGCACCGTGTCGTGAATCCTCCCGCGGAACGGGCGCACATTCCTCGATATTCCATGCCATTCTTTTTACATCCAAATCCAGACTTCGTCATCAAAACGCTGGAGTCGTGCATTTCGGATCAGTATCCCAATCGCTATCCAGAGCCCATTAGCTCTGATGAATACTTGCAGCAACGCCTTCGAGAGATTAAACTCAAATCATGAGTCCAAACGGATACATTTAGCACGCTGAACGATGCACATAGAAATAATAGCGCTACGACAAAATTTCATTTTGCAATGATGATGGTACATTGATCACACATTATCACTAGTTCACGAGGTGTGCCGCGATCGTATCGTCTTCGATGATAAGATTTTCCATTTGCGGTGTCTCGTCGGCTTCTATAGCGCGGCAGATGTGAGTTTTGATGTCAAACTCATCGAGAAATTCATGAACCGTGAAGAGAAACTTCCTAGCATTTGCGACGATGCGAGTAAGACATTTGTCCATATTCACCGTATTCGGCTCTGCGTTCTCGAGAAGCTCGTAAGTGATGCGCGCGATCGCGTTGACGACTGCGCTTTCGTCATAATCTTTGATTTCGAAATCGCTCGCGCTCTTTCCTTCGCCGCTGCCTACGACAGTTTGCAGGTCACTGAATACTCTTTCGACGCCCTCTTCCGAAGAACACACATACGACGTCCAACGGTGAGAACTCCTGAGTAACTTCAGCACGTAGTCAATTTTTTTCGATGTATTTTCTAGCACGAGCAACGTGGAAGACTCGTATCGAATCATCAATCCTGTGTTTCCACAAACGTCTGTGACGCGCGCCTCGAGAGACTCGGATTCCCCGGGATCGTCCTCTATCGACTGACAAAACAGGAACACTCGGCACAAATAATCTGCAGGGTCTGAGCTAGCGTTGCGCTCTAGTCTTTCTTTCGCCGCCAGAATCACCGCAGGATCGCAATCGAACGATACCATGATGGTTTCGCTAAAAATAAATCCAACGCCGCAGCAGCACGTTTAACGCGGAATGATGAAGAGTCTTTCGCTCGGTTTACGATTCTTCAGCGAGTGAAAGTAATACACGTCTCCTTGTATCGCGCCAAAATCACCTTCAAACGTCGTGTGAAGCTCTGGGACAGTAAGAAGTTCTCGCAAGGACTCGCTCGAAGTGTCCAACCAAGCCAACAACGCGCAGGAGTCCAGAGATAACCAAAGCACGTTGCGTTGGCTCATGCCTTTTTCGTCCAAACACAATGTGGAGTCGCATTGGCATTTGCCTAGATCAATGGGGAAGTTTTCATCGTCCTTCGCCGGATACTCTTTCGCGTGAAACAAGATTCCGAGTCGAACCACAGACGACTCGTTCGTCGCCCGCCAAGCAAACGCGTGCGCATGAAACAGATCGAACCGATTTAGCGACGTCGAGGAAGACGATGACGCTGTTTCAAATAATTCGACCATGTAAGCGTTGCTCTTGCGATCGCGCATCCGTCGTCCGTATCGTTCTTGCGTCAACTCGCACCCTCGACTCGCCGCGTTCTCGACATTTGGCACCGCGCGGTGGCGCCAATGCAGCCCATCACCCCATACCCCGGGCGCACGTACCATCGCGCACGGCGCCGGAGGCACACGCACAATCTTTCGCACGCCCTCGATGTCGTTCGTTCCTCGCGCGAGCGCATCCAACAGCTTTTGCGCGCTCGAGCGCCGTCGCTCTTCGCTCGACCCATCGGCGCGCGCACCGCGGACGCGCACGACGCGCGCGCGCGGCTTCACCGAAATCCACGTGGATATCGTCATTTGCATGGACTTTCGCGGCGCGGCGCGGCGCGGCGCGGCGCGGTTACTTCGTCGGTTCCATCGCGCGTCGGCGTGTACTGATGTAACGACCGCGCTCGCGGAGCGCCACTCGCGGTCGTGCGACGACGTGGCGTCGCGAGCGATGGAGACGAGCGCGACGGACGGCGACGGCGACGATGACGACGACTTGGAGGCCGAAATCACGCGCATGATGCTAGAACGACGCGACGATGACGGCGAGAACGCGAAGAAGCGACCGAGAGTCAGTCGTGCTGCCGACGAAGGCGCGGTCGAGGAGGCAGAGGCTGGGCCTTTTTCGACGCTGCACGACGACGTCGTGTCGCTCATCCTGCGCTTCCTCGCACCGAACGAATTAACTTCCCTCGCGCAGACGTGTAAATTTTTCGCTGCGCGCTGCGATCAAGACTTCCTATGGAGGCAGTGCTACTTGGAGAGGTTCGGGAACACAAAGCAGGCGCAAGGAAACGGGATGAAGAAGCTATATCTTGCGGCGGACGCGATGGAAATCAATAGAGAACGTAGAAAAGCGCCCGCAGGCTTCGAGAAAATATGCGCCGAGGCTTGCGCGGCGAAGCGTTCACGCCAAAATGCAGTCCTCGCACCTTTGTGTGAACAGCTAGCGACGGACCGCGCCGCGAGCGAATGGAAGTCACATAGACAATTTGCCACCGACGCCGACTCGCACGTGTGCAGTCGCCGCGCTGGTTGTTCATACGCCGAATTACCGAGTAATGTGTTCGTCTGTGAACGCACGGGTAAGGTGCACGTGTGCGATGACACATGTTCAGAGCGCTACTTGGATACTGAAATCGGTACCGAGATATGCGAGGTTTCTGGGCGAGTCCTGGACACCGTTGCCGCGGATGACGAAGATGAAGATCCACAAGCTGCTGCAGAGCAAGACCAGCATTACTTCGAAAAAGGTTACTTCGGTCGTGCTTTCGAAGTTGGTTACGGCTGCGACAATGAAGCAGAACTCGCGACGGCGCTCTGGGGAGGCCGACGCTATTGACAAATTCCTAGTCGCATTAGGTTTAGAGTTTAGCAAAAAGAACTGCAAAAAATCATTTCTTTCGTTTAATCGCGTTTCCTCGAGATCTCTCGGCGCGTTCGGACACGAGCGCACGGTTCGCGAAACAACGACAGCCGCGCGCAAATTCAAAACTCTTCACAACCCAGCGCATGCACGCGCGGTGTTTGCGCGTGCCTTACTCGTTCATCCACCCTCGTCGCTCGTCGTCGGTCATGAGTGACTTAAAGCGCAAAGAGCGTCCAATCACGAGCTTTTTCAAGCCCGTCAACGCGCGCGCGAGCGGGGCGGACGAGAACACGTCCGATGGCGTGGCTCAAGATGTGAAAAAGTTGAAGGAAAACATGCCGGTGATCGCGGCGACGCCCACGGACGTCGTCAAGACGCCGATGACGACGAGTGGGGTGTCATCACCGTCGCAGCACGCCTACGCGAGTTTGCTCAAAGATGAACAATGGCGAAAGGTCCTCGCCCAAGAGTTCACCAAGCCGTATTGGGATAAACTGGAAAAATTTTTAGAGAGCGAAGAAAAGGCGCGCGCCAAGATTTTCCCACCGAAGCAGCATGTGTTTCGTGCGTTCGATTCATGCGCGATGGAAGACGTTAAGGTGGTGATCATCGGTCAAGATCCCTATCACGACGATGGACAAGCGATGGGATTGTGCTTTTCCGTGCCGAGGGGCGTCAAGGTACCGTCGAGTTTGCACAATATTTATAAGGAGTTGAAATCGGATTTGAACTGTAAGATCCCGATGCACGGAGATTTGGATAAGTGGGCGAAACAAGGGGTGTTCTTGTTAAACGTGTCTCTCACTGTTCGAGCGCATCAAGCGAACAGTCACTCCAAGAAGGGTTGGGAAAATTTCACAGACGCGGCGATTCGCGAAATTGCGAAAAATAGAAAAGGTTTGGTATTTTTACTGTGGGGAAAGAATGCGCAAGAGAAGGAAAAGTTGATCTCTAAGCAAAACAATCATTTGATTCTCAAGTGTCCGCATCCGTCTGGTTTGTCGGCGCACAGAGGTTTCTTCGGCTCAAAGCACTTTTCTCAGTGCAACAAATTTATCGAATCGAACGGCGGCGAACCAATCGATTGGCAAATCGAGGGACCGTACAGGAATTAAGGCTTGTTTGTAATGTTGTTTTAATTCACATATTCGCTATTGTTCGACTAATTTTGTTATCGTCTCAACTACTTCGTTGAGTCTGTGCGACACGCTTATTACGTTTGCATTCCAGACAGAGACGGGATCGTCGTGAGACGGCGACACGTTGTCAAAGTACACAAAACGATCAACTTGGTCTATGTATCCTTGCACACGCTGATCGTAGATCAACTTCGCCGCCAACTTCTCTGCCTCAGCATCACTCACACCCAAAATTTCCCCAAGATGATCGAAACTTATGTTCTCGTATGCATACTTCATGCTCTCTAAATTGTGTTCCATAATAGCCTGCTCAAACGCAGACACGCCGTCGGCGCGAACTTCGACATGATGCGGACTTAGGAAGGTCTGGAATTCTTTCGCTTCATCTGCTCTGATGATGCGTCTGAATTCAATCTTCTCAAGAAACGGGTAAACGGGTAATTCTCTCACGTTCGTATCTAGCCGAAACGAACGAAGCAAACGATCTCTCTGAACAGAGGAGGAAAGAATCGCACACACAACTGCGCGCGTCATCGTTCCTGCGTCGCTTTGATTTTCTAGTCGAGACATTTCGGTATAGCGCAACGCAGCATCCATAAACTTGCCCACTCTATCAGAAACTTTTGCCCAGCACGCATGGTATTCATGCAGCAGCTCGGGCTTTTTTTGAAGCTCAGCCGGCAGCTGCGAGAGCAACGCGTGCGTCTTGTTTACGTGCTTCTCTGCCTTGTCCAATTCATTCGCTTCCAAGTACATGTTCGCGGTTTCAAGCGTTATCTTGAGCTTGTACTCACCCGAACCCGCACTTGAGGGTTGCACTTCGATTCCCGCCAGCACGTCAGCGGCCTCGGACCAATTCTTTGCCTCAGCTAACCGTCTCGCCAACGCCTCACGCACCGGCCACACACTCTCCTCAAACGATACCAGTCGCGGTTGCGTCTTCGCCAACACCGCCGCCGCCAATCTCTTATGCGTCGTCGCATCTAAATTTATGAAAGTTTTCGACACTTGTGCTATGATCTCTCGCGATATCGCCAGCGGTACGCTATCCGAAACGACTACTCGTCGAAGAATCAATCGATTGGTTACGCGCCGTCGTCAGTCTCCAGTCTCCGTTCGCGTCCCGTCCCGTCGCGTCCCGTCGCGTCGCATCGCGTCGCGTCGCGTCGCGTCATCGCGTCGTCGCGTCGTTATCGCACGCACTGTGATCCATGAACGCCTCGAATCCGTCCTCGACGTCCATCGAGGTCGACGTCGTCTCGACCGATGCCATCACCTCTCGCGCCAACGCTTCGTACGCCCTTTGACGCGCCGCGGAATCGTGTTCGAGCGTGATGGCGCGCAGGCGATCATCGAGCGACATCGACGTCATCCACCTCGCGCGTCCTCGCGCGCGTCGCGCGCGCGTGTGTCGGGACGCGTTCGATTCGATTCGATTCGATTCCGGTTCGGTTCGGTTCGGTTCGGTTCGGTCTGTCGGTCCGACGCCGCGGCGTTCCCAGAGCGCGACGGGCGACGGGCGACGGGCGAGCGCGCGAGCGAGGCGCGCGAGCGAGTCAAACGCGCGTCTCGCGCGTCGCGCCCGTCGCGCGTCGAACGCGATGCCGCGCGCGCGGTCGTCGCGCGTCGAACGCGCGACGCGGTCGTTTAAAGATGACGAGCCGCGGGGACGTCGAGAGGGATCGGAGGCGAACGAGCGCGGCGACGAGACGCGCGAGGGCGAGAAACGACGATGGAGTCGAAGATTTCAAAGCGCGTCGCGCGCGATGGTGATGGTAATCGCCCTGACGTGCGCGCTCGAGACGCCGAGAGGAGCGCGCGCGGGGAACGCGTTCGCCAGGCAAACGCCGGTCGGGGACTTGGGATTCCTCGGCGTGCCGGGACCGCCGGGAAGAAGCGGACACAAGGCGGTGGTGACGGATGATTCGCAAATGTTCATCTTCGGCGGACGCGCGAAGTCGACGAACGGGGATTTTTTGAACGACTTTTGGATGTACGACTGGGAGACGGGCTCGTGGGTGGCGTACACGCCAAACGAATTGTTGTGCGATCAGTGTTCAACGTGTCAGGACACGGGAGCAACGTGTTACGATTGGACGGGATTGCGACCTTATAGCGAGCCGACGCTGAAGGAAGGGAAAAATAGGAAGGAGCGTTCGATACCGAGCGGGCGAATCCATCACGGGATGGCGCTCACGCTCAACCGCGAGACTGGGATTCGGGATACCATCATCATGTATGGAGGCGAGAGCATCGATTGCACTGATTACTGCGACGATGTTTGGCACTACAATATTCCGAACAATCTATGGAGCAAAAGATCCTTCACCGGACAGGAACAGCGACCCGTGAGACGATGGAAGCACGCCATGACGGATTACTACGACGCTGTCTTCTTATTTGGAGGACACTCGCAAAGATTACTCTCGACGACTGCGAATGCGGCGAACCAGACCAACGATACATCGTTTTATTACGACACTGATGTCGTTTATGACGGCACTAGGCCGTTATTCATGGAAGATCTTTGGGTTTACAACGCTACGAATCGCCAGTGGGAGTACCTCGAGCCTTCATGCACGACGTGTTCTAGTACCACGACAGAGAGTGACGGTACGGCGGAGCGAGATTTATACGGCCCTCGTGGCCGAACTGGTGCAAGCCTGGTGAGCTATGAAGACTCTTTGTACCTTTTTGGCGGCTACTCCTATGGAGGTGAATCAAACTTCAAAGAGCTGTATCCCGTACCCAAGAATGAAACGATCCGTCAGTTGCTGTACCCATCGCTGGAGAGTAAGTATTTTCTTAACGACCTTTGGCGGTACGACATTTTGACAAACTCTTGGACTGAGTTAATGCCGAGAACAAATTACACTGCGAAACCTGAGCGGAGGCACGGACATTCTGCCACAGTTGTGTTGAAAGATTCTGTCGCGGTGATGCTCATTCAGGGAGGTCGCACGTGGGAAGACGAAATCGGAGATATGTGGCAGTATAACATTTCATCCAACGTGTGGACTGAGATCGTTCCAGAAGGTGATTATCCCTCACGACGAGAAGGATCGACAATGGTCTCTGTTGGTCAGACTTCGACATTTAGATCTGGTTCATCACGTCAGGCTGGTCGCGCGTTGATATTCGGAGGTCATGGTTGTCTGAAAGGCAAGACATATGCTGAAGCTGTGGCCGCTGCAGCCGCTGCAAGTACGGGTACGGTCGGTAGAACATATGTGGACGATCTTTCTGGGGTGACTGTGGACTGGCAAAGCAAGTATAGTGTAACTACGACGGGTAAGCTTGTGATAAACGGCGTGACGATGGAAGACGCCAGCGATCCTACATTTTTGGCTGTTGAAGATGGAACAACACAAGTGCAAACAGTCACGAGCTATGGTGAGACGATTTGTACTGAAGAACTCAGTGATCTTTGGCAGTATCTTCCAGATGAATGCCCGAACGATTGCAGTCGATCTGGTACGTGTAGCTTCAACACGTGCATGTGCTCAAAAGGGTATTACGGCAACGATTGCTCGTTGCCAGAGTGTCCTCAGTCAAATTGCACATTTGATAGCGTTGGACGTAAAATGGTGTGTAATCACTGCAGTGGCCGAGGTGAGTGTAGTAACGGTGTGTGCGTGAACTGCGCTTACCCGTCGAGTGGCACCTATTGCGAAAATAAAGTTGGTTTGTGTACGACATGCGAGTGTTACGAAGACAACGGTGAAGAACCCCCGGAGGGCTTGGACTGTGGTTTGGTGTTGGTTTGCCCGAAGAATCCTTCTGTTCCAAGTTCTGCAGAGTGCTCGGGCAACGGTATTTGTGTAGAAGGCGTGTGTAACTGCTATCCTGGGTTCACTGAAAGCATGGTGGTTACTCGAGTCGGCGACGCTCGATTTCCTGCCAATCTCGACGTGAATGGCACAGTTGTTCCCGCCCCAGAATGCGGTTATGATGAGACGGCGCCCAACAAGTACAACAAAGCTCTAGTGACAGATGCGTGTATACCGACGTACATCAAAGATTGTGGTGACTTTCTGTACGAGATGGCGGGTTCAAGAAGGACTGCTGGACTCGGCGTCGCCGCACTCATAGCGATACTGACGTTTCAAGCATTGGTCGACCTCGGGTAAATCATTACTACTAGAAGCTAGCAAACCATAATGTGATGAATTCTCGAAACTTAGAAGATTTTGACCCCTGCACGAGGGAGATTCGTCGTGCACGTCGCAGCGACCCGCTCGAGACAAAGATTGCCTAGCACCAAAGCAACAGACGTCACAGTGTGAGGGGCGGCGAAGCGCTAGCGCCGCGTGTGTGACTCGATAAAGACGAAAGAGTCGGTCTCGCACAGTCCTTAGCCTCACGCTGCGATGACGACGCTGGAGGCGAGCTCTAACGAACGCCGCGCCGGCGCCGCTGAAACGATTTCTGAACAGCTCCTCGTTGAGGAACTGGTGTCGTCGGAGTCCGAGGGCGACAACGTTCGCTCGGTTGACATACAAGCCATTGCGCGTCGAGTGCAGCGAGCGAATAGGACTCTGTCCGCTGAAACCGCGGCCACGATCAGTGGAGAGCAGGAAGAGAAACTCGCCCTCGCTGCGGTGCATCTTTGGCGGGCAAAGATGCACGTGCGGCTTTCAAATCTTTACTCGGAGAAGGCCTGGGATAGCAAAAAGTTTCCACGTAAATTTTATTTGAAGTACAGGGGCTTCGGACCGACACATCAGCGTAGCGACTTGGTTGAATTTAGAAAGCTCTACTTGCGGTGTGCGTTATCCAGCTCCGAGCGTGCTGTTGAATTGGCACCGTTCTCCTACGAATGCGTGATGTTGAAGGCATGCATATTGTGTCTACTCATTAGTTTCGGAGGATATATGCGCGACATTTACTGCGAGAAAGCGTTGACGAGTTGCCGGCGAGCAATGTCGCTGCACCGCATGCCGCAAATTGCCGACAACAGAGAAAGAGCCATCCTGTACAACTCTACGCAAGATAGAACGAGCGCGCAGGCGACGGAATCACGCCGATCGGATGCACGTATGGCGTCCTTGTGGAATATGGCCATTTTCGCCGCTCACACAGTCGCGACGAAACGAGGGTCTTGGGATGCGGATACGTTGTGGGCTGACAGACAAAATTCACTCGGTTCAGGCACATCGTGTGAGCTGCCATCAGGCGATTTACCGACGAGCTCGCTCGAAGAACTCGTTTCATGGAACATGTGGGGTAATAATTGGACTGGTTTGGGAGAGAATAGCACGCTGCAGGATGTACTCGCTGACTGCAAGGAATAGATAGATATCTGATTTAATTTAGATGTATTATTAGTAGCACTCATTTTCGATCGATACGCGCATCATCGCGGAAGTTCGACAGGATCGCAACAATAAACTCTTGTTTACATTTTATCCCGTATTTTCGGTCGAAATCGAGAGCAAAACGCATCGTGCCAAGGTACAAATACAAATTAAAGTTTGGGCGATGGTCAAAATAAATAATTTAATTCAACAGCTATCGGCGAATAAGTCGCCGAAAGAGATCTCAATGAAGCCACGGAGGCGAACTTCTCCTCGTATTGTCAGACTGACGCTTGTAACGCTGATTCTCCGCGTCGTCGTGCATTGAGGCGTCGATATGAGCGATCGAGTTGTTAATTATTCTCACCTGACGAACATTAATTAAAAAAGTAATTCCGATCTTCGTGTTATCGAGAATCGCACGTCAAATCTCGATGCAGACGCCCACGAACGCACGTCAGCGACGATAGCGCAAAAAACTTAACGGAAATGACGGAAACGGGCGACGGAGTAAAGCAATTTACTTTCGATATTTATTTAATTATTTTCTGACCGCACCAGGTGTTTCGTAATTCTCCATGAACCACTTCACTGTGCTCGCCATGGCTTCGTCAAACGGCGTAAACTTGAAATCGGGAAGGTATTTGCGGAGTTTCGCATTGTTCGCGGTCTTCTTGAATTGACCGTCAGCCTATTTCGCGTGAGTTCGTGAGTGATTTAATTGAATTTATTCGCCGCATAAAACGTACCTTCGTGGTGTCAAAGTTGACTTCACCTTGGAAGTCGAGCGCCTTAGCGACAGAGCGCGCGACGTCTGCGATGCTAATTTCGTCTTCCTCACCAACTAAGAAGGGAAGAATGATCGCCGAGGTCAGTCAAGAAATTATTCGCAGGGCAGCAAATAAATAAATATTCGCGTCGTCGAAGAGCGCAACGCATCACCCGGGCGTCTCTTCGCACCTGAAAGAATGATAGGGTCCGCCTCTTGGTATTCACGCATCGTCCAGATCATCAAACGCGCGAGATCGTTGGAGTAGATGAATTGTCGCAGCGGCGTGCCCGATCCCCAGATGGTGAAGGGCTCACCCTTTTGCTTGCACAAGTAGCCTCGGTGGATGAGTCCGGGAATAACATGGCTGTTATCGAGATGAAAGTTGTCATGCTTGCCAAAAATATTCGTCGGAATGACCGCGGTGAAGTTACAGCCATGCTGGGCCTTGTACATGCGGTTTTGGACGTCCACCATGCGCTTGGCGTACGCGTAACCTTCGTTCGAGAAGTGCGGCGGCCCGTCGTGAATCATGGTTTCGTCAATCGGAAACGTCGTCTTGTCCGGAAAGATGCACGTCGAAAGGCAAGAGACGAGCTTTTCGACCCCTTTTCATCGAGTAAAGAATATCGGACGTCAGTCGAAACTCAACAAATGCCGTCAAACGGGACGCGTACCTCGCTTATGACACTCTTGGAAGATGTTGTCATTCATCGCTATGTTGTTTCTCCAAAATTCCACCTTGTATTTCTGTCGTGATGAGCGTGCATCGGTCAGTCCTCGATCGCTGGCGAGATTTCAATCACAACGAGCGTATTTTTCGTCGTCGAGCGCGCGTGTTACGCACCATATTCGCGAACAGCCCTCCCACCTGCGCCGCGAGGTGGATCACGTGCGTCGGCTTGTACTTTTCAAACATCGCCGCCGTGGACGCCGGGTCGCATAAATCCGCATCCTGTGCGTGGAAACGGCATCGTTCCGTCAGTCATTTCTCTCGTCCTTCGCCGCGTCGATCGCTCGTGCACGTCTTCGAGCGACGAGACGCTCGCTCTTCGCGCCGCACGTCACGCACTTTGGACGAGGCGAATATCCACTCCTCGTTCTCCGGTCGTTCGCCCGCGATGACTTCGCGGATGGCGCTTCCGACGAGACCGCTTCCACCGGTCACGAGCACCACCTTTTTCGTCATCGCCACCGATCTCGACGCGCGCGCGCGAGTCCGGTGACGCGCCCCGATGTTCGCATCCAGCCGCCCGGGTCGCCGGCGCGTTTGGCGCGCGACTGATTGCGATTCGGCGTCACCGCGCGCGTCCGCGCCGCAGTGCGCGGCGCGAGACGCGCGGTCGGGAACGATGGGCGACGAAGGCGACGCAATCGTCCCGACCGACGCCGCGGCGACGAAGAAGGCGTCGTTCGGCGGCGGTGGGTTCAAGAAACGCGGCGCGAACGCGCGCGCGAACGCGCGAAAGCGCGCGGCGGCGTCGAGTTCGGACGACGACGACGGCGGTGGTGGTGGGTTCGATGACGGCGAAGACGAACAGAACGTCGGGCGTAAGAAGCGGAGTCAAGGCATCGTGGCATCCTCGCGCGATGGTAAAGGCAAGTACGAGAGATTCGCATTTGAAGGTTCGAAGACGGTGCGGGCGCGCGGAGACATGGGGGCGACGGCGGAACTAGAGATCGATACGAGCAAGGAGATGGATGGACGAGCGATGCGAGAACAAGTGCTGAAACAAGCCATCGACCGCGCCGATGGATTCGAGGACGACAAGAAGTATCGCGGGACGAATGCGTACGTGGACTATCGAGCCGGGTTCCGTCGCGAGCAGACGATTTCGAGCGAGAAGGGCCGAGGGGCGCACGGTCCGATGCGAGCGGCGACGAATATTCGGTCGACTTTCGTCATGGACTACAAACCAGACATTTGCAAAGACTACAAGCAAACCGGTTTCTGTGGATGGGGCGACGCGTGCAAGTTTTTACACGATAGAGGAGATTACAAACAAGGCTGGCAGCTCGACAAGGATTGGGAGCAAAAAGAACAGGCGCGCAAAGCGGCCGAAGCTCGCATGGCCAAGCTCGGCGAAGATGGCGTCGCGGAAGAGTCCGATGAAGAGTATGTCAACGACATCCCCGAATCTTGCGCGATTTGCGACACCTCCTGGCTCGAAGCGAAGTTTCCAGTCGCGACGGCGTGCGGACACTTTTTTTGCGAGCGCTGCGCGTTGCAACACAACGCCAAGCAAACGACGTGTTTCACGTGCGACAAAGAGACTGGAGGCACGTTCAACGCCGCTAAAGAAATCATCAAGCGCGTGAAAGAGTGCAAGGCCACCGGACGCGCGTGGGGGATGCGACAAAAGAAGGAAAAGCGCGCCGACGACAAGGCGCAATCCAATCAAGCGGGTTGGGTGCTCGGTTAATAGTCACTAGTTAGAGTACGTTGATAAAAACAAGCAGCTAAGGCGGCGCAAATAACACAATCTTCGACGCGCTCGAACGTCACTTCGACGCTTCCTCCGGCGTCAGCGTCACCATTTCGTTCACCGCGTGCACTTGGTCTTGCAGTTCCATCCAAATGCACTTGTACACCATGCGTTGTCTATTCACCGAACTCTTCCCCTCGAACGCCTTGGACACGACTTTGATCGACACGTGTCGCGCGTTCCCGCTCTCGTCTCGCACGTCCACCGCGTCAGCCTCTAAGCCTTCCGCGATTTTCCCTCGCATCTGTTCCACGAGCGCGCTCGTGATGTTATTGCCCTCCCCCCCGCTCGCGAACGTTCGCGTCGCGCGCGCGGTCGCTCGCGCGGTCCGCGCGCACGCACCGCGCGCGCGCGCCGCGTGATTCACCCCCGCCGTCACCGCCGGTCGCACCAGCGCTCGCCACATCGTCGTCGTCGTCGTCGTCGCGGGTGTGACGTCGAAGTTCGTAAACCCCGGACGGGGCGCCCGGAATCGAACGTCCCGGCGCGATTGCCGAAATCGGGAAAAATCGAACAATCGAAACATCGAAAAGTCGAACAATCGAAACATCGAAACATCGAAAAGTCGAACAATCGAAAAGTCGAAACATCGAAC
>Ga0181603_10000398_pt1 | contig 36663 bp, 38 predicted proteins | sample 041ome_13_FD_148633 | JGI IMG/M metagenome (GOLD analysis project Ga0181603, IMG submission 148633) | Coastal salt marsh microbial communities from the Groves Creek Marsh, Skidaway Island, Georgia - 041409US metaG (spades assembly) | ecosystem: Environmental > Aquatic > Marine > Intertidal zone...
TATCTAAGATAACTCTTATTGGTGAGAATTTTTCTAATCCTTTTATTCTGCAATTTAATTTTGGGTCATCATTATTAAGTGTTTTATAGGAGATTAAAATTCCATCATTTTTATATCTTAGGTAATGGGTAAATGTATTTGATTTATTATTAGTAATCTTTTTGACAGCTGGACTAAAAAAAACATTATTTTTAGAAATTGCAATTTTACCTGTTACATAGGGAAGTTTATGCAATCTATTGAATTTATAAGGTATGTAAAAATTGTTAATTTGATTGTTAAGATTATCTTTTTTAATAATAATCCTATTTTTTTTTAGAATTTTTAAACTTTTAGATCTAACTTTTTTATCAACATCATCAATTCCATATATAACTTTTTTAATTTTTTTTTTAATTATTAAATTTGTACATGGTGGAGTTTTTCCATAATGACAGCAAGGTGCAAGTGTCACAAACATGGATGACCCTTTTACATCTTCCGTTGCAAAATCAATTGCGTTTCTCTCCGCATGTGGTCTACCATTATAGCCTGTAGAACCAACTGATATGATTTTTTCGTCTTTAACTAAAACACAACCAACAGAAGGATTTACACCTGTTAATCCATGTTTGGATTTGGCTAAATCCAAAGCCAAACTCATATAAAAATGATCTAAATTTTTGATTTTATCTTTTTTTGTAGACATCTAGTTTGTCCACAAATTGAACGAAATCTTTTTCTTCTCTAAAGTTTCTATACACAGATGCAAATCTTACATATGCAACTGGATCTAATTCTTTTAATCCTTCCATAACCATAGTGCCGATTGTGTTAGTAGATATCTCACTTTGGCCCAATTCTTCCAAAGATCTAGAAATCCTACTTATAAATTTTTCAGTAGTCTCTGTATCTATAGGTCTTTTTTTAAGTGCGATAAAAACTGACTTAGCTAATTTATCTCGATCAAATGCCGATTTTCTTCCATTTTTTTTAACAACCATTAATTCTCTATATTGAACTCTTTCAAATGTAGTAAATCTTGCTCCACAAACACACAATCTTCTTCTTCTTATAGCAGTACCATCTTCAGTAGGACGTGAGTCTACAACTGAGGTCTCACCTTTTTTACAAATTGAGCAAATCATATTGTTAAATTTTTATATATCGGGAATGATGAACAAAGCGAAACAACTTCGTCTCTAACTTCTTTTTCTATCACACTATTATCCTCTGGATTTTTTGATAATCCCTGAATTGTTTTTGTTATTAGTTTGCCAACAGTTTCAAACTCTTTTAAACCAAATCCTCTTGTAGTGGCAGCTTGCGAACCTAATCTAATACCTGATGTAATCATTGGACTTTCCGTATCAAATGGTATTCCATTTTTATTGCAAGTTATATTAGCTCTACTCAAACTTTCAGCAGCTAAGTTTCCTTTAACTCCGAAGGGTCTAAGATCAACTAACATTAAATGTGTATCGGTTCCACCAGAGTAAATCTTAAAACCATTATTTTTTAAAGTTTCAGATAAAATTTTAGCATTAGCTTTAACCGATTTAATATACTCAACAAATTCTGGTTTTAGAGCTTCATAAAAACCTGCTGCTTTTGCAGCAATCACATGCATTAAGGGACCACCCTGATAACCAGGAAACACTGCAGTATTAATTTTTTTTGATAAATTTTCATCATTAGTTAAAATTATTCCACCTCTAGCACTTCTAAAAACTTTATGAGTTGTTGAAGTTACTACATGAGCGTAATCACAAGGATTTGGATAACCTTTTCCAGCAACTAAACCAGAGAAATGAGCCATATCTACCATTAGATATGCGCCAACCTTATCTGCAATTTCTCTAAATCTTTTAAAGTCTATTATTCTTGAATAAGCACTACTACCAGCAATAATAAGTTTAGGATTATGTTCTAAAGCTAATTTTTCAACACTATCATAATCAATTAATTCCGAGGTTTTGTCTACATCGTAACCAATTGCATTAAACCACTTTCCAGACATTGAAATTTTTAATCCATGAGTGATATGACCACCAGAATTTAAACTCATTCCTAAAAAGGTATCACCTGGATTTAATAAGGCCAAAAAAACTGCGCCATTTGCCTGAGCTCCTGAGTGTGGTTGAACATTTGCATAATTACAATTAAATAATTTTTTAAGTCTTTCTATAGCGAGATTTTCAGCAACATCTACATGCTCACAACCATTGTAATATCTTTTTCCAGAATAGCCCTCTGCATATTTGTTTGTAAGTACTGACCCTTGAGCTTCTAAGACTGCTTTAGAAACAATATTTTCTGAAGCTATTAGTTCAATATGATTTTGCTGCCTAACAAGTTCATCTTTAATAGCTTTAAACAACTCAGGATCTGAGTCTGATAAACTTTTCTCAAAAAAATCTTTAAAACTAGAATTTGTATAATTTGATTCTTTAGACATAATTTATTTTTATATTTTTTTGACTCTTTGTAAATGCCTTCCACCCTCAAATTTTGTTTTAATAAAAACATCAATACACTTGAATGCAGTATTTTTATTAATAAGCCTTGATCCCAATGTAATAACATTTGCATTGTTATGCAATCTTGATAATTGAGTATTTTTTACTGAATAGCAAACTGCAGCTCTAATATTTTTGTGTCTGTTTGCAGCCATAGACATGCCCATTCCTGAACCACAAACTAAAATACCAAAATTATTTTTTTTAATTACAACTTTTTTACAAAGTTTATGAGCATAATCAGGATAATTTACAGAAACGTCTTGAGAATTGGTTCCTAAGTCTTCAAATTTAAATTTTTTTTTAAATTTTTTTTTTATAGCCTCTTTAAGAGAATAACCTGCATGATCAGAAGCGATAAAAACTTTTTTCAAGTTAATTAAATTTATGATTTAAAACACAGGCTACAATATGTATTCTGTTTTCCTCACCACCATTAAAAAAATTATGGTATTTTGTATTATTGGTAATCCAAACTGAGCCATCGGCTGGCATGTGTTTTGCAACGTTATCGATTACCATGATACAGCCAGGATTTGTTATTATAGGTATATGAATTCTTGGCTCAGGATCCCTATGCCAACTTAAAGTTGATCTTGGTTCTTTCAACAATATTCTAACTCTACCTAGTTTGTATTTAGAAGATAGCTTTTCATAAACTTCCTTGAAGTATGTATCCTTGTAGTCATCAATAAATTCAGAATATTTTTCTTCTTCAACTGTCACATCCCTAGCTACTTCTTTACCGGTAGAATCTGGTTTGGTCCAAAAAACCCCTCTTGCTTTATTTCCCTTAATAGAATCTGGATCTCCAGGAATTTGGGTTAGAGAGATAGCACCAAAATTAGTAACATCATTGATAGTTTCAAATTTTTTAATTTTGATAACTTCGTTATAGGCCTGTTTTAATCTATCAACATCAAATTGAAATTCAGTTTTATAAAAATCATCAAAATTTAAAGTCATAATTATTTTCTAATACTCTTTTTGAATATTAATTGTATAATACTTTTGTCGCAATTTACAAATAACTTTAATAATGATTACAGGAACATATCCTAACCTCCGATTAAGAAGAAATCGCAAAACAGATTGGGCCAGAAGACTGGTACAGGAAAATACACTTAGCCCAAGTGATTTCATTCTTCCAGTCTTTTTAATTGATGGAACCAATAAGAAAGAGCCGATTAAAAGTATGCCTGATGTTTATAGATATACTATAAATCGATTAAGCCAAATTATAGATAAAGCTCTAAATTCCAGAATACCAATGGTTGCTCTATTCCCCAAGACAAAATCCTCACAAAAAAATGCGGATGGAGATGAGGCTTTAAGTGATAAAAACTTAGTTTGCAAAGCCTTAGTAGAAATTAAAAAAAAATATAAAAATGAAATTGGCATAATGTGTGATGTTGCTTTAGATCCATATACCTCACACGGGCATGATGGATTAATTAAAAAAAATCAAATCATTAATGATGAAACTATTGAGGTTTTAATCAAACAATCTTTATTACAGGCTGAAATGGGATGCGATGTACTAGCACCCTCAGACATGATGGATGGTAGAATTGGCAAAATCAGAAAGGCTTTGGATAAAAATAATTATAAAAACGTCCAAATACTTTCATATGCAGCAAAATATGCATCTAGCTTTTATGGACCTTTTAGAGATGCTGTGGGTTCAAAAGGATCTTTAAAAGGAGATAAAAAAACTTATCAAATGGATTTCAGAAATAGTGATGAAGCAATTCGAGAAATAGCTCTAGACATCAAAGAGGGCGCAGACATGGTCATGGTTAAACCTGGGATGCCCTATCTTGATATTATAAAAAGTATAAAAGAAAAATTTAAAATACCAGTTTTTGCTTATCAGGTTTCTGGTGAATATAGTTTGCTATCTAATGCGGTTCAGAAAAAAATTATTAGTAAGGATGCAATTTTTGAAAGCTTGATAGCATTTAAAAGAGCTGGAGCAAACGCTATTGTAAGCTACTATGCAGATCGATTAGATAAAATTATTAAATAACTATTTTAAAGTATTAATAAAATAATTTCTATTAATAGGACTATTTAGATTGTTCGGTTTTAAGACAGTTTTTTCAAGATAATCACCAACTAATTTTAAGCCTTTTAATAAAGTTTCATTATCAATAACCTTAATGCTCTTATCTATAAAAAAATTAGGCACAATTTTTTTTTCAATAGATGACTTTGCAGAATACTCAACTTCATTATTAACAATATTTTTTTCAACCAAATTTTCTATTTCTAAATCATATCCTAAATAACTTAGTAATTTCAGTTCCCAGAAAATGTATTCTTGAACCCAATTATCATTAGATAAAATAATAAAAAATTTTTCTAACAAATTGTAAACATCTAAATTAGCTTGAGCTTCAGCAGTTAAAATTTTAATTAAATTCATACCTGAAGAAATACAAGATAATTTCATATTATTATCAAAGTATCTTGGGGTACATGCTTCTAAAATTTCAATTTTGAAATATCCAGTTCTATTTTCGTTTTTAGAGTTGTAATTAATATGTAATTTATTACCAATTTGTAAATAATTCTTAATTTTCTTAGAGGTACCACCAAAAATAATTCCTGAAATCTTGCCACGTTCTTTAGTAAAAAATTCTGCAATAATGGAATTTTCATTATATCTATTTTTAGAAATTAAATATCCAGCGTCAGACCAATTCATAATTATTCAATATGATCTAGACAAAGTTGAGCTGCGTTTTGTTCTGCATTTTTTTTTGAATTTCCTTCTGCAGTAAAAAACTTTGTATTTTGTAATTTTACTGCTATTTTAAAAATAGGTTTATGTCTAGGCCCTGTATTGGAGATCAATTTATAAATAGGAAGTTTTTTAAATTTTTTTAAAGATAGCTCTTGAAGTTTGGTTTTTGCATCTATTGGGGTTACTACACTTTCACTAATTTTATTTTTCCACAATTCTAAAATAATTTTTTCACAAATTGAAAAACCCTTATCAAGATAAATTGCACCTATAAGTGCTTCACAACTATCTGAAACAACTTTATCTTCAATTTTAATTTTTTTATTTTTTGGATTAAAAGTTAAAATATATTTTTCTAATTCAATTTTTTTTGCAATTTCTAAACAAGTTTTCTTATTAACAAGAGATGCAAATTTCTTATCTAAAATTCCTTCTTTTTCATTTGGATAAATCTCTAAAAGTTTTTTTGCTATAACTAATCCAAGAACTCTATCTCCTAAAAATTCTATTTTTTCGTTATTATCCTCTGAATTAAAACTTTTATGAGTTAAAGCTCTTACTAAAAGATCACTATTTTTAAATTTAATATCCAGTTTTTTTTCAAGATTAGATAAATTAATTTTCATTAACTAATTTTTTTAAAAAATCTATCAAATCGAATTGATTTATGCCATTTCCAAAAAGAAAAAAAACTACCAATTTTTCTATCAGATGAAAAAAAAATAAATTGCGCTTTTCCTACAAGGTTATTTTTATGAACATAGCCAACACTAGTTAAATATCGACTATCTTTTGAGCAGTCTCTGTTATCTCCTAAAAAAAAATAATGATCAGTTGGAACTTCGAAAACATCTGAGTCCTTATATGAAAATTCTTTTAAATATACAGATTTGTGTGTCTTGTTGTTAGACAAACTTTCTTCAAAAGTCATGACATTAATTGTTCTGTCTCCACAGTAAATTTCATCATTTGATGAAACTTTAGATTTTAAAATTTCAGAATTATTTAAATACAAATTTCCATCTATAAATTGAATCTTGTCACCGGGTAGTCCAATTAATCTTTTGATGTAATCAGTCCGGTTATCAGCCGGTGTTTTGAATACAACAACATCGCCCCTTTTTGGTTCATTAAAAAAGACTCTTTCTTTTATAATTGGAGGACTAAAAGGGAAAGAATGTTTGCTATATCCATATGAATATTTGGTAACAAAAAGCCTATCACCAACTAATAATGTAGGTTCCATTGAAGAAGACGGAATATAAAATGGCTGCAAAAATAACGATCTAATTATTACGGCTATAATTAGAGCATAAAATAATGTTTTTAAATTTTCTGATATAAAATTTTTATCTAATTTCATCTTTTTTGTATGATTGTGAATGCTATTGAATAATCTTTTTCATCTGAAATTGAAAGAAACAAATGAGAAGATTTAACTTTAAATGCATCAAAAATTATTTTCTTAATTTTTTTATTATCTGAAAAATATGGTTTTCCCAATTTATTATTCAAAATTTCTATGTCTTGAAAGTTTAAATTATTTCTAAATCCAGTCCCTAAAGCTTTGACAAATGACTCTTTTGCAGCAAAACGTTTTGCAAAATAATTGGTTTTATTTTTATTTGATTTAGAAGCTAAAATTTCTTTAGAAGTAAAAATTCTTTTTATAAAAGCTTTATTTGTAATAGATTTTCTAATTCTTTTATTGTTAATTATATCAACACCTATACCTAAAATTTTCATTAAGATTTTAAAATTTTTTTAAAATTTTTTATCACATTAGATAACCCATGAAATATTGATTCACCTATGATAAAATGTCCAATATTAAACTCTATAATCTCATTTATTTTTTTTATAATTATTGTTGTTTTATAATCTAGACCGTGTCCTGCATGTACTTCAATTCCTAACTGTCTTGCTAATTTAGCACAAACTTTTATCCTGTTAAATTCTTGTGAAAAATTTTTTTTAGATTTAACTAAATTAGATATTTTGCCAGTATGAATTTCGATACAATCTACATCTAATTTTTTGGAAATCTTAACATCTTTTGTGGTTGGGTTAATAAATAAACTAGTTCTGACGTTTTTTTTCTTAAATCTACTAATGATATTTTTAAGTTTTTTAAAATTACTCTCTAAATTTAATCCTCCTTCTGTTGTAACCTCTTTTCTTTTTTCAGGGACAATACAAACAAAATCAGGTTTAATTTTTAGTGCATAATCAACAATTTTGGTGTTAATCGATATTTCTAAATTAACTAATACATCTTTCAATAAACATATCTTTTTTACATCTAAATCATTTATGTGTCTTCTATCTTCCCTTAGATGAATAGTTACCGAGTCAGCACCTTTGCTAACCACATGCTTTGCAGCTAAAACTGGATCAGGATGACTTTCACCTCTGGCATTTCTTAACGTTGCTATATGATCTATGTTAACACCTAGTCTTTTCACTTAATAAATCTGCTTCCTGGTGTTGTTATGGGTATGTTTTTTAATTCAAGAGGTAAATTTTTAGAGGTATAGGTAGGTACATCAATCTTTAAGTGAGAAATTATTTTTTTTTTAATCTTTAAAGTTTTTTGATTTGATCGATTTATAATTGATGCAAATCCAACTAATTTTGCTTTTGCTTTATTTATTAGCTCAACACATTCTAAACTAGATTTTCCTGTGGTTATTACATCTTCAATAATCAAAACTTTAGCATTTTTTTTAATAGCGAAACCTCTTCTTAATGTAAATTTACCATTAACCCTTTCACAAAAAATTGTTTCTTTTTTTAATAATTTTCCTATCTCATAACCAATGATTACCCCTCCCATTGCAGGTGCTAAAATTAAATCAATTTTAGGAAAATTTTTTTTAATTTTTTTAGCAAGAGATTTACAAATTTTATCTGCCTGATTTGGAAAACTTAATAGTTTAGCGCATTGAATATATTTTGAGGAATGTAATCCTGAGGAAAGAACAAAGTGTCCTTCAAGTAAAGCATCAGTTTTTCTTAAAATATTTAAGGATTTTTTGAGTGAAAGCATTACGTTTATCTTCGTGTCTAATTATCTTAAATTTTATACCCTTTTGCTTCAACTCTGCAATAAAATTTGTGAAATTCTTCAAATTTCTAATTATTAATTGAAATTTAAAATTTATATAATCTTTTCCTTTACCTGACATTTCAACGTTAGATATATTTAATGCATGATTACCCAATAAAGTAGTTACATTTCCTAATTGACCTGGATTATCGGGTAATGAGATCCACAGTGTTGTGTTATATTTTTTAATTTTTTCCTCTTTTAACTCTCCCCTGTCATGCCAATATCTTCTTATTGCAGCTCTAGCTTTGCCGGTCTTAGTGATTGGTATCCAATGAAGTGATGGAGATTGATTTTTTGATGTTATAATATTAACTGTGTCACCATTATGAAGAATTGACTGAAGTTCACTTTTATTCCCATTAATTTCACATCCTATAGCTGTATTGCCAACTTTTGTATGAACAGCATAAGCAAAATCTATTGGAGTTGCATTTTTAGGTAATTTAATGACAGATCCTTTTGGCGTAAAACAAAAGACGTTTTCTTGAAACATTTGAAGTTTAGTATATTCATATGAGTGTTCAGGGTTTTCATTTTTTTCAATAATTTCTACTAAATCTTTTAACCAATCATATTCTTTCCAACTAAGAGAATTGAATTTTTCTGAAGACTTATACTGCCAATGTGAGGCTATACCTCTTTCTGCAAAATCGTGCATTTCTTTTGTTCTGATTTGTATTTCAATTGGTTTTTTATTTGAACCGATTACAGAGGTATGAATAGATTTATAGCCATTAATTTTAGGTGAAGAAATATAATCTTTAAATTTTCCTGGAATACAATTCCATTTTTTATGAAAAATACCTAAAGTCTTATAACACTCATCAACATTATTAAGGATAATTCTAAAACCTATAATGTCTGTAATTTGTTCTAAAGAAACTCTTTTTTTTTGTAATTTTCGCCATATGGAAAATGGAGTTTTCTCTCTACCATATATTTCTGCATTAATATGATTATCATTTAAAATTTCACTTAATTCAAAAGATAAACTTTCAAATAGGTCTTTTTTATTTTCTTTGATTTCGTCTAATCTTTTATTGATAAGTTCTCTAGCTTCATTATTTAAAACTGCAAAAGATAAATCTTCAAGCTCATCTCTAATTCGGTGCATTCCCATTCTATCAGCTAATGGAGCATAAATTTCCATAGTCTCTTGTGCTATTCTTTTTCTCTTATCCTCTTTTACAATTCCATTAATAGTTCTCATATTATGGAGTCGATCTGCTAGTTTTACTAATAAGACCCTTATATCTTTTGAAGTAGCTAAAATTAATTTTCTAAAATTTTCTGCTTTTGAGTTAGTAAGGGCTGTGTTTTCAAAGACAGAAATTTTAGTAACCCCATCAACTAAATCTGCAACTTCTTCACCAAATTCACCTTTAATAGTGTCATAAGTCGCATGTGTATCTTCAATAGTGTCATGGAGTAGCCCTGTTGTTATAGTCGCGGAATCAAGTTTTAAATCTGTAAGAATGTTTGCAACCTCAATAGGGTGAACAGAATAAGGATCTCCTGAAGCTCTTTTTTGATTGCTATGAGCTTTAACAGCGAAATCATAAGCTTTTAATAATTTTTCATGATTTAAAAATTTATTATAAACTTTAACCTTATTAATTAAGTCATCTGAATTAAGCATATAAAATCATTATAACATTAATTCAAATTTGTTTAATAGATCTAATATCTTTAATTGGTAAGGAAAAGATTAATTTTTTTATATTTTTCTTTAAAACCGGGTGCTTCCAATTTTTATTAATTTCAAATAAAGGAAATAATACAAAATTTCTTATATGCATTAATTTGTGAGGTATCTGAATTTCTTTATTAATAATTTTTTTGTCAAAATCAATTATATCTAAATCACAAATACGGGGTGAGTTTTTTGGTGATTTTTTTCTGCCCATTCTTATTTCAATATTTTTACAAATACGGAATAAATCTAAATAATTTAATTTCGTCTTAATTTTGATAACTATATTAATAAACTTAGGAAATTTTGAGTTTGGCCAGGAGGGTGTTTCGTAGTAACTCGATGACCCAATTATTTCTATATTATTTTGAATAAGGTAAGATTTTGACTTCTCTATATTTAAAAATTTATTTCCTAAATTAGATCCAATACCCAAATATGCAAATTTAACTTGATTTTCTGATGTACCTTGCTTTATCACGATCCCAATCTCTATTTTTTTTAGTCGCTCTTTTATCAAATTTTTTCTTACCTTTTGCTACCGCCAATTCAATTTTAGCTTTTCCCTTTTTAAAATACATTTTTGTTGGCACTAAAGTGAAGCCGTCTCTTTGCATCTTGCCAATTAATTTATTGATCTCTCTTTTATTTAATAAAAGTTTTCTTTCATCTAATGGGGAATGATTTGAATAACTGGCTTGTTTATAGGCAGCAATATGAGCATTGATTAAAACTAACTCACCATTTTTTTCAACAGCATATGAGTCTGCTATATTCACCTTTCCATCTCTAATTGATTTAATTTCAGAGCCTTTCAAAACTATTCCAGCCTCTAAAAGGTCCTCAAAAAAATAATTGAAACTTGCCTTCCTGTTTAAACATATTATCTTTAAACCAGAATTGGTTTTTTTATTCATTAAATTAAATTAGCCGAATGAAGTGCTTTTTTAACAATTTCTTTTGTATTCTCTGTTACTTTAACTAAAGGCAATCGAACATCATCCTCGCACAAACCTAATAATTTTGCAGCATATTTAACTGGACTTGGATTGCTTTCAATAAATAACGAATAATGTAAAGGTTGTAATAAAGCATCTATTTTTTTTGCCTCATTTTTAGAATTATCATCGTTCAATTTTGAAAATTTTTGAAATTCAGAACAAAGTTTTGGCGCTATATTAGCAGTAACACTAATTGCTCCAACACCCCCTCTATTATTAAATTCCAGTGCATTATCATCATTGCCAGTTAGCTGTATAAAATCTTTACCCATCTTTTTTAATTGTTGATCCACTCTCTCTAAATTTCCTGTGGCATCTTTCACACCTACGATATTTTTTAACTCATATAATCTTGCCATAGTATCTACAGACATATCAATCACAGATCTACCTGGTATGTTATAAATAATTATTGGTATGCCACATTCATCATTAATTGATTTATAGTGTTGATAAAGACCTTCTTGAGTTGGCTTATTATAATAAGGTGTAACTATTAAAGCCCCATCAGCTCCTGCTTTTTCTGCATGTTTAGTTAACGATATTGCTTCTGCAGTGGAATTAGAGCCAGTGCCAGCAATCACTGGTATTTTGCCGTTACTTTCTTTAATACATAAATCAATAACCTTTTGATGTTCTTCATGGCTTAAAGTTGGTGACTCTCCAGTAGTTCCGGCAGGTACAAGTCCTGAGGTTCCATTATCTATTTGAAAATGGATTAATTTTATATAACTCTCTTCATCAAGCCTGTTGTTTTTAAAAGGCGTAATTAAAGCAACATTTGATCCTTTGAACATAAATACTTATAACATACATTGTAGATTCATATAGTAAAAGATTATGTTCAAAAATTTATTGTATTTTGTTGTATTAATTTCAATAATTTTGATCAATTTCACTAATGCAAACTCAGAAGATAAAAAAATACTCCCAATAAAAAAACCAGATTTAACAGTTGAAGAAATCGAACAAAAATTATCAATCAATATTTTAAGGCCACTAGAAAAACCAAAAGATCAAACTGAAGCAGAAATTGAAGAAGTTAATATTGAGATAAGTGAAAAAAAAATAGCTTTTATAATTCCCAAAAAAAAACCAATAGTTCTAGGAAAAACTGAGTCAGAAAAAGTAGAAATTTCAAAATTTTTTAATAAAAAAGATTTTGCTATTGCAAAAAAAGCAATTTCCGAAATGGAAAAAAGTCAATGGACAAAAGCATTAAGTACTTCAAGTCGAGCTAAAGACAAATCTATAAATAATTTCATATTATGGAGGTATTTACTAACAAATGGAAATCAAGCATCATTTTTTGATTATTTAGCTTTTATTGATAAAAACAAAGATTATCCAAGAATTGATAGAATTAGATATTTAGCAGAACACAAACTAGATACTAAAGAAATTTCTCCAAAAAAAATAGTTAATTGGTTTGCTGATAAAGAGCCCTTAAGTGGATTTGGAAAAATGATATTAGGAGAAAGCAATATTCTAATTGGTAATGAAGAGCTTGGAAAAAAACAAATTAAAGAAGGATGGATAGATGCTGATTTAAGTTCAAATGAGCTTAAATTTTTTAGATCAAAATTCAAAAAATATCTAGATGAAAAAGATTATATTAATAGAGCAGAATATTTAGCCTGGAACAATAAATACTGGGATCTAAAAAGAATTTTACCCTATTTACCTAAAGATTACGAATTACTTTACAATGCTAGACAACTTTTAATGAGTAAATCTTATGGTGTTGATGAAGCTATAAAAAAAGTTCCAGATAAGTTTGTTAATGATGCTGGATTAAATTATGATCGATTGAAGTGGAGAAGAAAAAGAGGAAGAATAGATGGCTCTGTAGAAATTTTATTAAAAGTTAAAAATACAAAAGACTATCTTGTAAGACCAGATTTATGGTGGGAAGAGAGAGAAATTATATCTAGATCTTTAATATATGATAAAAAATTTGAACTAGCATATAAAATTTCAAGTAATCATGGACTTTCAGAGGGATCAGAGTTTGCTGAAGCTGAATGGATGAGTGGCTGGATCGCTCTTAGTTTCTTAAAAGACCCTTTATTAGCAAAAGACCATTTTCAAAATTTTTATAATAATGTGAGCTATCCTATAAGCACAGCTAGAGGTGCTTATTGGTTAGGAAAAACATTTAAGACTCTTAAAGATAAAGACCAATCAAATAAGTGGTTTGAAGAAGCAACTAAGTATTTAACTACCTATTATGGTCAGTTAGCTTTTATGGAATTAAACCCAAAGGGTAATTTTGAATTAGAAAAAGATATGGAAGTTGATACAAAATATAAAATTAATTTTTTCGATAAGGAACTTGTAAAAATTATTTATTTATTAGATGAACTTGATAAAGATAAATATACTAAAAATATCTTAAGACATATTGCAAATGACAATGTTGCAGCAGGAAGTGAAATTTTAGCAGCAGAACTAGCAACAAATATTGGAAGGTTTGATTATGCAATTCAAATATCAAAAATAGCTTCCTATGAAAAGCGATTTCATAATAAATACAACTATCCAATTATAAGTACTCCTAAACTTATTAATGGTAGAAAAATTCCCGAAAGTGCTTTCATACTATCAATCATAAGACAAGAAAGTGAATTTGATATGTCGGCTAATAGTCATGCTGGAGCAAAAGGTTTGATGCAATTAATGCCATATACTGCAAAACTAGTTTCAAAGCAGGCAAAACTGCCTTACTCAAAATCAAGATTAACTACCGACCCAGAATACAATATAAATCTGGGTTCTCACTACATTGCTGGATTAATATTAGATTATGATGGTGCGTACCCTTTTGCTGTAGCGGCTTATAATGCTGGTCCTAACAGAGTTAAATATTGGAAAAAGATAAATAAAGATCCTCAAAAAAATCAAATCAATTATGTCGATTGGATTGAGCTAATAAAATTTAGAGAAACTCGAAACTATGTTCAAAGAGTTTTAGAAAACTACAATGTCTATAGGTACATACTCGAAAAAAAACCTATACCAATGAAGAACTTTTTTAGAGATAATCCTTTGTATTAAAAGTGGCGGAAGAGGAGGGATTCGAACCCTCGGTACAAGTTTCCTCGCACGGTCATTTAGCAAACGACTGGTTTCAGCCTCTCACCCACTCTTCCACAATTTTATTAGTATCGATTGTATTGAATATTGAATATTAATAAAGTAATTATTCAGAAATTTATGAAAAATAAATACTCAATTTTTTCTCTTATTAAAAATGCATTTTCGTACCACGAAAATTGGGAGAAAGCATGGAAAGATCCAACTCCAAAAAAAGAATATGATGCAGTAATAGTTGGTGGAGGTGGTCACGGATTGGCTACAGCTTATTATTTAGCAAAAAAACACGGCATGACTAATATTGCGGTTGTTGAAAAAGGTTGGATTGGTGGTGGTAATACTGGAAGAAATACTACCATTATTAGATCAAACTATTTGTGGGATGCAAGTGCTGGATTGTATGATCATGCTTTAAAAATTTGGGAAGGATTGTCTCAAGAACTAAACTACAATGTGATGTTTAGTCAAAGAGGTGTTATGAATCTTGCTCACAATTTACAAGATGTTAGAGATTTAAAAAGAAGAACACATGCAAATAGATTAAATGGTATTGATGCAGTCTATTTAAGCACTGAAGAAGTTAAAAAATTCTGTCCAATCATAAACACTTCACCAAATATTAGATATCCAGTTTTAGGTGGAACGTTACAAAGAAGAGCTGGAACTGCCCGTCACGATGCTGTGGCATGGGGTTATGCTCGTGGAGCTGATGCAATGGGTGTAGATATAATTCAAAATTGTGAAGTCAAAGGAATTAAAAGAGTTGGAGATAGTGTTGAAGGTATTGAAACTACGAAAGGATTTATTAAAACTAAAAAAATTGGAGTGGTTGCTGCAGGACACTCAAGTGTTATAGCAAATATGGCAGGTATTCGGTTACCATTAGAAAGTAAGCCTTTACAAGCTTTAGTATCTGAACCTGTAAAACCAATTATAGATACTGTAGTAATGTCAAATGCAGTTCATGCATATGTTAGTCAATCAGATAAAGGTGAGTTAGTAATAGGTGCAGGAACAGATGATTATGTCTCCTATACTCAAAAAGGAAGTCATGACATTGTAGAGGGAACTCTTAATGCTATTTTAGAATTATATCCAATTTTTAGTCGTATGAAGATGCTACGTCAGTGGGGAGGCATAGTGGATATTTGTCCTGATGCTAGTCCAATAATAAGTAAAACTTCGATTAAAGGTTTGTATTTTAATTGTGGTTGGGGAACTGGAGGATTTAAGGCAACTCCAGGATCTGGAGATTTATTTGCTCATACAATCGCAAATGACGAACCCCATAAACTTAATGCAGCATTTAATATTAATCGATTTGTAAGTGGTGACCTTGTTGATGAACATGGTGCTGCAGCTGTAGCACATTAATGTTTGTAATAAACTGTCCTTATTGTGGTGAAAGAGAACAAAGCGAATTTAAAGCTGGCGGTGAAGCTCATATCGTAAGACCAAAACAACCAACTGAATTGAGTGATGATGAATGGGCAGAGTATTTATTTATGAGAAAAAATATAAAAGGCATTCAATATGAAAGATGGAATCATGCCCATGGATGCAGAAAATGGTTTAATATGGTTAGAGATACTTCTAACGATGAAATAAAAGCAGTATACAAAATGGGAGAGAAACCTCCTTCTATTTAAACAAAAATGCCAGAAAACTTAAGAGTAAAATCTAGTAAATTTATTGATGAAACCACTCGAGTTTCTTTTAAATTTAACGGTAAGAATTATTACGGTTACAAAGGAGACACACTGGCCTCCGCCCTAATTGCAAATGGTATACATTTGGTTGGAAGAAGTTTCAAATACCATCGTCCAAGAGGTATAATGACAGCAGGTTCTGAAGAGCCCAATGCAATAGTTCAGCTAAATGATAACAGTGCGTTATCAGAACCGAATGTAAGGGCGACGGAAGTTGAAATCTATGATGGTTTAGAAGCATCAAGTCAAAATTGCTGGCCTAGTGTAAACTTTGATATTGGTGGAATAAATAATTTCTTATCCCCTCTCTTGCCTGCAGGTTTCTATTATAAAACTTTCATGTGGCCTGCTAGTTTTTGGGAGAAATATGAATATTTTATTCGAAAATCAGCTGGTCTTGGAAAATCACCAACAAAACCTGATCCAGATATTTATGATCATCAATATATTCACTGTGATGTTTTAGTAATTGGGGGAGGAATTTCTGGGATAATGGCAGCTAAAACTGCAGCTAAAAATGGTTTAAAAACTTTATTAGTAGAGGAAAAACCTAACTTAGGTGGTAGTACAATTTTTCAAAATTCAGATCAACATAAAATTAATAATCTAGCTTCCTCAAGTTGGCTTGAAAAAGAAATTTCCGAACTTGAAAACCTAGAAAATTTAGAAATTAAAACTAGAACAAGTGTTGCGGCATTTCATGGGTATAACTTTTTACTAGCTAGAGAAAATCTAACTGATCATTTACCGTTTAATGAAAGAAAAAATAAAATCAGACAAAGACTTCTAAAAATTAGAGCCAAAAAAGTTATTACAGCTACTGGCTCTTTAGAAAGACCTATGATTTTTAATAATAATGATCGTCCTGGCATATTGTTATCTTCTGCAGTTAAAAAATATATAGATTTTTATGGAGTTTCTTGTGGAGAAAAAAATGTCTTATTTACTAATAATGATAGTGCTTACGAAACTGCATTATCTTTATTTAAAAAAGGGATCGAAATAAGAGCTATAGTTGACATTAGAGAGAACCCGGAGTCTAAAATTATTGATGAAGTGGAGTCGAATGGTATCAAAGTTTATAAATCTTACACAGTTGTAGATACTGAAGGTTATAAAAGAATTAATAAAATTTCTATTATGCAACTTTCAAAAGATGGTCAATCCGTTGTGGGTAGCAAAATTAATATAGACTGTGACTGTTTGGGCATTTCTGGCGGTTGGACTCCAGCTGTACATTTATTTACACAATCAGGTGGCAAACTTAAATTTAGAGATGAAGATCAAGTATTTGTACCAAATATTTACCCTTCAAAACAAATTAGCATTGGATCTTGTAATGGAGAATTTGAATTAGATGAAATTTTAAATATTATACCTTCTCAGCTAAAGAATTTTTTAGAAATTGAAAAAACAGAATATGAAAATCTATCAGTTGAAATTTCAAAAAATTTATCAAAAAGAAATATTTGGTTACTTCCATCAGATAAGGTTTTGGGAAAAACAAAACCCTTTGTTGATTATCAAAATGATGCAACTGCAAAAGATATTAAATTAGCTTTAAGGGAAGGTTTTAGATCTATTGAACATGTAAAAAGATATACCACCACTGGCATGGGGACAGATCAAGGTAAACTTGGAAATATGCATGCTTTAGGTATTATTGCAGAAACAGCTGGTGTTAAAATGGGCGAGCTTGGCACAACAACATTTAGACCACCCTACACTCCTTTATCTTTTGGGACTATTGTTGGAAGAAATGTAGGAGAATATTTTGATATATTTAGAAAAACACCAATGCACGAATGGCATAAAGAAAATAATGCAGAATTTGAAAATGTTGGTCAATGGAAAAGAGCTTGGTATTACCCCAAAAATGGTGAAGACATGCACCGAGCTGTTCAAAGAGAAAGTAAAGCCGCGAGAGAAAGTGCGGGTATTCTAGATGCTTCTACGTTAGGAAAAATAGATATTCAAGGAACAGATGCTTCAGAATTTTTGAATAGAGTTTACACTAACGCTTGGTCAAAACTTGGAATAGGTAAATGTCGATATGGATTAATGCTAAATGAAGATGGTATGGTTTATGATGACGGAGTAACTACTCGACTTGACGAAAATCATTACATTATGACTACAACAACAGGTGGCGCTGCTAATGTGATGGGAAAATTGGAGGACTATCTACAAACAGAGTGGCCAGAGTTAGATGTTTATCTAACATCGGTAACTGATCATTATGCAACTGTCAGTGTTTGTGGTCCAAACAGCAAAAAAATTGTATCAAAAGTTTTACCTGATTTGGATTTATCCGATGAGAGCTTTCCACATATGTCTTTCAAGAATTCAAAAATTGGAAATGTAAAATGTAGAGTAATGAGAATTAGTTTCACTGGAGAACATAGTTATGAAATTAACATTCAAGCAAATTTTGGAAGATCTGTTTGGGAAAAATGTATGGAGGCTGGTAAAGAATTTAATATTACCCCTTATGGTACAGAAACCATGCACCTTTTAAGAGCTGAAAAAGGTTTTATAATAGTTGGACAAGATACAGATGCTACTATGACACCTATTGATCTTCAAATGGATTGGATAGTTAGCAAAAAGAAATATGACTTCATAGGTAAACGATCTCTATATAGATCGGATACGATAAGAGAAGATCGAAAACAATTAGTAGGATTATTAACTGAGGATCCAAAAATAGTTTTAGAAGAAGGTGCTCAAATTGTAGAAGATACTAACAAAAAACCTATAGAAATGTTAGGTCATGTGACTTCAAGTTACTACAGCCCCAATCTTAGTAAATCTATAGCGTTGGGTGTGGTGAGAGGTGGAAAAAATATGATGGGTAAGAAATTATTTATTCCTATGGAGAATAAAATAATTACGGTGACTGTTGCAGATCCAGTATTTTTAGATAAGGAGAACAAAAGATTAAATGCTTAATTACAATCAAGCTTTAAAAGAAACTAAACTATATTCTGACTTAGAAATGAGTGAGATTAAACCATTAATGAAATTAATTCTTAGAGGAAAAAGTAGAGAATTTTTATCTGCAATTGGAAAATCACTCAATTTACTTCTTCCAACTGAGTCCAATACCTCCACAACTAGTCAAGATCTGACAGCACTATGGCTTAGCCCAGATGAATGGATGATTTATTCAAATGAAATAAGTTCTGAAAATTCAAATATCTACCCAATAGAGGAAAAGCTAACTCAAAATATATCAAAATTGAACCTAGGCGCAGTTATAGATGTTACAGATCAATTTGTTATGATTAATCTTAAAGGTTCTAAAATTTATAATTTATTTGAAACTGGGTCTCCATTCAATTTCAATCAATTCAAAAATAAAAAAGGTTCCGTAGCACAAACGATTCTGGCTAAAATAGACGTAATAATTCATAATAAAGACATTGAAAATGTTAATTTATTTGTAAGAAGATCATTCTCAGAACATTTGTTTTCATGGATGAATGATAGTGCGTCAAGATTATAGTAATAATTAACATATAAATCAGTTAAAGATTACTATGAAAAAAATAATCCTTGTAGTGCTATTAGCACTTTTACCCTTTTCTTTAAACGCAGAGTCAAAATTAAATCAAATACTATCATCAGGAGAATTAAAAGTTGGAACAACAGGTGATTGGGATCCAATGACCATGAAAGATCCTGCAACCAATAAATATAAAGGATTTGATATAGATGTAATGAATGAACTAGCCAAAGATATGGGTGTTAAAGTTACATTTATTCCTACAGAATGGAAAACTATTGTTTCAGGAATTACTTCTGGAAGATATGACATTTCAACAAGTGTTACAAAAACAGCTAAAAGAGCTCTAGTGGCAGGTTTCACAAACTCTTATTATAAATATGGTACTGTACCTTTGGTACTAAAAGAAAATTTAAATAAATTTCCCACATGGGACTCATTAAATAATGAAAATGTTACGATTGCAACAACCTTGGGTACCTCTCAAGAAGCAAAAGCAAAAGAATTTTTTCCAAAATCAAAATTAAAATCTGTTGAAGCTCCTGCAAGGGACTTTCAAGAAGTATTGTCTGGAAGAGCGGACGGACATATAACAAGTTCAACAGAAGCAAATAAACTTATAATTACATATCCTCAATTAGCTATAGTTCCAGATGGTGGAAAAGATCCAGCTGTACTAGCGATGATGGTTGATCAAAATGATCAAGTTTGGATGAATTATGTTAATCAATGGATTGAAATTAAGAAAGCTTCTGGTTTTTTTGACGATCTATTAACTCAATATAATTTAAAAAGCTTATAATCAGTTAGATATTTTTTTTTAAATCTTTATAAATTTAGTAGTGAAAAACATATTTTTTTTACTTCTATTTTTATTAATTACTAGTTGTGGAAGCCAAGAATTGGGATGGTATATACTGTCTCCCAACAACGTAAATGGGCTAACTAATCTAAAATTTTTATTAAGCGGTTTAACTACTACAATTTTTATTTCATTAATTTCTATAGTTATTTCAATGATTTTAGGAATGCTAGTTGCTTTACCGTCATTATCAAAAAATAAATTTTTATCCTATTTCAATATTGCTTATGTCGAAATTGTAAGAGCAGTGCCTTTACTAGTACTTATTTTGTGGGTTTACTACGGTTTACCTATTATGACTGGAATAAGTTTTAGCCCATTTGTATCTGGAATAATTGCTCTATCTATAAGTGAAAGTGCTTTTCAAGCTGAAATATTTAGAGCTGGAATTAATTCAATTAGAAAAGCTCAATGGGAGGCCGGTAGTTCATTAGGATTAAGTTTTTTAAATAAATTAAGATTTGTTATTATGCCTCAAGCTATAAAAAATATTTTACCAGCTATTGGTAATCAGTTTGTTTATGTATTAAAAATGTCATCGTTAGTTTCAATTATAGGAATTGGAGATTTAACAAGAAAAGCTAATGAATTAGTAGTTACCACTTATAGACCTTTAGAAATATATACTTTTCTAATCTTTGAATATCTGATCTTAATTTTAATTGTCTCTTATTTTGTAAGAAAGTTAGAAAAAAAATTAAAAAATTAGCTATTTTCTTCTAAAATCCCAAGGATAGTCAAATATCATAGACCACATTCCATTACGATTTTCTTTAGCAAAATTTTCATCTTTAATAAATTTATCGGAATATCTTCTATAAGCGAATGCATAACCATTCCTAACTAAAAAACTTGATAAACTTTCTTCCTCAATGAAGCACTCTGCTAATATTCTTTTATATTGATCAACACCTTCCTTAATGCAAATAGGTTTTTTATTAGCAATCTTTTTTATTAAGAGTTCTTTTGAGAGAATACCACATTTAATGACTTGATTATTTGATAAACAAGTTTGGTTTAATTCAGGGGCATCAATACCTGAAAATCTAATTTTATCTTTATTAATATGTATTGTATCTCCATCAATAATTTTTACTTCTGATGCTTCAATTAAAAAAATTGTAGAAAAAAAAATTATAAAAAATTTAATAACTAAATAGAGATTTTTTTTGTTTAAAAACATTGTTTAAAAAATATCCAATAAAAATAATCACCACAACTGCTACAAACCAGTTTGTAGCCATAATTGTATAAAAAATATCATTGTAAGATCCACCCCTAATATTTATCACATACCATAAACTTAAAAATGGCAAAGCTGTTAATCTTATTATACTTAAATACAAACTAAAAATTGGTTTTTTAACTGCTTGAAAAACCGCTGTTGTAATAAAAAAAACTGGATAAATAGGTCCAATTAAAGCTGCAATTTTTAAATATATTGCTCCATGCTCAATCGCAATAAGGTTTTCAGTAAACAATGATACAAAAGTTTCTGCAAATATAAACATGATGATACCTGCAATTGACATAAAAGATGAACCAAAAATTAAAGCTTTTGTATAAAGTTCTCTAATACGATTATAGTTTTTAGCTCCAAAATTTTGTCCACCAATTGATAGAACAGCTGTATTTAAACCTATAACTGGAAGTAAAAAAACTTGTTCAATTCGTAAAGCAGCACCATATCCAGCAATAGCCAAATCACCAAATTTACCAATAAAATATAAAATATTGAAAATTCCAACACCTATAAACAACATACTGAAGATTATTGGTAAGGATTGATTTAAAAGTTCTTTAAGCATAATAAATTTTGGAATAAAGCACTTTAAATAAATATATCTTTTCAACTTACATGAATTGACTTTGTATATCAGATAGAGAGTACCAATTGATTGCGCAATAACTGTAGCTATTGCAAGTCCAGCAATTCCAAAACCAGGAATTATTCCGTAACCCCAAATAAATAAAGGATTTAAAAAAATATTTAAAAAGAAACTAAAAATTAATACATTTCTATAACTTTTTGTATCTCCTTGAGCATTTAAAGTACCATTTAAAGAAATTTGTATCATTACAATAAACGTTCCATAAAAAATAATATCTAAATATTCTCGAGTTAAAAGTATGCTTTCCAAATTTGAGCCCATCAAACTTAAAAGGAAATTAGATAAATTTAATCCAAACAAAGTTACAATGATTGAAATAATGACTGCAAATATAACTGACTGAGCAACGAACAAGGAAGCTTTTTTTATATTTTTCTCACCAATTAAATTTCCAATTGTTGAATTAGTTGCAGCACCTATCCCAACTCCTACTGCGATAATTACAAAATAAATTGGAAATGATTTGGCAATAGCAGCAATTGCATCTGCTGAGATTTTTCCTGCAAACCAGGTATCTACTAAATTATAAAAAGTTTGAAATAACGAACCTGTGCTAGCAGGTATAGTAACTTTTCTTAATAATGTCCAAATTGGATCTTTTGTTAATTGAATATTTTTTGACAAATTGAACCTTTAGCTAAATTCTTTTTTAAAGATATGATCTTTACCTAACTCTCTAGCACGATTTATCTGACTTTGTCTCATTCTAAAACGATTCTTTTGAGTTTCGGATAATTTATCGAAACAATTTGGGCAAGATACGCCCTCTTCATATTTTTTGGATTTTTTATCTTTAATGGATATCGGACTACGGCATCCACTACACAATGAATATGTGCCTATTTTTAATCCATGCTTTAAACTTATTCGATTATCAAAGACAAAACACTCTCCTTTCCAAAGACTATCTTTTTCATCAATTTTTTTAAGATAATTCAAAATTCCACCCTTTAGTTGGTAAACATTATTAAACCCTTTTTTTTCTAAATAGACAGAGGCTTTTTCACATCTGATGCCACCAGTACAAAACATGGCAATTGGTTTAGCTTTATCTAATTTGTTTAAAAATTGGGGAAAATCTCTAAAATTTTTAACATTGGGATTAATTGATCTTTTAAAAGTTCCGACTTTATATTCAAATGGTTTTCTAGAATCTAATACAAGCGTATTTTTATCTTTTATTAATCTATTCCATTTTTTTGGTTCAACATGACTATCTTTTTTTTTAATTTTTTTGTTCAAAAGAAGATTCATTGGAACGACCTCTTCTTTTATTTTCACTTTAGGCTTATGAAAAGGTTGGAAATTACTTTTTGAAGTATTTTCACTATCAAATTTTTTAAATTTAAAGATTTGATTAATTTTCTTAATAGTAAATTTAATATCAATAAGCTTTCCAGAAATAGTACCATTTAAACCTTCTTTTGAAATAATAATTGTTCCTTTGATATTTTTTTTAATTAAAATTTTTTGTAAAATAGTTTTATTTTTTTTAAGAGATGTTAATTTTATAAATTTGTAGAATCCAAAAACCTCAAACATTATAGCTTCCTACAAACTGTCATACCATCGCCTAGTGGAATAATAATTTTTTCAACACGTTTGTCATTAGAAACATAATTATTAAATTCTCTTATTGAGATAGTAAATTTATCATTATTATTTTCATCCACAACTTCGCCATGCCACAAAACATTATCAATAATTATTAAACCATCGTTGTCTATAAGTTTAATTGCTTCTTCATAGTAATTTTTATAATTCATTTTGTCTGCATCTATAAAGATTAAATCAAATTTTTGACCTCTAATTTTTTGTAAACTTTGTAAAGCAGGATTTATCATGGTAGTTATTTTGTGATTTTGTTTTGCCTTTTCAAAAAAATTAATTGCATGTTTTGTGGTTTCATTATTTTTATCTAATGCTAAAATTTTTCCATCTTCAGGTAAAGCTAATGCCATTGAAAGAGTGCTTAACCCAGTGAAAGTACCTATTTCTAAAATTTTTTTTATTTTTGTAATTTTGACTATTAAGTGTAAAAATTGACTTTGTGAAATAGCTATCTGCATTCTTTTTAAATCACCTAAAGATTTATTATATTCAATTATTTCTTTCTGAACTGGATGCAAGTTCAATCCATTGCTTAATATATAGTTTTGGATTTTATCTGAAATTTTTAGGTCTGAACCCATTTATTCTTGTAGTTTTGCCTTAAGGATCTCATTAACCATTTGAGGGTTAGCTTTCCCACCAGAATTTTTCATTACTTGTCCCACAAAAAAACCAAATAATTTTTCTTTACCTTGCTTATATTCAATAGCTTTATCTCTATTTTCATTAATTATTTTTTCGATTAAAACCTCTAATGCTTTTGGATCACTTTGTTGTTTTAATCCTTTTTCCTCAACAATCACTTGTGGGTCTACATCACCATTGATCATATCTTCAAAAATAGATTTAGCTATTTTCCCTGAAATAGTTCCATTTTTAATTAGATTAATTAGCTTAGCTAAATTCTTTGCACTTATTGGACTTTGTGATATCTCTAAATTTTTATCATTCAATACAGCGAATAATTCTCCTGTGATCCAATTCACAGCTAATTTCATATCTTTATTTTTTCCCATTTTAGCAACAACCTCTTCGAAATATTTTGCCACTTCAATATCGGAAACTAAAATTGTTGCCTCATAGGGTGAAATTTTAAATTCATCAATAAATCTTTTTTTCTTGTCATCTGGTAACTCTGGAATTTCTGATTTTATACTGTCAATAAATTCATCTGTAACTTCTAAAGGTAGTAAATCTGGATCTGGAAAATATCTATAATCATGAGCATCCTCTTTAGACCTCATAGATCTAGTTTCATTTTTTTTTGTATCAAATAATCTTGTTTCTTGATCAATTTTTTGTCCATCTTCAATTAAATCAACTTGTCTATTTGCTTCATAATTAATTGCCATCTGCATAAATTTAATTGAATTTACATTTTTAATTTCACATCTGGTGCCAAAATCTTTTGCTCCCTTCAATCTTACAGAGACATTAACATCGGCTCTTAAAGATCCTTCTTGCATGTTACCGTCACAAGTTCCTAGATATCTCATAATAGATCTTAATTTTTTAATATAAGCATTTACCTCATCTGGAGATCTTAAGTCTGGTTTACTAACAATTTCCATCAAAGCTACTCCAGATCTATTTAAATCTACAAAGGTATTATGTGGATCCATATCATGGATACTTTTTCCTGCATCTTGCTCTAAATGTAATCTTTCAATACCTACTTCTTTTTGACCATTTGGCATATCCAGTATCACTTTTCCTTCACCTACTATTGGATCTTTAAATTGAGAAATTTGATAACCTTGCGGTAAATCTGCATAAAAATAATTTTTTCTATCAAAAACTGATCTTTTGTTAATTTGAGCCTTAAGGCCAATTCCAGTTTTTATTGCTTGTTTAACACAAAATTCATTTATAACAGGTAGCATTCCTGGAAAAGCAGCGTCAACTAAGCTTACTTGAGTATTAGGTTCGGCACCAAATTTTGTTGATGATGTAGAAAAAAGTTTAGAATTTGAAGTAACCTGCGCATGAACCTCAAGTCCAATAACCACCTCATATTCTTTATCCCCTCTGATTATCAAATATTCAGCTTGTTCTTTACTCACTAAATCCACCAGTCATTAATTTTATTTTTAAATTCAATTTTTTCTTCCATAGCGTAAGCTATATTTAAAATTTCTTGTTCAGCAAAAGCTTTGCCAATTATTTGTAGTCCTAAGGGATAACCTTTAGCATCATGACCTGCGGGTATTGATATAGCGGGAAGTCCTGCCAAATTAACTGGTACAGTGAAAATATCGTTAAGATACATAGATATTGGATCGTCTTTTTTTTCTCCAATTTTAAATGCAGAACTAGGAGTAGATGGAGTTAAAATAGCGTCTACAACCTTATATGCCTCATCAAAATCATTTTTGATTAATCTTCTAACTTTTTGGGCTTTTAAATAATAAGCATCATAATAACCTGATGATAGAACATAAGTTCCAATCATTATTCTTCTTTGAACTTCAGAGCCAAATCCTTCTGATCTAGTTTTTTCATACATATCAATTAAATTTTGCCCTTCTGATCTAAAACCATATTTAACACCATCATATCGAGCTAGATTAGAGGATGCCTCAGCTGGAGCCACAATGTAATATGTAGGTAATGCGTATGAGGTGTGAGGAAGCGAAATATCCACTATTTCTGCTCCACAATTTTTAATATGCTCAATCCCCTTTTGCCATAAATCTTCTATTTCTTTAGGCATACCATCTACTCGATATTCTTTAGGTATCCCTATTTTTTTTCCTTTAATATTTTTTGAAAGCTCTTTTCTGTATTGATTCCTTTTAAAATCAATTGAAGTAGAGTCTTTAGGATCATAAGTGCTAATTACTTCCTGTAATAAAGCACAATCTTCAACATTTTGCGCCATTGGTCCAGCTTGATCCAAAGAAGATGCGAAAGCTACTATTCCAAATCTAGAACAACTACCGTAAGTAGGTTTTAGACCTACAGTACCAGTAAAAGATGCAGGCTGTCTTATAGATCCACCTGTATCAGTTCCAATTGTAATCGGTGTAAGCTGTCCAGACACAGCTGCCGCAGAACCACCGGAAGATCCTCCTGGTACTAAATTTTCATCAATTGGGTTTTGTACATTGCCAAAATAACTAGTTTCATTTGACGATCCCATAGCAAATTCATCACAATTCAACTTTCCTAATAATATACCACCTTCATCCCAAATATTTTGGGTCACTGTAGATTCATAGGTTGGAATAAAATTGTTCAAAATTTTACTTGCAGCAGTGGTTCTAATACCATTGGTACAAAATAAATCTTTTACTGCTATAGGTATGCCGGGTAATTTTAGATCAAAATTTGGACTATCATCAAATTTTTTAGCTTTTAAAAGTGCATTTGAAAAATCTTCTGTAATATATGCATTAAGTTTTTTTGATTTTTCAGATCTTTCAACAAAAGATTTGGTAACTTCGTATGAAGAAAGTTTTTTTTCTTTTATATTTTGAACTAGTGAATTTAAAGTTTGTTTAGTTATATCTGACATTATTCTACTACTTTAGGAACTACAAAAAAATCTTCATTATCAGCTGGAGAATTCTTAAGAATTTGCTCTCTTATATTTTTACTTTTAATTTCATCTGGCCTTAATTTTAGAGTTGTTTCTGCTACTGATGTTAAAGGTTGAACATTGTCAGTTTTAAGTTCACTTAGCTTTTCTATGAAATCAAATATCGAATTTAAATCACCTGCTAATTTTTCAGCTTTTTTATCATCTACTGATATTCTTGATAACTTTGAAATATGCTTTATTGTTTTAAGATCTATGCTCATATGATAATTAAATATGTCGCAAACTATCACTTAAGTTTAAAATATACAATATGATGACCTTAGAAGAATTTAAAAAAAAACAGACTAATAAATGTAGATTAGTTGGTCTTGACCTTGGATCTAAAAGAATCGGTGTATCCATTTCTGATGAAAAACAGTTAATTGCTACTCCATTTAAAACAATTATGAAAACTAATACCAATGAACTAATTGATAAGCTTAAAGAAATAATTGATGAATACGACATTAAAGGCATTATTATTGGTAATCCAATTAATATGGATGGTTCTTTAGGTAGGTCTGCTCAATCTGTTAATGACGTTAGCTTAAATATTAGCAACAAAATAGATATACCTGTATGCTTATGGGACGAAAGACTATCAACAGTTGGGGCGTTTAATATCTCTAGTCAACTTGATATCAATGTCAGTAAAAGAGAAAAAAATATAGATCAAAATGCAGCAGCATTTATTCTTCAAGGAGCTTTGGATTTTCTCAATAATTAATACTTGCCATCACTCTATAATATAGTTATAGAGTTGGTTTTAATGGCAACTAAAACCAATAAAGCTATTAAAATCTCCCAAAAACATTTGTTAGGTATACAAGATTTATCAATTAATGATGTAAATCTTATTTTAGATGAGTCACAAAGTTTTATTAAACTCAATCAAAGTAAAAATAAAAAATTAGATGTTTTAAGAGGAAAAACTCAAATTAACTTATTTTTTGAACCTTCTACCAGAACTCAAAGTTCTTTTGAATTAGCGGGAAAAAGGCTTGGTGCTGATGTTATGTCAATGAATATAAATAATTCTGCAATAAAAAAAGGTGAAACTTTAATCGACACTGCAATGACTTTGAATGCTATGCATCCAGATATCATTGTAATAAGACATCAAGACTCAGGGGCATGTAATCTTTTATCACAAAAAGTAAATTGTGCTGTATTAAATGCAGGTGATGGTAGAAGAGAACACCCTACACAGGCTTTGCTTGATGCATTAACTATAATTAATAGAAAAAAAAAAATTGAAGGTTTAAAAATAGCAATATGTGGGGATATACTTCATTCAAGAGTTGCTAGATCAAACATATATTTGCTGAATATGCTTGGAGCAGAAGTAAATATAATTGCACCAACAAACTTAATGCCAAAAGAAATTGAAAAATTTGGTGTCAATACTTTTACAGATATGAAAAAAGGTTTGAAAGATTGTGATATCGTAATGATGTTAAGATTACAGAATGAAAGAATGACTAGTTCTTTCCTTTCATCAAATAGAGAATACTACGAATATTATGGTTTAACGCCCGATAAACTAGACTTTGCAAAAAGTGATGCTCTTATAATGCACCCCGGACCCATGAATAGAGGAATTGAGATAGATACAAAATTAGCAGATGATATTAACAAAAGTGTAATTAAAGAACAAGTTGAGTTAGGTGTGGCTGTGAGAATGGCATGTTTAAAAATTTTTTGTGAATAAATATAGATAAATGAAAAAACAATATTTTATAAACGCAAATATAGTTGACCCACATAATTCTTTAAATGAGCTTGGTGGATTAATTATTGGTGAAGATGGCAAAATTGAAGCAATAGGAAAAAAAGTAAACATCAATAATTTACCAACTAGAGAAAAGCCAATTGACCTAAATGGTAAATATATTTTTCCAGGTATTGTGGATATGAGAGTATTTGTTGGTGAGCCAGGTTATGAATATAAAGAAAACTTTAGAACTCTTAGTAATGCGGCTCTTTCAGGTGGAGTGACTTCAGTAGTTACTATGCCTAATACAGATCCTGTAATTGACAACGTGTCAATTGTTGATTTTTTAAAAAGACGTGGAAGAGATAAATCTATGATCAATATTTTTCCATGTGCATCTTTAACTAAAAATATTGAAGGTTCAAATATGACCGAATTTGGTTTACTTCAAAAAAAAGGGATTATTGCATTTACTGATGGTATTAGAACCATTCAAAATACTCAATTAATGTCAAGAATTATGAATTCCGCTAAGGACTTAGGCAGTTTAATTATGCAACATGCTGAAGATCTAGATCTATCAAAAAATGGAATGATTAATTCTGGAATTATTGCAACTAAACTTGGATTAGCTGGCATTCCTGATGTTGCTGAGAGAATTATAATAGAAAGAGATTTAACACTATTAGAAAATATAAAATGTAGATATCATATCTCTCAAATATCATCAGAAAAGTCAGTGGATGTTATTAAACAAAGAAGAGATAAAGTTAAATTTACCTGCGGTGTATCAATTAACAATTTATCTTTAAATGAAAATGATATTGGTGATTTTAGAACTTTTTTAAAATTATCCCCACCACTAAGAAGAGAAGAAGATAGAGTTTCACTTGTTAATGCCTTAAAGGATGAAATGATTGACGTAATAGTGTCGGATCACAAACCTGAAGATGAGGAGTCTAAAAGATTAACATTTGCACAAGCAGCAACTGGTGCTTCTGGTATTGAAACCTTATTATCTTTAAGTTTAGAGCTTTACCATAACGGTTCTGTAAAATTAGAAACTATAATTAAAGCTCTAACTTCAAATCCTGCTAAGATTTTGAAAATAAATAAAGGTAGTCTTTCAATAGGAGCTGATGCTGATTTATGTATTGTGGACATTAATAAACCGTGGATTGTTAAAAAAGAAAAATTAATCTCAAAATCAAAAAATACTTCAATAGAGGACAAAAAACTACAAGGCAAAGTGACAAACACATTCGTGAAAGGCAAAGAGTTATTTAGGCTGTAATAATGGATTTTTTTTTAATAAGCTTTATATCTTACTTAATGGGGTCAATTCCATTTGGCTTTATACTTACAAAATTTTTTCTAAAACAAGACATTAGAAACATTGGTTCTGGAAATATAGGTGCTACAAATGCTTTGAGAACAGGCAATAAATTAATTGGATATTCAACTTTAATTCTTGATGTTGCTAAAGCTATTATACCTGTAATCTATGTAAAAAATAATTATCCAGATTTAATCTATTTAGCTTCATTATGTTCTTTTCTTGGACATGTATTTCCAATTTGGCTAAAATTTAAAGGAGGTAAAGGGGTAGCAACTTATCTTGGTATTCTATTTTCTATAAATTTTATTTATGGATTTATTTTTATAACAAATTGGTTGTTTATTTTTTTTCTATCAAAATACTCTTCATTATCTTCACTTATAGCAGCTTTTTCTATACCTATTTACTTATATGTAAGTGGCAATACAAATGGAATAAATTTCTTTTTAATTATGTTTGTTTTAATATTTTATACTCATCGTGAAAATGTTAAACGATTGAAAAATCAAGAGGAAACAAAGACAAAAATTTATTAATTTGACTATCAAGGTCTTTTGGGTAGTTTGTTAAATTATGAATCTTGTTATCGTAGAAAGTCCTGCAAAAGCTAAAACTATAAATAAATATTTAGGTGATAAATATAAAGTTTTAGCTAGTTATGGTCATATAAGAGATCTGCCCTCCAAAAATGGCTCTGTAGATCCAGATCAAAATTTTAAAATGGAGTGGGAAGTTGATAGTTTTTCAAAAAAATATCTAAAAGAAATAACTGATGCAGCAAAAGATTCATCAAAAATTATATTGGCAACAGACCCTGATAGAGAAGGTGAAGCCATTGCTTGGCATGTAAAAGAATACCTTGAAGAAAAAAAACTTTTAAAAGATAAAGAAATTGAAAGAGTAGTGTTTAATGAAATTACCAAAAAAGCTGTAATTCATGGAATAGAAAATCCAAGACAAATAGAACCATTATTGGTTGATGCTTACATGGCTAGAAGAGCTCTTGATTATCTAGTTGGGTTTAATATTTCTCCAATTTTATGGACAAAATTACCTGGATCAAAATCAGCAGGACGTGTTCAATCGGTAGCACTTAAGTTAATTACAGAAAGAGAACATGAAATTGAGTCATTTATTCCTGAAGAATTCTGGACATTGACTGTGAAATTTTTAGATAAAGAACAAAACAGCATCACAGCTAGTATAGTTCAAATCGATGATCAGAAAATTGAGAAATTTTCTTTTAGGAATAAAAATGAAATTCAAAATGCAATTAGTAAAGTAAATATTAAAAAATTTCAAATAAGTGATATATCTAGTAAAATAGTAAATCGTAATCCCTCAGGACCGTTTACTACATCAACACTTCAACAAATTGCTTCAGGTAGATTAGGATTTGGAGCCTCTAGGACAATGCAAATTGCCCAAAAGTTATATCAAGGTATTGAAATAGAGGGAGAAACTATAGGTCTTATTACCTATATGCGTACAGATGGCACAAATCTATCTGCAGATGCGATTTCATCATTTAGACAGTATATACAGGCAGAATTAGGAAATGAATATCTCCCAGACCAACCGCTTAACTATTCTGGTAAAAAAGCTAAAAATGCTCAAGAAGCTCATGAAGCAATTAGACCAACAGATATTAATAGATCGCCCTCGTCTATTAAAAAATTCTTAAGCTCAGATCAATTAAAACTTTATGACCTTATATGGAGTCGAGCACTATCCTCTCAAATGCAATCAGCTCAATTTGATAGAAACACAATAACAATATCTACAGAAGATAATAAAACAATATGTAAAGCCAGTGGATCTGTTATTAAATTTGATGGCTTTTTAAGAATTTATAATACTCCAAATAAAGATGAGGAAGAGTCAATTTTGCCAGAAGTAGAGAAAGGACCAATTAATATAGAGTCACTTATAGATGAACAACACTTCACACAACCCCCACCAAGATACTCAGAAGCAAGTTTGGTTAAAAAATTAGAGGAATTAGGAATTGGTCGTCCATCAACATATGCAAGTATTATTTCTACAATAGCAAATAGAGGCTATGCAGAAATTATAAATAAAAGATTTTTTCCAACAGATAGAGGAAAATTAATTTCTGCTTTTCTTGAAAAACTATTTTCAAAATATGTAGATTACAATTTTACAGCCTCTTTAGAAGATCAACTTGATGAAATTACCACAGGTAAAGAAAGTTGGATTAAGGTTTTAGAATTATTCTGGAAAGACTTTAATAGCAATGTTTCTGAAGTTAAAGAAAAAAGAACCAGAGAAGTTTTGGACTTATTAAATGACAGTTTAGGAGAACTAATCTTTGATAAAGGTAGTGATGGTAAAATTAGTAGAAGTTGTCAATTATGCAACACTGGCACATTAAGTTTAAAAAATAGTTTTAGGGGTGGTGCTTTTATAGGCTGCTCGAATTATCCTGAGTGTAAATTTACCAGACCTTTGTCTAAGGCTAAAGCAGCTGCGCAATCACAGCTTGCAGAACCAAAGTTCATTGGTAAGCACGAGAATGGAAATGACATATATCTTAAAAATGGAAGATTTGGTCCATATTTACAATATGAAACAATTTTAGATGAACAGCCTATTGAGTCAAAAACAAAAAAAACAAAAAAGAAAATAAAAAAAGAAAATGAAAATATTAAGAATGTTTCAATTCCAAAAGGTTTAACCTTAGAAGATGTAAATTTAGAAAAAGCGAAATTTTTATGTTCTTTACCAAAAAACTTGGGTATCAACCCTGATAACAATAAAGAAATTATTTTAAATACTGGTAGATTTGGACCCTATTTAAAATGTGAAAACAAATCGGCTAGAATAGAAAATGTTGAAGAAATGTTTTCACTGGGACTAAATAGAGCAATAACCCTTATTGCGGAAGCAAAACCAGGAAGAATGTCTTCATCTATCATCAAAGATTTGGGAGAGCACCCAGAAGACAAAAAACCTGTTAGAATCATGAAAGGACAATATGGTCCTTATATCAAATACAAATCACTTAATGCAACAATTCCTGAAGAAAAAGACCCTACAGAACTTACTATGGAAGAAGCGCTAATATTAATTGAGAAAAGAAAAGAATACGATAAAACTAAAAAAACAAAAAAAACGAAAAAGAAATAAATGATAAAAGTTGTGTTTTTTCTAATTACTTTTTTTATATCTCTAAGTAATTCAATTGCAGAAGAAATTGATTGTAACCAGTTTGATAAACTAAGCGCAAAGTATGTTGAGTGTTCAGCATTAAAACTTAAAGAAAAATCAAAAGATTTAAAAAATACTGCTGTAGAAAAAATAGATGATGGTAAAAAAAAATTTGACAGCTCTGTATTAAAAGAAAAACTAATCAAGTTCAAAAATAGTAAAACACTAAGCGAATTTATGGAAAAGAATTAAATGAATAATATTAATAAAAATTTGCAAGATCAAAATATAACATTACCAAATGCATCAGATCCAGTTGGATCATATCTTGCTACAAAAATTACTGGTAAACTGCTCTATATTTCTGGACAAATTTCTATTGATGAAAAAGGCGAATTAATCAAAGGAAAATTGGGTAAAGATTTAAATACAGACGATGGATATTTAGCAGCTAAAAGATGTGCACTAAATATAATTGCTCAAGCTAAAAAAGCATGTAATGGAGATCTTTCAAAAATAAAATCATGCGTGAAACTTACTGGATTTGTAAACTCTTCACCTGATTTTATAGAACAACCTAAAGTTATTAATGGTGCATCTGATTTAATCGTTTCAGTATTTGGAGAAATTGGTAAACATACTAGAGCGGCAGTAAGCACCAATAGTCTACCTTTGGGTGTGGCAGTTGAAGTTGATGCTGTTTTTGAAATAATCTAAATTTTATTTACCAATACCAAAATATTTTATCCCACTTTTTTTCATTTTATATAAAGAATATATATTTCGCATATCAAATATTTTTGTTTTCTTTTTATTGATAAGTTTATTAAAATTAATTGATTTAAAATCATTCCATTCAGTATGAATGATAATTAGATCGGAATGTTCAATAGCTCTTGCAATAGTTTTTGCATAAGAAACATTTTTATACTTTTTAAATATCTCCTTATAACCAGTAGGATCATAATATCTTATTATAGCCCCCTGCTTTATCAATTCAGGAATCATTGTTAGACTTGAAGAGTCTCTCATATCATCTGTATTCGCTTTAAAGGTAACACCTAAAAATGTAATTTTTTTGTTTTTAATTTTATTTTTTAAAATGAGATTTACACGCTTGACTAAAAACTTATTTCTATTTTCGTTTGATTTAATGACACTTTTTATTACAGAGAGATTTGTTTTATATTGATTTGCTGTAGCAACTATTGCTTTTGTATCTTTTGGAAAACATGATCCACCATAAGCAGGACCAGCTCTTAAAAACCGACCACCAATTCTTTTATCTAAGCCCATTGCAATAGCTACATCTTCGACATTAACATTGATTTTTTCGCATAAATTAGCAATTTCATTAATAAAAGTTATTTTCGTAGCTAAAAAAGCATTTGAAGCATATTTAATTAATTCAGCAGATCTTCTTGCGGTTTGTACATATTGTGCACCTTTTGAAATTAAAGGTGAGTACAATTCTTTTAGAATTTTATTAGCTCTACTTTCCTCAGTACCAATTACAATACGGTCCGGGTAAGTAAAATCTCTTATTGCCTCACCTTCTCGCAAAAACTCAGGATTCGATGCCACAGAAAAGAGATTTTTATTAACTTTTTTTGAAATTAATTTTTCAATTTCATCACCAGTAGTCACGGGTACTGTTGATTTAGTAATAATAATTTTAAATTTATTTATGGATGATGATATTTCTTTAGCTACATTATATACATAACTTAAATCAGCAGAGGATGAATTTTTTTTTGTGGGTGTACCCACACAAATAAAAATAATATCTGATTTTTTAACTGACTCTTTCAAGTTTGTTGAAAATGTTAGTCTATTCTGCTTTGTATTTTTAATTACTAATTCTTCCAAACCAGGTTCGTAAATTGGAATAATACCTCTTTTTAAAGCTTCAATTTTTTTTTTATCATTATCAACACAAATAACATCATTACCTAAGTCTGAAAAACATACACCACTAACCAAACCAACATATCCTGAACCTATCATGCAGAGTTTCATAATTTACCTATTTCTTTAGATGAATTTATATATCCATTCATTGTTCCACAATCTAAATAATTGCCTTTAAAAGAATAAGCTATAAACTTTTCTTTATTTTTTATTAATTTTTGTATGGCATCAGTAATATGGATCTCACCACCTATGCCAGCTTTTTGGTTTCTTAATAAATTAAAAATTTTTTTTGGTAAAATATATCTACCAATTACTGCTTTATTAGATGGAGCATTATTAATTAGAGGCTTTTCAACAACATCATCAATAAAATGAGTGGTATTATTAATTTTTTTGGATAAAGAAAAAATGCCCCAACGTGTTACATCATTTTTTTTAACATTCATTGATGCCATAACTGAACATTTAAATTTAGTGTGAATTTTTATTAGCTCACTAGAGCAATTCTTTTTGATAATTAAATCGTCAGGCAATAACAATAAAAAATGCTTATCTTTTATTAATCTTGAGGTTTTTAAAACAGCATCGCCAGTTCCAAGTGGCTTGTTTTGATACACAAATCTAATTCTTTTTCTGTAATTTAAAATTTTTTGGTATTCTGTAATAATTCTTTTATCTTTTTTCTTCTTAATTATTTTTAAATAAAACTTATCATTGTAAAAATATTTTTTAATTAGCTCTTTGTTTTTAGAAATAATAAAGATAATTTCCTTTATACCCGCATCAATGCACTCATCTAAAATATATTCTATACCTGGCTTTCCATTAATTGGTAAAAGCTCTTTTGGGAAAACACTGGTTAAAGGCAATAGTCTTGTACCAAGACCAGCCAAAGGAATAATTGCTTGTTTAATCATTTAAATCTTTTACTTATAAAATATTATAAAACAAATGAAAATTTTACATAATAATAAAGCGTTAAATAAGGCACTTAAGGGAATATCTGTTTTAAATTTTGTTCCCACTATGGGAGGTCTTCACCAAGGCCATTTATCTCTTATAAAAAATTCTCTAAATCAATCTGGTAAAACAATTGTAAGTATATTTATTAATCCAAAACAATTTAATGATAAAAAAGATTTTAAAAAATATCCAAGAAATTTAAACAAAGATTTAAATATTTTAAAAAAATTAAAGATAAATTTTCTTTA
>Ga0181603_10000417_pt1 | contig 36012 bp, 36 predicted proteins | sample 041ome_13_FD_148633 | JGI IMG/M metagenome (GOLD analysis project Ga0181603, IMG submission 148633) | Coastal salt marsh microbial communities from the Groves Creek Marsh, Skidaway Island, Georgia - 041409US metaG (spades assembly) | ecosystem: Environmental > Aquatic > Marine > Intertidal zone...
CCGGGAGTGAAAAATCGATCGCACTGCATGCTTGGAAACTTAGGTTGCCAGAGGCTATAAACACGAGTCCAACGGAATATAAAGCGCCTTTACCTTCATTCAATTACTGGGGTTATTTCTCGATTTAAGCCGGCATCTTTGATAGTCTAAGTCTATCGATAAGTAATTTCTTTCGATTGACTCTATGCTTTACTGTTTCTAATTTGATGTCGATAACCAGAACAAACACTTCCTATTATGAAAAAAGTATTATTTGCTTTAGCAGCTGTTGCCTTGATGCAATCGTGCTCACAAAGCGGTGCCGATCAGCATGCAACGTCGGAGGATGGTGGCGGATGCCCAATGGGGTTTGATGGTGGCCATACCAAAGATCAAGTATCAATCATTAAAAACAATAGCGATTGGTGGCCCAACAAACTCAACCTGAATGTATTACGCCAAAACTCAGCCTTGGTCGATCCTTTAGGGGAAGATTTTGAGTATTCAGAGGCCTTCCAGCAATTGGATTACAATCAACTGAAAGCAGATATTGAAGCTGTATTGACCGATTCACAAGATTGGTGGCCAGCCGATTACGGGAACTATGGACCACTTTTCATCCGTTTATCATGGCACAGTGCTGGTACCTACAGAACTGGAGACGGTCGTGGTGGTACACGCATGGGATTGCAGCGCTTTGCGCCACAAAACTCTTGGCCAGACAACGGTAACCTCGACAAAGCAAGACGCTTGCTTTGGCCTGTGAAGCAAAAATACGGTCAGCAGGTCTCATGGGCAGATCTCATGATTTTGGCCGGTAACGTTGCTCTAGAATCTATGGGCTTTGAAACTATCGGTTTTGCCGGTGGACGTCCTGATGTATGGGAAGCCCAAGAAGATGTGTACTGGGGACCAGAAGGCGATTGGTTAGATACCCGTCGTCTGAACGAAAACGGGGAGCTTGACCTTGCCATTGAAAACCCATTGGCTGCGGTTCAAATGGGACTCATCTATGTAAACCCAGAAGGACCTAATGGCAATCCAGACCCATTGGCTTCGGCAAAAAACATTCGCACTTCTTTTGCCCGCATGGGAATGAATGACGAAGAAACTGTGGCGCTGATTGCAGGCGGACACTCGTTCGGGAAAACGCACGGTGCGGGTCCAGCAGATCACGTTGGCGCTGCTCCTGAAGGCGCTGCCATTGAGGAGCAAGGATTTGGATGGAAGAGCTCCTACAAATCAGGTAAAGGCGCAGATGCCATTACCTCAGGTTTGGAAGTGATTTGGACACCTACACCTACACAATGGTCACATGCCTACCTGAGCATTCTATTTAATAATGAATGGGAATTGACTAAATCTCCTGCAGGTGCACACCAGTGGACCACAGTTAGCGAAGCAGCTATTCTACCTGATGCTTTCGACGAAAACAAAAAACACAAGGCTACGATGTTAACCTCTGATTTGGCATTGAAAGAAGATCCTGCCTATCGTGAGGTTTGTCAGAACTTCATCGACAACCCTGAGAAATTTGAGGAGGCCTTTGCAAAGGCTTGGTTCAAACTCACACACCGCGATATGGGTCCAAAAACTACTTATCTCGGTCCTGAAATTCCTGAGGAAGATTTTATCTGGCAAGACCCAATACCTGCCAGAGATCATGATTTGATCAGCGCATCTGATATCGCTCGATTGAAAAAAGACATCCTTAGCTCAGGCATTCCTCACAATGAACTCATTGAGGTAGCTTGGTCTTCAGCGTCGTCATACCGCGAATCTGACCGCCGTGGTGGTGCCAATGGTGCACGTATCCGTCTTGAGCCTCAAGTAAGTTGGGAGTCAAACAACCCGGCACAACTCAAGAAGGTATTGGCGATTTACGAAGGGATCCAATCGGACTTTAACGCAACTTCGGGAAGTAAGAAAGTAAGTATGGCCGATCTTATTGTTCTTGGCGGTAGTGCAGCGATTGAGGCTGCGGCTAAGGCAGCAGGCCACAATGTAAGCGTTCCTTTCACTCCAGGTCGTATGGACGCATCTCAAGAGCAAACTGATGTAGCTTCTTTTGCTGTGCTTGAGCCGATGGCGGATGGTTTTAGAAACTACCAAAAGAAAAAGTATACGCTGACAACAGAAGAACTTTTGGTTGATAAGGCGCAATTACTAACCCTAACCGCTCCAGAAATGACCGTTTTGGTAGGTGGAATGCGCTCACTGAACGCAAACTTTGACGAAAGCAACCATGGCATTTTAACCAATCGTCCTGGAACACTTTCAAATGACTTCTTCACCAACCTGCTTAGCATGGATACCTACTGGACACCTATGGACGAAGACGAAATGATCTTTGAAGGTAAAAGTCGTGCAACCGACGAAGTGGTTTGGACCGCTACGCGTGCAGACCTCATCTTCGGATCAAATTCAGAATTGCGCGCGCTTTCAGAAGTTTATGCAAGTAGTGATGGCGGTGACAAATTTGTGACTGACTTCATAAACGCTTGGGTAAAAGTGATGAACCTCGATCGTTTTGATATTTAAAATGACCTATAAGCGGCCCCGAATGGGGCCGCTTTCTTTTACAATGAAAGCAGTCTTCCCCATACGAGCACACACACTTTTTGGCCTAAGTTATTTTGCGCTCCACCTAAGTTCTATCTATATACACCATGCCTGGGTTTACCTTGCCTATGAGGTGCTATTCCTAGGCTACATTATCTTAGGGATTGGCAAAGAAAAGATGCTGTTGCAGGCCGGCATTCTTCATATTCTGCTTACAGCTTTCTACATCCCAGAATTATTCTTTGTTAGAGGCTTAGCGCTTTCTAATCCACTTGCTGCCCTAGTACTTTATCCTGCAGCGCATTTCCTAATTCTTTTATTCGTGCATAGCATTCGAATAAAAGCAAAAAAGCACCTACACGATTAAGTGTAAGTGCTTGATTTTCAGTGGGCCCAGCAGGGCTCGAACCTGCGACCACCTGATTATGAGTCAGGTGCTCTAACCAACTGAGCTATGAGCCCGGGAGCGCAAATATAAGGTAGCATTTTGTATCCGTGCACCTTTGAAAATAGCTTTCGTTAAAGTTTAATTGCTTCAATTCATTGTCCGGCCATTGTCTTGGGACCATAAACTTCTAGCCAATCATTTGGTTGTATTATTGTACACCCATAAACTGCAGATGGACAGACTAAAATCCATGGCTTTCGCCACACTCATTGGGCTGTCCGTTTCAGCGCAAAATGCACCTATAGACTTTGAGCCAACTGGACACGGTGCCAATTGGAATTGGAAGGTTTTCGAAAACAGCTACAACCCTCCTTTGGTTGTTGTACAGAATCCTGATACGAATGGTATTAATCCAAGCCCTAACGTTGCACGATTTGAGGCCCTCCAATTAGGTCAGCCTTTTGTAGGTTGTGAATCCAAGCATGGAACTGATATTGGAACCTTTACCATCGATCAAAACAACTACATCATTCGAATCATGGTCTACAAGACCGCGATCAGTGACGTGGGGATCAAGTTGGTTCGCTGGGATAACTGGTCGTTAGGCGAAATCAAAGTAGCGAACACTAAAACTCACGAGTGGGAGCAACTTGAATTCGATTTCTCAGCGCACATAGGATTAACCTACGATCAGATTGTCATTTTCCCCGATTTTACGGCACGTCCCTCAGATCGTACCATCTATTTTGACAATGTATGGGGCGGCTTATATGTTCCACCACCGCCGCCGCCGCCACCCATTGATAGTGCATCGATGACCCTACCGAACTTTTTTAGCCCCAATTTTGACGGTATTAATGACGAATACCGCCCCAACATGCAACATGCTGATTGGGCAGAATGGCGTATCATGAATCGCTGGGGACAAGAATTATTTTATTCTGAGTCAACGACGGATACTTGGAACGGTATGTACAATGGAACAACTGTGAGTCCAGGCGTATACTTCATTCAAGCAAAATGCGGCTCAAACGAAGCTGGAAATACCGTAGAAAAGAGAGGTGTCATTCATATCGTCGATTAGGGCACATCGGAGCAATTATCACGTTTTAATTTTCGAGCACGCACTACATTCGCACTTTAATCAAGTGAAAATCGCTGCATTATGATCAAGCAAATCTGGTTTGACTTCGGGAATATTTTCATTCCTGTGCACCCTCAATCAACTCGCGAGGCGCTAGAAAAATGCGGCGTTCAAATGAATCCAGAACAATTCGACGCATTAGCTCAGGAGTTTGAAATAGGCGAAATCTCAAGTAATGAGTTTTTCCAGGCGTTAACAGCAAGCTGCAAATTCTTACAAAGTTCTCGTTGTGTGAAGTTGGGCTGGGACGCCTTGCTTGGTCAACTTCAAGACAACACCTTGTTCTTGAAAAAATTGGGACAGGAATACAACATTAGCTTAGTTAGCAATACCAACGAAGCGCACATCCAAACCATCAAAGAACAAAGTGGTCCATTTCTCTGGAACAACTTTATTGAGAAGTTTGATGCATTGTTCTTGTCGTATGAAATGGGTTGTCGTAAACCTGATCCTGAATACTACGACCGTGTACTTGAAGCTATGGGAGCATTGCCGGAAGAAGTATTGTTCATTGATGACACCCAAGCAAATCTAGATACTGCTGCCGAAATGGGTCTAAACACTTGGCAGTTCAATATTCAAGAAGGGAATTTGGAAAAGGAATTACCCGCGGTCTTGGCAAAGTTCAATGAGCGTACCACCAGTACCTCGAGGGTGTAAAAAACATACCCATTTATTGTCCGCGCCCGCCTTGGGCTCTTCATTGAGAAGCTGAAATCCTTCTTCTGCTAATCGAGCCATTTCAGCCTTGATATCCTCCACAGCGTAAGCCACATGATGAATGCCCTCACCACGTTTTTCGATAAACTTTGCGATGGGGCTGTCCGGATTTATCGCTTCTAAAAGCTCAATCTTATTTGGACCTGCTTGAAAGAAACTGGTGCGAACGCCTTCACTTTCCACGGCCTCTTCCTTGTAAGGAGGAACACCCAATATCTTAGTATACAATGCATTGCCTTGCTCCAAAGATTTAACTGCAATGCCCAAATGCTCAATTTTATTCAAGTGATCCATCTTCGGTGGCGTTTAAAGATCCCAAGTTAACCAAAGCTGCGTATTTACCTTTTTTATCAAGTAGCTCATTGTGCGTACCCAATTCTACAACGCGTCCATCCTCTATGTATGCGATCTGATCTGCATTCTTAATCGTACTCAATCGGTGTGCCACCACAACGGTAGTTCTTCCCTTCATCAAAGCCTCGAGCGAGTTTTGGACACGGGCCTCGCTTTCATTATCAAGTGCGGCTGTCGCCTCATCGAGCAACAAGAGTCTCGGATCTGCATAAAACGCACGGGCAATACTTACACGCTGACGCTGACCTCCACTCAAGAATTTACCCCCTTCGCCGATGGTATCGCCAGCAGCATAATTTGAAACAAAATCTTGGCAGTGTGCCGCCTCAATGGCCGACTGAAAAGCCGATTCTGAACCGTTCGATTTCAACGTGACGTTTCCATAAATGCTATCATTGAACAATAACGGATGCTGTGGTACCCAGCCAAGGCCAAGTCGATAGCTCGTTAAATCCGCATCTTTCAAATTCAAGTCGCCTAAGGAAATTTCACCTTCTTGTGGATGGTCGAAAGCCGCTAACAGGTAGAGAAGTGTGCTTTTACCCCCTCCTGAAGGTCCGACCAATGCGGTGGTTTTCCCTGCCGGGATTTGAAGGTCAAGGTCATTCAGGACCTTTCTATCGTCATAGGAAAAACTTACCTGTTTAAAGGTGATGGCATTCTCCCAATGCGAAGCGGAGATCGAATGTGTTCCAGATTTTGGCACTTCGGTATCTAAAATCTCAAAGATGCGCTCGGCGCTCGCATTTCCTTTTTGAATATCATATAATGCGTTTGTGATATTCTTGAAAGCTGGAATCAATTGGTAAAACAAAAGAATGAATGCCACTAACTCGCCTCCTGTCAGACGCTTTCCTGCCAATACCTCCTGCCCTCCTAAATAAAGTACGACCAGCAAGACACTTACCCCTAGCACTTCAGCAATTGGAGAACTTAAGTCCCGTTTTCGAAATACTTGGGTCATGGTCTTTTGCCAAGACTTTACGCTTAATTGAAAATAATTGCTCATCTGTGATTCCACAGCATAGCTCTTGATAATCGGCAGATTCGAAAGCGCTTCTTCCAATGATGTGGTGTTCTGACCGAGTAAACCTTGGGCTTGCTTCGCGCTGCGCTTCAAACTTTTACCTACCGTAGCAATGAGCAAACCAGAAATGGGAATGATGGCTAAGGCCCATGTCGTGAGTGTAGGGCTCATCGAAAAAAGTACAGCAAGCGTACCAAGTATCATCAGTGGATCTCGCACAAACCCTTCCATACCCTTCAACATCGACCACTCGATTTCATTTAAATCCGCGGTTGCGCGAGTAAGCAAGTCTCCTTTTTGCCATTTACTATGCTGGCGAAGGCTCAATGCAATCCATTTATCGTGAAGTGCCTGCTTAAAATTTGCTACGACTCCATTTCGAACCGGTGCTAAAGTCCAAAGCGCCGCATATCGGGACACATTCTTTCCTATGAAGATGATGAAAACGAGTACGATAATACGCACCAAGGTTGCAGAAGCGCCGTGAGCATCACGATAGGCCTCAACGCGCTCCGCCAGGGCAACTTTCCATGGTGCGGCCCCTGCAAGATCCGCGCCTGGCGTATCAAATATAATATTGAGCAATGGAATCAATGCACCAATAGAACCGATACTAAAGACCACTGTCAAGAGGTTGAAAAAGGCCGCTAAAGCTATGAAGCTTGCAAATGGACCCATTGTCTTAAGAATGCGAATAAATGCCTTCATGGTTCTTTTCGTTCAAGCGAAGGTAGCGCTTACGTGGCAATGCGTAAATTTGCAGCTATGGAAAGTACACGTCAACTTAAAATAGCCAAGCTCCTTCAGAAGGAAATGGCCACGATCTTTCAGCAATTGGCCAAAGATCAGTTTCCCGGAACCCTACTAAGCGTCTCGAAAGTACGCGTTAGTCCTGACCTTGGTGTAGCAAAGATATACGTGAGCATTTTTCCTGTTTCTAAAACGAAAGAGGCCTTCGATTTCTTGCAATTGAACAACACGAAATTACGTGGTGCGTTAGGACATGCTGTTGGAAGCCAACTTCGAGTGGTACCCGAACTGATGTTATTCGTTGATGATAGCCTTGAATACGAGGAGAACATTGATCGATTACTGCGCGGCGAAGGTGAGAGCCCAATTAAATAGATATCCTTGAAATCCTTTAGCACCTATCTCGCTCAGAAGTACTTCTTTTCCAAGGGAAAGCTAGGTGCCATACGATTAATGTCAATGACCGCCCTTTTGGGCCTAGCCTTAGGTACAGCAGCGATGACTGTAGTCTTAAGCGCATTTGCAGGCCTGGAGGATTTAGTAGGGGACCAATTCCAACATGCAAACCCCGCATTAAAAATAAGCCCTTCAACGGGTCAATACCTTGAGCTTTCAAAAGCGGATTCTGTCTTTGTATCCAACACAGCCGCCAAATACCCGAATTCCGTTTTTGAACCCGTATACGAGCAGCGAGTTTTACTTACACAAGGAGAACACCAACACATCGCTTACTTGCTCGGTGTTTCGCAGGAATATATCCGAGAGCATCACTTAATCGATCACTTGATGACTCAGGCCGATCCTGCCTTAGATCTTGGCGGCAATACCATGGCACTTGGAGCTGGAGTGGCCTACCATCTCGGCATTTCTTCGACGAACCCACCGCCCATCATTTCGATTTACCTACCAAAGATTACGACAAAAACGAACGCGCTAAACCTAAGTGAAAGCGTCAAGGCAAAGAATGTTTTCGTGACCAGTATTCACAACGTACAACCAGATTACGACGCGAATAAGGTCGTTGCACCAAAAGAATGGGTGAAGGAATTTATTGAAGCCGATGCTCCTTCGTATCTCGAAGTCTATGACGAAAACAATGCACTTCGTCGCGAAATTGAAGCTCATTTTAAAGACCGCGTGGTGGTTGCTGACCGACTCGAGCAAGAGGCCACTCTTTTCAAAGTGATGCGATCTGAGCGTCTAGTGGTTATTGCCATTTTAGCATTTGTGGTTTTCTTAGCCAGTTTTGGCGTTGTGAGTGCACTGACCATCATTGCTCTAGAAAAGGATAATGATATCAAGACGCTTTGGGCGATGGGAGCTAGTAATGAGCAATTGAGGAAGTTGTTTTTCACCAACGGGATGTACATCACCTTGAGTGGATGGGGAACCGGAATGCTTCTGGGAACCGCTATCATTTTGCTCCAGAAATATGTAGGGCTCATTACCCTAGGCTCTGGCTACGTTCAAGAATATTATCCTGTGACATTGAAATTGGAGCACTTCCTGCTTACAACCATAATCGTTCTGGGCATCGGCACGATCATGAGTCTGTGGTCAACGAAAAATGTAGTACGCGATTAAAGCGCTATGGGAAGATTGCCGTATTGCGCAATGTATTCCAATTCTATTTCGTCCAGCGTAGCCAATACCTCGTGGGGCTCTTCGAGTGTGACTAATCGGGAACGGTACGGTTTAAAATGACTCAGGCCACGGAAATAGTTGGTGTAGTGCTTTCTTGTCTCCATGATGGCATATCGTTCCTCCTTCCACTTTAAGCTCATCTCAAAATGTTCACGGGCCGCTGCCACACGTTCTTCTACTGTTGGCTTCTCCGCTTCAACCCCATGCTCTAGGTAATGCTTGATCTCATTAAATATCCATGGATAGCCAATACTAGCGCGACCAATCATAATTCCGTCAACGCCATATTTGTTTTTGTACTCAAGGGCTTTTGGTCCGCTATCAACATCGCCATTACCAAAAACAGGAATATGAAGTCGTGGGTTGTTTTTCGTTTCAGCGATCAGCGTCCAATCCGCTTCTCCTTTGTACATCTGCTTACGAGTCCGCCCATGAATGGAGATGGCTTGAATGCCCACGTCTTGTAGGCGCTCAGCGACTTCAACGATGTACTTGGTATTCTCGTCCCAACCCAATCTAGTTTTAACGGTCACTGGCTTATTTACGGCTTTCACAATCTCAGCCGTCATCTTGACCATTTTAGGTATGTCTTGAAGAATACCTGCCCCTGCGCCTTTGCATGCAACATTTTTTACGGGACAACCGTAATTAATATCGATGATATCTGGATTTGATGCCTCACAGATTTCCGCAGCTTGACGCATACTTTCAATCTCGTTTCCGAAAATTTGAATGCCAAGCGGGCGTTCGTATTCATAGAAGTCCAATTTCTTTACACTCTTCGCTGCATCCCGAATTAATCCCTCAGAAGAGATAAATTCTGTATACATAACATCAGCACCGTGATCTTTGCAGAGCTTACGAAAGGGCGGATCACTCACGTCCTCCATTGGTGCGAGCAACAAGGGAAAATCACCAAGCGCTATATCTCCTATCTTTACCATTACTGCAAAAGTACAATGCGATGAATAACCATCATTCATGGAGTCCAGGAAGAATTGCACTGGCCTTCATTTTCATCATTCTAATATCCACCTTTCTTTTTGGTGCCCTAGGTCTGCTTCTCGCAACCCAGGTCTTTCAAGCTACGACGAGCCCAGAAGCCATTCGTATGCTTCAAGCTCTTAACAGCCTTGGTCTGTTTTTAGTTCCACCATTGGTCTTGGCATATTGGACACAAAGTGATCCAAAATCATTCTTAGGCTTAAATTTTCCCAGCTCAATACCAACGCTACAGGTCTTGGGGCTTATTTGCCTATGCATTGGGGCTTTTTTTGTTATCGATGCACTGAGCTTTGTGAACACCGCTATTCTGCCCGAAACGGCTTGGGTAGCTAATCTAAAGGCACAAGAAAACTTGGTTCAAAACACCATTGGCCAACTACTGGCCAATATGACACCTTGGACCTTGGTTTTAAACACCCTCATCATGGTGCTCATTCCTGCACTCGGTGAAGAATTATTTTTCCGAGGCAGTGTGCAATCCTTACTAAGTGCAAGATTCACCTCCCACACTGCAATTCTCATTGCTGCGCTGTTTTTCGGTGCAGGTCATATGCAACCCTTAAGTTTCCTCCCAATATTCTTCATGGGCATAATTTTCGGCTATGCTCGACTTTGGACGGGCACACTATGGGTTCCGATTGCACTGCATTTTATCAATAACGGTTATGCCTTGGCAAGCGCTTATCTAAATGAAGGCGTTTTAAATACAGAAAACACTATGGTAGGCTCCCCAATCTCATTTTTAGGAATAGGTGTTTTTGTTATTGGCCTCTGGCTAACCCGTAAGCATCAAGCATAAAAAAAGCCGGTTCTCTCGAACCGGCTTTTTCGCCTATACAGCTATTTCTCTTTGCTTATAGTTATTCCGAGTCGTACAACGCCTGAACGTTTTTCGGCTGGTTTGAACTATAGTTGATCTTCAACGCTTGCGCTTTGCGCAATTGCAATTTAATATCTGTGATCAGACCCATCTTAACGGTTTTATCCGCTTTGATGGACATGGTCATCATTGCAGCATCTTCTTCCGACTTCTGCTCACGCTCTTGCAAAACGAACGGCTGAATATCTTCCAAAGAAGCGAACGAATCGTTCAATTGGACACGTGGAGAACGACCAAACTTATCTTGGTATTTCTGACGAGGAGCACCTGCATAAATGTAGGTAACCAACGATTTACGTTCCAATTTCTGAATCTCAGTGGCTTGTGGCTTATTAACTGTCACCTTCAAATCCACTTCACGCATTACCGTAGCAACCATGAAGAAGAAGAGCAACATGAAAACAATATCTGGTAGTGCCGAAGTATTCACTGCCGGCAACGCCTTGTCCTTCTTTTTCTTAATTACAGCCATTATCCACCAATATTTAAAGGTTCAGCCTCAGAAATCTTCTGCGGGTAAGCCAACTTAATCTCTTTCAAAATTTCCTTGTCTTCATCTTCGTTCATAGAACGGTATGATCGACCGAATTTCTCTTGAGCGTAGCGTTCACGCAAATCCTCATATGCAGCGACCAACTCATTCTGTACCTTGACGTACATACCGTACGAAGTACCGCGGTCATTCTGCAAGGAGACAACTGCCTTATCAGGATTATCAGAGCTGGTTCCAACTTTGAATCCTTGACAGTACTCACAAGACCCGTCACCGTTATTATCGATAAACTCCATTGCCTTCGTTCTCAGTTCAGCAATAGTCAGGTACTCGTCTTCTACGAGCAACTGGTCATTAGAGTTTACCAATACGGTAAAGATGTTGCGCTCCTTGATTGGAGGTGGATCTTCAACGAGTTCTTCGTCGTAAGGAGGCAGCTTTCTATTGATCCCCTTATCTGTATCCATTGTCGTAGTTACAAGATAGAAGATCAAGAGCAAGAAAGCGATGTCTGCCATCGACCCTGCATTGATTTCTGGTATGGCTCTTTTATTTCTTGCCATATCAATACTTATTTAATTACACGTGACACCAAAGAGTATACTACTGCAGCAATTGCACCCAAGAATAGGATGTAAAATGCCGTCAACATAGCACTTGACGCTTTCGATGTCATCTCTGTAACGTCTTTATATTCATTGTAATCTGAACCATCAGCCATTACCCATGAGATCAAAGCGATCACCAAGATGGCAGCTAGTCCAATACCTACACCCTTAATCCCTTGAGGATTTACTACAAGGGCGAGTACAAAGCTCAATACGGCAATGATGATACCGATAACGGTAGCAATCAATCCGAAGGACACAAATCCAGGAGCGTTGTCCTCGTTCAAAGCAACCATGATGAATAACACCACACCTACTATTCCGAGTCCAATGCCTAGGATACGTCCAATAAATGGAAGTTTACTAAGCATATCTATTACGCGTTTTTCTTGTTGTACTCAACCAACATATCCATGAAAGAGATAGAAGCATCTTCCATCTTGATCACGATACCGTCGATCATCGCTACGATAAGGTTGTAGAAAATTTGAAGGATGATCGCAGTGATCAAACCAAATACTGTTGTCAAAAGTGCTACTTTAATACCACCCGCTACAAGAGAAGGGTTAATATCACCAGCTGCTTCGATTGCGTCGAATGCACCAATCATACCAATTACCGTTCCCATGAAACCAAGCATCGGTGCCAAAGCAATGAACAAAGAAATCCAAGAAACACCTTTCTCCAATTTTCCGTTCTCTACAGAACCAACGCTCATGATTGACTTATCTACCATGTCTAGGCCTTCGCTGTAGTGGTCCAAACCTTCGAAGAAGATTGTAGCTACTGGGCCACGAGTATTGCGACAAACTTCTTTTGCAGCCTCAACACCGCCATTGTTCAATGCGCCCTCAACTTCTTCCAACAATTTTTCAGTGTTGGTTTGTGCGAAAGTCAAGTAAATGATACGCTCGATAACCAATGCTAGACCTAGAACCAAGGCCAACAATACGAACGACATGAAGAAAGCACCACCCTCGATGAATTTTTCTTTCAATACCTGAGTAAATCCTTTTTCAGCTGGAGCAGCTGCTTCTTCAACTGGTGCTTCTTCAGCAGCAGCTTCTTCTGTAGCGGCAGAATCAGTAGTTGCAGCAGCAGAATCAACCGCTGCATCAGCAGAGTCCATAGTTTCAGTAGCAGCAGTTTCTGCTACTTCTTCAGTAGCCGCCATATCTTCTTGAGCATAGGCGTTAACGGTACCCAATGAGAGGGCAACGATAGCAAGCAAAGAGAGTGCTTTTTTCATTTTCCTAATTTTTAAATACAAAAGTTTAGATGTTATTCAATGCAGTGTACAAAATACACATTACACATTGAGTCGCCGAAAATACAAAAAATTGGTGTCGATTCCGCACTAAGCGCATTCTCCCGAGATACTCTCAGAAAACTTAACAGCAAATTCATCTTGACTTAGGTTTTGTCCTAAAAGCACCATGGATTTAACCAACGTACTTTCAAATGTCATGTCACTGGCGCTCAATACATTAAACCGTTCTATTGCTGAGGAGCTGTCGTACAATCCTGGTACGATTCTTCCACTGACGCATTGAGACGTATTGATGATTTGGATTCCGGATTTTTCGCAACGCGATAAAAATTCAATAAATGAATGTGAATTTGGTGCATTGCCCGCGCCAAATGTGCGGAGTAATAGAACTTTCCAATCCTTTAGCACCGGCAACTGCTCAAACTTTAAACCTGGATACAGGGTGACCACACCGACAGAAGCATCAATAGACTTTTGAAATGTTGTTGTCCTATTTGATTTCCACAACAGTTCCTCATATACAGTCATTCGTACACCACTTTCTCCTAAGGCCGGGTAGTTGGGCGAAGAGAATGCGTTGAATTCATTTGAAGAGCGTTTGTAGGCCCTATTTCCGCGATACAACTTGTATTCAAAATAAATACAGACCTCTTGAATCAATGGGATGCCGTCTCGCTCCATTGCCGCAAACTCCAATGCACTCAACAAGTTTTCTGTGGCATCCGTGCGCAATACTCCGATTGGCAGTTGAGACCCCGTGATAATCACTGGCTTGTTCAAACCTTGAATCATGAAACTCAATGCACTCGCTGTATACGCCATGGTATCCGTACCATGTAAAATGACAAAGCCGTCGTAGGCGTCGTAATTGACTTCAATTCGCTCCACCAAATCGATCCATCCTTCCGGTTGCATTTCCGAACTATCCACAGGGTGTTGGACCGTAATGACATCAAGCTGAATGGGGAGTAATTCCAATGAAGGAATGGAGGCGCGTAATTCATCGAAATTAACGGGTGCCAATTTTCCATTGGGGTTTTGCTTCATCCCAATTGTACCGCCGGTATATATCAAACAAATCTTGCGCATTACCCAAACAAGTTACGCGTATTTGTCGCACAAAGCGCACTTAATTCTACTGGCGCTACTTCCAAGACCTCAGCCACTGTATGCGCTACTTCCGCCATAAAGGCAGGCTCATTCTTCTCACCCTTAAACGCAGATGGCGTCAAATACGGCGCATCCGTTTCAAGAAGGATTCGATCGCGTGGAATATTTTTTATCACCGGGTCTGTTGCCGCCCGATTGTAGGTGATTACTCCGCCAAGACCGAAATAAAACTCGCCCAAGCGCAAGGCGCGGTTCACTTGTTTTTTACCCCCGCTAAAGCAATGAAAGACTCCACGAACCTTGCCGCTGTGTCGAATTTGAGCCTCCTCAAGAACCGGAAAAATTTCTTTGAAACTATTGCGAACGTGAAGTGCAATGGGCAAACCCCACTCAACGCTCCAATCTATCTGCTGATTCAATGCATCGATCTGAATATCGAGGGTGCTTTGATCCCAATACAGGTCCAACCCTATCTCCCCAACGGCACAGAAACGCGATGGATCCTTGAGGTATTCCGCTTTGAGCGCGTCCAATTGGTTTTGGTAGTCTTCCTTTACGTAACATGGATGCAGGCCGATCATTTGGCGAACGGTAAGCGCTGGGAATTGGTCCACTGCAGCAGCCATTTTTTCCACGCTATGTACATCAATGTTGGGTAAAAGCAACTCAACAACCCCATGGGCAAGGGCGTTTTCTTGAACGGCCTCTTTTCGCTCCACTAGGGAGGCATCATAGAGGTGACAATGGGTATCTATCCACATTAGAGCGGCAGGTTTCCGTGCTTCTTACGAGGAAGTTTTACAGCTTTGTTTTCGAGCATTGCATAGGCACGAATCAAGCGCTGACGGGTCTCTTCGGGAAGGATGACTTCATCGACATACCCACGGTGCGCTGCACGATACGGATTGGCGAAAGCCTCAGCGTATTCTGCTTCCTTTTCAAGCAACTTGGCTCCAGAATCTTCGGCTTCGGCGATTTCTTTTCTAAAAATTATCTCAGAGGCTCCCTTGGCGCCCATCACAGCAATTTCAGCTGTAGGCCAAGCAAAGTTCATATCTGCACCAATCTGCTTTGAGTTCATTACACAATATGCACCGCCGTAGGCCTTGCGAGTAATGACTGTAATGCGGGGAACAGTAGCTTCACTAAAGGCATACAGTAGCTTCGCCCCATTGGTAATGATACCGTTCCATTCTTGATCTGTTCCCGGCAAGAATCCTGGAACATCTTCTAATACTAAAAGCGGAATGTTGAAGGCATCACAGAATCGGACAAAACGCGCACCCTTTGTAGACGCCTGTATGTCCAATACACCCGCTAAATACGACGGTTGATTTGCTACAATTCCGATGCTTTTTCCAGCCAATCGGGCAAAACCAACTACGATGTTCTCAGCAAAATCTCTGTGCACCTCATGGAATGAATCCGAATCGACAATTTCAGAAATGACTTCTTTAATGTCATACGGTTGGTTCGGATTATCGGGTACAATGTTCTTCAACCCCATTCGGGTTTCATCACCCATTTCGTAATCAAGTGCTGGCGGCTCTTCATCACAATTCTGAGGGATGTAGCTCAATAATTTCTTTAAGCCCTCAATCAAGGCGATCTCATTTGGGAAGGTGAAATGGGTTACCCCACTTTTTGTCGCATGTGTACTCGCTCCACCCAACTCCTCGGCCGTTACTTCCTCATGTGTTACCGTTTTAACCACATTTGGTCCGGTAACAAACATGTACGAGGTATCCTCTACCATCATAATGAAGTCGGTCAATGCAGGAGAGTATACTGCACCACCCGCACAAGGCCCCATCATGGCGCTTAGCTGCGGTATTACACCAGATGCCTGAACATTGCGGTAAAATATATCGCTGTAGCCACCGAGGGAAACTACCCCTTCTTGAATACGTGCACCACCACTGTCGTTCAAACCAATAACAGGAGCACCCGTTTTCATAGCGAGCTCCATGATCTTGACAATCTTTTCGGCATGAGCCTCGGCCAAAGATCCACCGAGAACCGTGAAATCTTGAGCATATACATAGGTCAAGCGACCATTAACCGTACCGTAACCGGTAACTACACCATCGCCCAGAACCTTTTGTTTGTCGAGCCCGAAAAGGTTGCTTCGGTGTTCCACTAAGGCGCCCATCTCTTGGAAACTTCCTTCATCTAATAAAAAGTGAATTCGTTCACGAGCGGTAAGTTTTCCTTTGGCATGCTGCGCTTCAATACGCTTTTCGCCGCCGCCTTGTTTGCTTTGCTCGCGCAAGTGCAATAAATGGTCTCTTTTATCCTGCATGGTGGTGGTTCTGTGTTAGTTTATGGCAAGTTACTTCTCAGAGAAGGCATTTCGCAAATCAACTTTGGTATGTCTGTGGAATCTTTTCGTTTCTTTCGCTTTTCTGCGAATCTCAACCTGCTCTTCTTCCGGTAGATTAATGACTTCAACACACTGGGGTGTGCAGCATCCTTCATGTTTTTCAGCACATTCCTCGCACTGAATAAAAAGCAAATTACACGCCTTGTTCGCACAATTGGAATGACGCGCAGAAGGCTGACCGCATTGATGGCATTCAGAAATAATTTCATCCGAAATACATTCGCCCAAGCGTTCGTCAAATACGAAGTTGATTCCATGGAATTTGTTAGGCAGCGCTTCCTCTTTTATTTGACGTGCATAATCTATGATTCCGCCGTGCAGCTGATTTACATCTTTAAAACCGTGGTGCTTCAAAAACGCCGATGTTTTCTCGCAACGAATTCCTCCGGTGCAATACAACAATATTTTGCGGTCTTCTTGACCTTTGAGTTTTTCCAAAACCATGGGCAATTCCTCACGGAAGGTTTCCGCTTCTGGTAAAATTGCTTTTTCAAAGTGACCAATTTCACTTTCATAATGGTTTCGCATGTCAACGACTATTGGGTCATGATTTTCGATGGCCTCGTTCCAGTCCTTTGCGGTCAAATGTTGGCCAACATCTGTTACATCATAATCTTCCGGTTGCAGACCATCGGCAACAATCTGTTCACGAACCTTGATAACCAACTTCAAGAAAGACTTCCCGCCTGTAGGATCGTCAACTGCCATCTTAAAGGGGACATCCTTGAAGTACTCCATTCCATGAACATGCTTCTCGAATGCGTCCCAATGGTGCGCTGGCACGTTCATCTGTGCGTTAATTCCTTCACGACTTACGTAAATGCGCCCGAGGCAGTCCCATTGACTCCATTGCGCGAACAATTCATCACGTAATTCTTTGGGATCGTCAATGATCACGTATTTATAAAACGATAGTGTTTTGCGCTCAAATGTCTCGGCCTCGAGCTTGGCCATGAGCGCTTCGCGGCTCATTTTGTTTACCAATGCTTGTTTTCCTGAATTTGGATCCATGGGGTCTGAATTTCTAGGGCAAAGATAAGTTATCTTTGAGCTACCCAAATCTGATCATTATCATCACAGAACATGAGCGGAACCATTTTAATACTTGGCGCTTGCGGTCAAATAGGAACCGAATTGACCCTTGCCCTACGCCAGAAATACGGAAATGACCGAGTAGTTGCGACGGATATTCGCCAAAGCGAACTTCCAGAACTTCAAAACGGTCCTTTTGAAATCCTCGATGCAAGCGATGCCTCTGCAATGCGAGCAGTTTGCGAAAAATATCAAATTCACACGATGTATCATTTGGTCGCTATGCTGAGTGCGACCGGTGAAAAGTTTCCGATGAAGGCTTGGGACTTGAACATGCAGAGCCTTCTGCACGCCTTGGAATTGGCTCGGGAAGGTGTCATTCAGAAAATATTTTGGCCGAGCTCCATCGCAGTCTTTGGCCCAACGACGCCAAAAGAAAATACCCCTCAGCAAACCATTATGGAACCCTCAACGGTCTACGGCATCTCAAAACTTGCTGGAGAACGCTGGTGTGAATACTACTTCAATAAATACGGTGTAGACGTGCGATCCATTCGCTACCCCGGACTCATTTCTTGGAAATCACAACCGGGCGGCGGCACCACGGATTACGCCGTGGAGATTTATTACAAGGCCATTGAGGAAGGGCGCTATACGGCTTTCTTGAGCGAGCGCCGTGCGCTGCCAATGATGTACATGGACGACGCCATTCGCGCTACCATTGAACTGACTGAAGCTCCTCCGGAAAACGTAAAGGTTCGCAGCAGCTATAATCTGGCCGGAATTAGTTTTGACCCGATAACCATTGGCAACAGTGTGGCCAAATACGTTGATGGATTCACCATGGATTGTGTGCCCGATTTCCGCGAGGAAATCGCAGCAAGCTGGCCAGCGAGCATAGACGATTCACAGGCACAAAAAGATTGGGGTTGGTCGATGGAATTTGATTTAGATTCCATGACGCAGGCCATGCTTGAAAATTTAAAAGTAAAGTTGGGGAAGTAGGTACGAATTAAAGTTCGACCTCGAAATACTCGGAAGCTCCCTCATATCCCGAGACTTTGCGTTGGCCCTTGTGCTCGAAACCTAGTGCCTCAAGCACTCGGATGCTTTCATGATTATCCGGACTGGTAATGGCAGAGAGTTTTTGTTGGCCGAAATCTTCCTTCGCTGCCTTCATGATTCTCATTGCACTCTCGCGAATGTAGCCGTGTCCTTCAGTCGTTGGCAGCAATGCGTATCCCAGGTCAACCAAGGGCATGTCTTCTCTAGAATACAAACCACAAACACCCACCTTCTGACCGGTTGATTTCAACACCAAGGTATAGTTTGCAAAGCCCAATTTGCGCATTTGAGTGAGGGTTCTGCTGCGAATGTAATTTCGGGCATCTTCTTCCGAATGAAGGTTGCGATCGCCAATAAAACGGATGGCCTTGGGCGCGGTGAAGATGGCTAGAATCAGTTCCGCATCTTCCTCCGTGGTGGGTCGGATATGCAATCGGTCCGATTCAAAACTCAAGTATTTACTCATTCTCAGAATCCTTGTACCAACTGCTGTATTTCTGATAGTTGTTCGCAATGCGCTCGATCTCGCCTTCCCGCAGGCGCGCAGGTACGGGTCCAATTTCCTTTGCCGGCACACCTGCCCACAAGGTACCCGGTGCAAGTTTCTTTCCTTGCGTCACCACCGATCCGGCAGCAACAATGCAGCCTTCACCGACCACACAGTCGTCCATTACGATTGCCCCCATGCCAATAAGCACATTGTCTTCTATGGTACAGCCATGCACAATGGCATTGTGACCAATGCTCACGTTATTGCCCACCGTCGTCGGGTATTTTTCGTACGTGCAATGCACCGTGGCGTTATCTTGGACATTCACCTTGTGGCCAAAAGTGATGGCATTGACATCGCCGCGGACGACGCTTCCAAACCAAAAACTGCAACCATCACCGCAACGAAATTGACCAATTACCGTCGCATTTTCAGCTAAAAAACAATCGGACCCAAATGAGGGAGTATGACCTAAAAGCGGTTTGACTAAAGCCATTGTGTCTGGAATTAAGGTTCTCTTTTCAAATGTACACTTTGCAGCATTTACCACGTACCTTTGCATCAACAAACAACCCCACATCATGGATATCAAGCGCGTACCGGTTAGCATTTATGCCGAAATGACCCCAAATCCAAAGGTCATGAAGTTTGTAAGCAACAAAATGTTATTGCAAACAGATTCTGCTGAATTCAGAAACATTGAAGAGGCTAAGCCTTCTCCATTGGCGACCAAGCTGTTCCATTTTCCCTTCGTAAAAGAGGTTTTCATCTCAGGGAATTACATCGCAATTGCGAAGTATGACGTAGTTGAATGGGACGATGTGGCTCAAGAAGTTCGCATTTTCATTACAGAATTCCTGCAAGATGGCGGTGTTGCCGTTCATGAGGACCAATTGGCACCTGCCGAGGCAGCAGCTTCTGAAGCGGAAGGCTCACCCGTTGTTCGCCCCGAAGATTTGGGCGAGATTGAAGGTCGCATCGTGGACATATTGGAAGAATACATCAAGCCTGCTGTTGCGCAGGACGGCGGAAACATTGCCTTCATGGGCTACAAGGATAAAGTGGTTGAAGTTCAGCTTCAAGGTGCTTGTTCCGGTTGTCCTTCTTCCACCATGACCTTGAAAAACGGAATCTTAAGCATTCTTCAAAAAATGCTGCCAACCCTCGTTGACGATGTAGTCGCAGTAAACGGTTAAGAGAAATTTATACCCCATAAAAAAAGGCGGCCCTGCGGGCCGCCTTTTTTATGCTTGTACTTTTTTCGCCTTAAGCGGTTTGCATTCCCATCATTTTAAGGTGACGGAAGTGCCCTTTAACGGCGCTAATGGTAGTCTTGTACTCGTTGTATGGCAACTGGAATTCAGCCGCAGTTTTACGAACGATTTCAGCAATTTTCGGGTAATGCACATGATTGATCGTAGGGAACAAGTGGTGCTCTACTTGGAAGTTCAATCCACCAGTATACCACGTTACCAACCAATTCTTGGTAGCAAAGTTTGCCGTGGTCTTTAGCTGATGCTCTAAAATGCTTGTATTGGCAACCTCTTCTTCTGTTGGGAACTCTGCCTTATCAACAACATGGGCCAATTGGAATGTAATAGAAAGGATAAATCCAGCCATTACATGCATCACGAAATTACCCCAAAGCACCATGTACCACGGAGCGCCCAAAAGCATTGGCAAAACATAGAAGACTGCAAAGTGGAATCCTTTTCCTACAATAAGCTTTGTCCAAACCATAGCCAAGCTTTGGTCCTTTGCCTTGAAAAGGTCGGACTTATTGTAATTGACAACCTGCTTGAAGTCCTTTTCCAACAACCATTTCCATGTCATTAGCGTGTAGGCCAATGGCGCATAGATGTGCTGGTATTTGTGCTTCGGCTTGAGCTCTTGGCTCGGGTGGAAACGGAACATACTTCCGGTTTCGATATCGTCATCATGACCATCCACATTGGTATGCGTGTGGTGTTTCATGTTGTGTTGCACTCTCCAAGTGTATGAATTACCCGCCAACATGTAGATGGACGCGCCGATCTTTCTGTTGATCCATTCGTTACGAGTGACGGTATTGTGCAATGCGTCGTGCATTAGATTCATTCCTACACCGGCCATACCCAATCCTGTAACTGCCCACAATAGCGTGGTCATTCCAAAGCTTTGGTATCCGATCAAGAAGAATACAAATGGTGCTAAATAAATGGTCAAGTTAGCAACCGCTTTGATGTAATAGCGGTAATCTGCGAACGTTGACTTTTGATTTTCTTTGAAGTAGGCACGAACACGCTTGCGCACTTCTGACTGAAAATCACTGGTACTTTTAAATCTTAACATGAATTTTTTGTTAATCAGGTGATGAAGATAGAAAACAGCGGGCTAAATCTTGTGACAAATGGTACTTTTGCAGCCAAACAACACAATACATCATGCTCAAAAACGTAAATCCCACTGAGTTAAAGGCTTGGAAGAAGTTAAAAAAGAACTTCGACTCCGATAAACGTACCTTAAAAACGCGCTTTTTCGAAGATCCAGACCGATTCTCTAAATATAATATCAAGTGGGACGGCATATTGTTCGATTTCTCGAAGAATATCTTTGGTTCTGAGACCTTCGCTTTGTTCCAAGAATTGCTTGACGAAGCAGGCGTTCGAGAGGCAATTGCACAGCAACAAGGCGGCGATAAAATCAATGTAACCGAAGGACGTTCTGTATTGCACACCGCTCTGAGAAACATGAGTGGAAATGCGATCGAAGTGGATGGCAAAGATGTGATGCCAGATATCAAAGCCGTTTGGGCGAAATTGGCTGCATTCAGCAATGATGTACGTTCTGGCTCATGGAAGGGCTGCACTGGAAAACGAATTACTGATGTAGTAAATATCGGAATCGGAGGAAGTGATTTGGGCCCTCGCATGGTGATCAACGCATTGAAACCCTTCGTGACAGAGGAGATGAATTTCCATTTTGTTGCGAACGTTGATGGTGCAGATTTGTGGGAAGTGCTGAAAAAGGTGAACCACGAAACTACCCTGTTCATTATCGCTTCTAAGACCTTCACCACGCAAGAAACCATGAAGAATGCACACAGCGCTAAAGAATGGTTCTTAGCCGAAGGTGGTGCACCTTCAGATGTTGCGAAGCACTTTGTCGCGGTGAGCACCAACGCAGATGGGGTTTCAAAGTTTGGTATTGATACCAACAACATGTTTGGATTCTGGGACTGGGTCGGCGGTCGTTACAGCGTATGGTCGGCCATTGGCTTACCGGTTATTTTAGCCATTGGATTCCAAGGATTCCAGTCATTCTTGAACGGGGCCCATGCAATGGATAAACACGTTGCGAATGAGCCTTGGCATAAGAACATCCCCGCCATGATGGCCGTACTAGGAATTTGGTACCGCAACTTCCACGGGGCTGCCAGCCACGCGATCCTTCCTTACGACCAATACCTCGATCGCTTTGCCGCATATTTCCAACAAGGCGATATGGAAAGCAACGGCAAATATGTCGATCGTAATGGAAATAAAGTGAACTATGCTACCGGACCAATTATCTGGGGCGAGCCCGGAACCAACGGTCAACACGCTTTTTACCAATTAATCCATCAAGGAACCGATTTGATTCCAGCCGATTTCATTGCGGCGAAAAAGCCATTACACGGCCTTAAAGATCACCATCCTATTTTGCTGGCCAACTTCATCGCGCAAACTGAGGCATTGATGAAAGGAAAAACCCGCAACGAAGTTGAGATCGAGATGCGCCAAGCAGGTTTAGGCGATGCTGAAATGGAAAATATCGCGCCGTACCGCGTTTTTGAAGGAAATCGTCCAACCAACAGCATTGTCTTGGATGAGGTAAATCCTTACCACTTGGGTCAACTGATCGCTGCTTACGAGCACAAAATTTTCATCCAAGGCTACATCTGGAATGTATTCAGCTACGATCAATGGGGAGTAGAACTAGGTAAGGTTCTTGCAAAAGCAGTCTTGACCGAGCTTAATGGCACTGGCATCAAGCACGAACACGACAGCTCCACAACAGCGCTTATCAACTACTTGAAGGGCTAAAAACTAGCCTATAGAAGCACGAAAATCGTCCAGTAATTCATTGAGTTGCTGGGCGTTTTTATTTGGAAAATCCCAAGCTATTTGCTCAATCAAACTTTCTTGAACCAAGGAAGTAATGATGTCGTTACCGCGATTTGTCAGTTCAATGTGAAACAGCCTGCGGTCTTCCTTATACCTGTTTTTTTCAAGAAGTTCCATCGCTACCAATCGGTCCACCATGCGGCTCGCATCGCTCATTTTATCCAACATGCGATCGCGGATTTCCGAGGTAGTGACGCCTTCAGACCCCGCACCTTTGACAATGCGCAACACGTTATATTGCTGCATCGTTAAACCGTATTCTTTGAGTTCGTCCATTATTCTTCCTTTGAGAATATTGTACGAGTAAATCAGGTTGACAATGAGTTTTGCTTGTTCGGAAGCAAAAGACGATTGCTGTATTTCCTGCTCTAAAGCCATTTAAATTGAGTGTTTAAACAACAATCTAACAAAAAAAAGACTCGAGCGTTCAGCCCGAGCCTATATTAATTTTACACCGTCATGATGTCCTGCTCTTTCTTCACATACATTGCATCACATTTAGCAATGTAATCGTCAGTCATTTTCTGGATATCATTTCCATAATCCTTTTGAAGATCTTCGCTCAACCCATCGTTGCCCAATTTCTTCAATTCGTCCATGGCGCTTTTACGTGCAGCGCGCACACCTACCTTAGCACTTTCACATTCCGCCTTGGCCAATTTCGCCAAGTCTCGTCGACGCTCTTCTGTCAAAGGTGGTACTGAGATGATCACACTCTCACCGTTGTTCATAGGATTAAAGCCCAAACCAGCATTTAGAATGGCCTTCTCAATCTCAGGTATTAATGTTTTTTCCCAAGGCTGTATACTAATGGTACGCGCATCAGGTGTATTGACATTACTGACTTGTTGCAATGGAGTTGCGGCACCATAATAATCCACCATAACACCCTGAAGCATTGATGGATTGGCACGGCCAGCGCGTATTTTAACCAAGGCTTTTTCCATGTGAGACAACGCCTTGTCCATATCATCTTTAGTAGCGTCAAATAGGAAGTCTATTTCGTCTTGCATACTGTCTTTCTTAATTCGTTACAATGGTTCCAACGCCATGTGTACCCTCAATTACCTTCATGAGGTTTCCAGGCGTGTTCATATCAAACACTATGATGGGAAGTTCGTTCTCCTTACTCAAAGTAAAAGCGGTCATGTCCATAACATTCAGCCCCTTATCATATACCTCTTTGAAGCTCAAAGATTCGTACTTAGTCGCCGATGCGTCTTTCTCTGGATCCGCTGTATAGATACCGTCTACACGAGTACCTTTTAAAATTACATCAGCCTGAATCTCAACAGCGCGCAAGGTGGCACCTGTATCTGTGGTGAAGTATGGATTGCCCGTACCGGCCGAGAAAATGACCACACGGCCCTTCTCCAAATGACGAATCGCCCGGCGACGAATAAATGGCTCAGCCACCTTATCCATTTCAATTGCACTCTGCAAACGGGTATTGACCCCTGCATTCTCCAAAGCACCTTGCAAGGCTAAACCATTGATTACTGTAGCGAGCATTCCCATGTGATCTGCTTGAACACGGTCCATTCCTTGAGACGCACCACTTATTCCACGGAAAATATTGCCGCCACCAATGACTACACCTACTTGAACACCTTTTGCTACTACGGCCTTGATTTCGTCTGCGTATTCTGCGATACGCTTTGGATCAATACCAAAATCATTCTCCCCCATCAGGGCTTCTCCACTGAGTTTGAGGAGGATTCGATTGTACTTCATCTCTTTTGGTTTGAACACAAATATACCGATAGAAACCCCCATGATGCAACGACTTCGATTCAAGTTTTCCCCCTTTTTCGCAAGAGTGTAGCGCAAAAAAAAGCGCGTCGGCAATGCCGACGCGCTCCATATAGCTTTAGCGTGCTCTAGATTATAGAGATACGCGCTTGAAATCTACTACTTCCAAACCAGCTTGAACGCTAGTCAAGTATTTAGCAACACTCATCTTAGAATCTTTGATGAAGTCTTGGTCAACCAAAGTGTTCTCCTTGAAGAATTTGTTCAAACGACCAGCAGCGATCTTATCCAACATTTCTTCTGGCTTACCTTCTTGACGTGCCAATTCCTTACCTACTTCCAATTCGCGAGCAATAATGTCTTCAGAAACTGAATCACGGTTCAAAGCAACTGGGTTCATTGCAGCAGCTTGCATTGCTACATCTTTACCAGCCTCTTCAGCCTCAGCAGTCAAACCTACCAATGTACCGATTTTGTTACCCATGTGAATGTAAGAAGCAACGTATGCAGCGTTTACAGTAGCCAATTCAGCAACCTCAAGCTTCTCACCGATTACACCAGTTTGTTCTTGCAATTTTGCAGCTACGGTCAAACCAGCTTCAAATTCAACAGCGCTGAATTCTTCTGCAGTCTGAACGCCACTAGCTAGTGCGATATCAGCCAATTTGTGCGCCAAAGCAACGAAATCATCGTTCTTCGCTACGAAGTCTGTTTCACAAGACAACTTAACGATTACACCTTTATCAGCACCGTTAGTTTTAGCGATAACCGCGCCTTCAACAGCGTCACGATCCGCGCGCTTAGCAGCTACTTTTTGACCTTTTTTGCGTAGGATGTCGATTGCAGCTTCGAAGTCACCTTCAGCTTCAACCAAAGCTTTCTTACAATCCATCATCCCTGCACCTGTTTGCTTTCTGAGTTTATTTACATCAGCAGCGGTAATGTTTGCCATGATATTAAGTTTAAAATTGTGTTTGAATTATAAAAGAGAGCCGTAAAGGTTATCCTCACGGCTCTCCGAAAAAAATCTATTCTATTAACAAAGTGCTAAGTTTAGACCTTAGCAGCTTTCTTTTCGATTTTTGCTTGCTCGGCAACCGCTTTGTCACTCTTACGTTGTGACAAACCTTCTTTGATACCCGCTGTTACACGCTCCAAAATAACTGCGATACTTTTAGAAGCATCATCGTTAGAAGGAATAGCGTAATCAACGCGACGTGGGTCCGAGTTTGTATCCACCATCGCAAAGGTTGGGATGCCCAACTTGATGGCTTCATCTACAGCAATGTGTTCACGCTTAATGTCAACGATAAACAAGGCAGCTGGAAGACGGTTCATGTCTTCTACAGAACCAAAGTCCTTTTCCAATTTTGCACGTTGGCGATCTACTTGTAGACGCTCACGCTTCGAAAGAGTTTCAAACGTACCGTTTTCCTTCATCTTGTCGATGCTCTGCATCTTCTTGATGGCTTTGCGGATGGTTACGAAGTTTGTCAACATACCACCTGGCCAACGTTCAGTTGCGTAAGGCATGTTTACATCGCCTGCGTATTTCGCTACGATTTCTTTCGCTTGCTTCTTCGTAGCAACGAAAAGGATTTTACGACCTGATGCAGCAATTTTCTTCAATGCTTCAGTAGCTTCAGTAAGCTTAGCATCTGTCTTGTGCAGGTCAATTACGTGGATTCCGTTACGCTCCATAAAGATGTAAGGAGCCATGTTTGGATTCCACTTACGGGTCAAGTGTCCAAAGTGAACACCTGCATCCATGAGGTTTTTAATGTTGTCTGTTACTGCCATTTTCTTGAGTTTACTTTCCGTAGTAAGCAATGTGCTAGTAGCCTTTTACAGAGTCTAGCCCATTTGGATACTAAATCTCGATTAACGTTTAGAGAACTGGAATTTCTTACGTGCTTTCTTCTGTCCGAATTTCTTACGCTCAACCATACGAGGGTCACGAGTAAGAAGTCCGACGGGCTTCAATGCTGTACGATTCTCCTGATCAATTTCAGAAAGAATACGACTTACACCCAAACGGATTGCCTCAGCTTGACCAGTGATACCACCACCTACAACGTTTACTTTAACGTCGTATTTGCCAGTAGTCTCTGTCAAAGAGAAAGGCTGCTCCAATTTGTAGTGCAAAGGTGCAGTAGTGAAGTAGTCCTTGTAGTCCTTGCCGTTGATGGTGATGGCACCATTGCCCTCATCCATGTAGACACGAGCTACAGAAGATTTACGTCTCCCAATTGCGTGAAACTTTGCCATTTATTATTACTTATTTGATTTCATTAATATTGATTGCCGTAGGCTGTTGTGCCTCGTGCTTGTGCTCAGCACCTGCATAAACGTGTAGGTTGCGGAACAACTCAGCCCCCAAACGATTCTTAGGAAGCATTCCTTTTACCGCTTTTTCTACAACGCGCTCTGGGAACTTCGCCATCATTTGCTCAGGGTTAGTTGTACGCTGACCACCTGGGTAACCCGTGTGCCATACGTAGGTTTTGTCTGTCATTTTATTGCCAGTCAAAACAACTTTCTCTGCGTTTAGAATGATCACGTTATCTCCACAGTCAACGTGAGGCGTGTAATTAGGCTTGCGCTTACCTCTTAGAAGCAAAGCAACTTTTGAAGCTAGACGACCCAAAGTTTGGCCTTCTGCATCTACTACTACCCAGTTCTTGTCTACGGTCGCCGCGTTGGCTGAAACTGTTTTGTAACTTAATGTATTCACCGCTATAGCGTTTTATATGTTATTTGATTGCCGAAACAACCCCCTAAAAAGGGCTGCGAAAATACATCTTTATTTGCCTAACAACCAAAAATCTACAAACAAATTGTTAGCATGTTTCGGGAGGCCTACTTTTTGTGTTGCAGGAATGATGTATATAAACGAACTTGCCGAGCATGCAAAAATACCTCAAATACCCCATTCTAGCTGCATTTATCTTATTATCAAATGCTTCCTATGGCCAAAAATGTGGCCATGATCTCCTAGAAGAAGAACTCAAACGTAATAATCCCAACTACGAATCGGACTGGTCCGAGTTCATCAACACCATCGATTTTGATTACGACAACAAGACCGAAGGAACAGTTTTTACCATTCCCGTCGTCGTACACATCATCTATGACGATGCATCCGACAACATTACCGACAAGCAAGTTAAGAATGCCATTGAGGTATTAAACGAAGATTATCGCCGTCAGAATTCAGATAAAACGAATACTCGCGCCACCTTCACTGGGGTAGCTGCCGATTGTGAGATTGAATTCAAATTGGCCAAACTCGATCCCAATGGAAACTGTCATACGGGGATTACGCGCACTCAAAGTGCACTTTCTGTAAACGCGAACAACAACGTTAAAGGCTTGAAGAGCTGGCCACGCACGAAATACGTGAACATCTGGGTAGTGAACTCTATCGACTTGGGAAGTTCAGGTCAGGGAACGGTTCTTGGCTATGCGTACAAACCAAGCCCCGGTCAAAGCACAACCTATGATGGCATTGTCATTCGTCATGACCGCATGGGCCGCATCGGCACGAGCTCAAGCCGTGGTCGCACCCTCACTCACGAGATGGGCCATTATCTGGGTCTAGATCACCCGTTCAAAGGCGGTTGTTTCCAAGGCGATAATTGTGCGGACACTCCTCCTGTGGATGAGGCAAGTTTCGGTTGTGACCTTACCGCCAACACTTGTTCAAATGACAACCCGAACCTTCCCGATCAGATCGAAAATTACATGGATTATGCAGATGATGACTGTGTGAACATGTTCACCGACGATCAAAAGGCCATCATGCGCGCAAGCTTAGGTTCAGCCTCTTTGCGCGGGTATTTAATTACCGCAACCAACGCGACAGCCACGGGGATAGATCCTCAAGCCGTCCTACCGTGTGCGCCACAAGCGAAGTTTGAGGCCAGTCAATCGGTTATTTGTAATGGAACTACAGTCCAATTCACGGACAAAAGTGAGTTCGGGAATCCAACCAGTTGGTCGTGGTACTTCCCGGGTGGAACGCCTTCAACTTCTACAGCCCAGAATCCCACGGTGACCTATGCCTCAATGACTGGGATCGGATATAAGAACTATACCGTTGGCCTTACCGTATCCAATGCCACTGGATCAACGCAATCCTTGATCGACGGATACATGAGTGTAAGAAGAAACGGCGGCGGCACTCACATGTGGGTGAACAACTTCAGCTCGGGATTTGAATTCCACGATATTCCAAATGGCACTTGGCACGTTGAGAATACCGATGGCGATGCCATCAAATGGGAGCGCAACAGCTATAATCACTTTGAAGGCAACTATTGCGTAAAACTCGACAACTTCAACAATGACCCAGATAATTCAGATGCACTGATCACAGATCAAATTGTAGTGGATCGCGCTACGGCCATGTCTTTCGGCTTCCGTTATGCCATTGCGAGCAAGCCTGGTCAAGCACAGGATAAATTGAGAATTAGCGTGAGTCAAGATTGTGGGGAGACTTGGGAAGAAGTGCGTACCATATTAGGGCCACTACTTTATGCAGCCTTGAATAAGTCTACACCTTGGAATCCAACCTCAGCAGGTAATTGGAGAAGTACCAGTATCAACTTAAACGACTACGCTGGAGGCGCACCGATTATGATCAAGGTTGATTTCATTTCAGGTGGGGGTAATAATGCGTTCTTGGATGCATTTAATCTCGATGTTACACTCGACCAGAATGAATTGACTACAAACGGCATTAAAATATTCCCGAATCCAAGCAATGGCTACTTCCAAGTAGAAGGACTGCCTGCAGGTACGGCGTACCGCATCTTCAGTATAGACGGCCGCGAGATTCAAAAAGGCACATTAGGTTTGGATGCCAGTCTCCAGGTCAATGCCACCCCGGGGTATTACATCTTCCAAACAGAAGGTCTTCGCAAGCAATTGATCATTCAATAAGCAGCAATCCTACTCGGCGAAGCCACCGGCTGAGCCGCAAAATTTGAGCATAAAAAAAGGCGCCCCGTGGGGCGCCTTTTTTGTGGGTCGCTATTTGCGAATTTCCTCTTCGATCTTCGTTGGAATCATCACGTCGACCGGATGTTCTTCAAGGTATTCAAGCAGTCCGTTGTAATCTTCTACCAAGAAGGTCATGACCGTTTGTGTGGCTTCTTCGGTGCGCTTGGATAATTGGTCAAACAAGGCTTGCTCATTGCTGCCCCAAGCACGTGCAGAGCTCAGTAGCTGCCACAATGAACTGCCCCACTGGCTTGACCAAACTTCCGGCTGTTCGAAGTATCCCTTGGTTTCGGTCTTGCCAAACACATGATGGCGCGCAGCTTCCAATGCTTTTGCAGTGGCTTTTACGGTATCTACCAACGCCGAATCAGAAGCATAGGGTTCGCGTTTTAACAGCGCTTGTAAGCGTTCGATGTTCTCGTTGGCTTGCGCTAAGGATTGGACCGCGAGGTCTAAATCTCCCTCGATACCTTCGATGGCTTTAAACGCTTGGCGGCGTGCGGCCAAGTCGTCCTCACTCACCCAACTGTTCATGCGGTAATCGTATTCCACTTTCAAAGGCTGTGAAGCGGTTTGACCGTCCCAATTCATGGTGACCGTGTAAGTTCCCGGCAACACCGGAGCCCCGCGGCGATCGCTTTGCTCCTTCTGTTCTTTACGAACCTTGAACTCAGGGTATTCGGTTCCCTTTTCCCACATCGCCCAGCGCCAGTTTTGCAGTCCAGCCTCTTTTACGCCGATGTATTGGGTGTAGATGGTATCTCCGGCCTCATCTTGGTAGTCGACACGAAGCTTCTTCTTATTGTCCTCGGCAACCTCTGGAAGGTAGGCGGTCATGCGCGCTCCGAACGGACGGTTGTCTCCACGGAAGGTGGACATACCTGCGAATCGTACACCGGGGCTTTGACGACGTTCCCACTGGTAGGCCATTGGCGGCTCGAAGAACGTAGGTGAGCTGAGGCCTTTGCCCGAAGCTAAAACTCTCAAGGGCTCAATGTCGTCAATGACCCAAGCACCGCGCCCGAAGGTACCAAGGACCAAATCCTTTTCGCGGGCTTGGAACGCCAGGTCCATCACTTGGACGGTGGGTACTTCCTTCGTCCATTTCGTATACGTGGCACCGCCATCAACGCTGGCATAGAGCCCGTATTCGCCGCCGACGAAGATGAGGTTCGGTTCGACAGGGTCCTGCCAAACACTGAGAATTGGTCCGAAAATATCGCTATCGTCCACCATACGAGTGACCTTCTTTCCAAAATCTTCCACCTTGTAGAGGTACGCGCTCCAATTGTTCCGGCGGTAATCGTTCGCCACGACCCAAGCGGTTCCTTTATGATAATCCGACGCACGAATCTGAGGAATCCACGATCCTTCCGGGAGCCCTTTGAGCTTGCCACTCAAATCTGTCCAATTCGCGCCACCGTCCATGGTCACATGAAGTTTCCCATCGTCCGAACCGGTCCAAATCACATTTTGATCCAAGGCGCTCGGCGCAATAGCGAGCAAACACGTGTGGTTTTCCGCCCCCGTAACATCATAGGTCAGCCCCCCGCTCTCGAGTTGCTTTTGTTTCTCCGGATTATTCGAGGTCAAATCCGGACTGATAATGGTCCAATTCTTCCCATTGTCCGTGCTCTTATGCAAATACTGTGAGCCAAAGTACAAGCTGGTCTCCGGCTGGTGCGGATCGAGCGCAATAGGTGCATTCCAGTGCCAGCGCAACTTTTTCCCTTCCGGGTGTGCTGGTTTGATGAGCTCCGAATAACCGGTCTGCGTGTTGACCAATCCAACATTTCCTTCTTGGCTCTGCGCATAGGCCGCATCCGTTCGTCCAGGCACAGGCACCACGTCAAAGCCATCTCCAAAGAATAGTTCGCTCCACTCTTCATTGCGTATGCCATCCGTTGTAAGGCTGTAGGCCGGCCCCATCCAAGAGCCATTGTCTTGCATCCCGCCGTAGACGTTGTACGGCAGCTGGTCGTCGACGTTAATGTGGTAAAATTGGGCCAACGGGAGGTTCTCTACGAAGTGCCAACTCTCGCCATAGTCGTAGGAGATGTTCATCCCACCGTCATTCCCCTCAATGATGTGTGCCGGGTTCGCCGGATCGATCCACATGGCGTGGTGATCTGGGTGAATGCGGTTATAGGGAGTGATGGTTTTCCAATTCTTTCCGCCATCGTCACTGCGCGTCACATAGGTCCACAAGCTGTACACGCGGTCTGGATTTTGTGGGTCCACTCTCAAATCTGCATAGTAGAACGGACGGTTTCCCGCCTGCTCACTTTCGGTCACTTTGAACCAATTCTTGCCGCCGTTCGTGCTCTTATACACGCCGTTTTTCTTCTCGGTTTCAACGAGGGCATAGACGATATTCGAATTGGACGGTGCAATACCTAATCCAATGCGGCCCAGATTCCCCTTCGGCAATCCGTCGTCCTCACCTAGTTTCTTCCAATGCTCCCCTCCATCGTAGGTAATGAACAATCCGCCCGAAGGACCACCGCTGGTAAAGAACCAGGGCTCTCTGCGGTACTCCCACATATTGGCAATCAACTTTTTCGGGTTGTTCGGATCCATTACGAGATCTCCAGCACCGGTTTTTCCATCAATGTATAGGCTTTGGGTCCAATTCTTCCCTCCATCCGTCGTCTTATATACACCTCGAGGACTGTCTCCCCAAGCCGATCCGGTAGCACCTACATAGACCTCATCAGTATTCGATGGATTGATCAAAATTCGGTGAATGGTGCGGGTCTCTTCCAAGCCCAAGCACTCCCAGCTCTCGCCGCCATCATAGCTTTTGTACAACCCGTAACCGCTGGTTTGAGAGTTTCGAGGGTTCCCCTCGCCCGTTCCTAGATAAATGATATCTGGATGCGTAGGGTCGATGGCAATAGCACCAATGGAAGCCACCTTCTCGTTTTGGAAAAGCGGCGACCAACTTTGGCCATTGTTCTCACTTACCCACAATCCACCGCTGGCAGATCCTGCATAGATGGTGGTTGGGATATTGGGGTGGGCCGTAATACACGTAACTCGGCCGCTCATGCCGGCGGGTCCGATGTTTCGAACACTGAGCCCTTCCATGATTTGGGTCAACGGGCTGGGTTTGTCTTGTGCGTTGGTGTTTAGGTGAAGTGCAATGAGCGCTACTGCGAGTAAGCGAATCTTCGAAATAAACCTCATAATTTAATCTTGTCTATTGTATTAAATGTTCCAACCCGTGCGGTACGCTCTGGTTACCCATTGATTCGCAGGATCGTAGTTAGTGATTTTCATATTCTCTCCGTCCCAATTCAATCGGGTACGCCCTGGATACTCGTATGGCGCCCAGTCTGTCGAGGTTTTTCCTGGTTTCAAATGCTTCTCTTGGTAGGCCTTTATCGCCAAGTTCCCCATCAATACGGCCTCTGTCAAAGGACCCGCCACACTGAACGGAGAGGAAGTTTCTGCCTTTCCTAAGATGCCGTCCACGAAGTTGGCGATGTGTCCAGAGGTGTCGTTCGCCACGCGCACTAAGGTCTTCGCAGGCAAGGCTGGAGTCGATCCATCGGCCATGTAGATTCTTGGATTGCGGCTGTAGGTATCCGTCACTAAGATTCCTTTTGAACCATAGAATACACTTCCGCCGTCCCAGTTCCCCGGCATATCATCCTCCGGCAATAGGTCGGGACGCTCTGGCATTAACCCGCCGTCGTACCAATTGAGTTTGACTTCACCAAAGTCGGCATGATCAAAGGTTAATCGGACCACCGAGCTAGGTGGACAAACGCCTTCGTAATCTGCTTCTACAAAATCGCCTGCCCACATGGTGGTGCAACTGGCTTCCGCGGAAGTTGGATAGCCCAAGCTCATCGCGCGGTAGGGCGTCTCCATGATGTGACAACCCATATCGCCCATGGCTCCCGTTCCAAAGTCCCAGAAACCGCGCCACTTAAACGGCAAGTAGCGGTGATTAAATTCGCGCATGGCAGCTGGACCTAACCAAAGGTCCCAGTCCAAATAATCTGGCACTGCTTCACCTTGCGTAGGCGGCTCCAAACCTTGCGGCCAAACCGGTCGGTTCGTCCAACAATCTACCTTATTTACGGGGCCAATGATGCCGGCCTCAATAATCTCTTGTGCAGTTCGAATGCCGTCTGAGGAGGCACCCACATCCCCCATTTGAGTGATCAATCCTTTATCTGCGGCCACTTGGGTCATGGTTCTAGCCTCCATGATATTGTGCGTCAGTGGCTTTTCTACGAAGGCATGCTTTCCGGCGCGCATGAAAGGCAACGAAGTGACGGCGTGCGTATGGTCTGGAGTAGCACAAAATATGGCGTCCAATTCGCCCAAGTGCTTGTCATAGATCTTGCGGAAATCGCGATACGTTTTAGCGCCCGGCTCCAAGTTGTAAGCTTCCGCACCTCTTTTGTCGCTGACGTCAGCAAGGGCCACAAACTTAACTTGGCCCGTATTTCGCAATCCTTTGAGTACGCCTAATCCTCGGCCACCGACCCCGATTCCTGCCATATATACCGTATCGGAAGGAGCAATATGAATTCCACCAAGCACGTGCGACGGAACTATGCTTATGCCTGCCGCAGCAGCGGCCGTTTTCTTAATGAATGATCTTCTATCCATAAGGAGTTGATTATGGTTTTGTTTGAGAGGTTGGGGGCAAGAAGTTACACAATATTGATATACCTTGGTAGTACTAAAACCCTTCACCATGAAAGCATTTCAAAAAGCCGTTTTCGTATTGACCTTTATCGGGGCCAGTTTTTTAGCCAACGCACAATACCGTGAAATTGGCATTGTCTCGAGTGCCAGTATGGGCATAATGTATGGGCCAGTGCTCGATGCAAGACCGGTTTTTAAATGGGGCAAAAGCATTCAAAGTGTGCGTGCACTTCGAATTGACCGCACCTACATGAACTACAGCACCTACAATGGCCAGAGCTATTGGAACATTTCAACGGGGGCATTTTTCGGACAAGAATGGCGTAAACCGATTACGGACAAATTCTACTTTCTGCACGGACCTGAGATCGGTGGATTCTACTCCAATGGGACAAATTATTCAAGCGTAAACCCCGCCGTTCGCTACCAATTGGGAATGCTTTACAAGGTCAATCCAAATATCAATATTGGCCTCGCTACACCACTTTCATTATCTGGTAACTTTAGCAAAAGCAATGGGGTTTGGACTCAAAGCTCCTTCAATATGGGATTGTTCAGCGATACCAATTACCTGATTTTGACCTACGCCTTCGAGAAACAAAAAAAATAAGGCACAAAAAAAGGCCGCGCGATGCGCGGCCTTTTTCATGATATTCATCTCGGGTTATTTACCCATCATTTCTTCTTTTAGGCTTTCTTGAGCAGGTACGCCACCTAACCAAATGCCAAACAAGGCTTGTTTGAATGCTAGACCTTTAAACGTTCCGCGCTGTTCACCGTTTTTGTATAGGTAAACGGCATCACCTGCGTGGTATGTCAAAAGGATTTCATCGCCTTTAACGAACTCATCGCTCAAGTACTTTTTAAACATCTCAACGTCGTTTGGAGAAGATTTACCCGCAGTGGTGTTTTCAAAACCCTCTTCCAATGCTTCGATGAAACGATCACGCGTTACAAGTCCTGATGCAATAACAATGCGAATCCCCATGTTTTCGTCTGCCATCACTACCTCGTCAGCATTTGAGGTTTTCGCAGGTACGTATAAGGCACCGACGTACAAGTCTAGGAAGCCAAATTTTTCTCTCAAACCACCACCGTTCAAGACGGTGTTTTGATCATTGATCGAAAGTTTAGTTGGGAAGTCGATTCCTTCGATGTTCTTAGTCTGTGCATCTACCGAAACGGATGCTGCGATCATCAATGTGATCAGTAAAGCTTTGAATGCTTTCATGGTTTTCAATTGTTATGTGTTAAGCGACCCCAAAATACACGATTTTAGGATACCACAAGATAACAACTAAAGGTTTGAAAATGTTGCGTCCAGGAAATTTGCAGCGATGACTACTCTACCGTCACTGACTTTGCAAGGTTGCGTGGTCGGTCCACGTCACAACCGCGCATTACAGCAATGTAGTAGCTCAAAAGCTGCAATGGAATCACGGTTAAAAGTGGCGTCAATGCTTCTAACGTCTCTGGAATTTCAATCACGTGATCTGCAGAATTCACCAATTCCTTATCGCCTGTCGTAACAATTGCAAT
>Ga0181603_10000485_pt1 | contig 34123 bp, 36 predicted proteins | sample 041ome_13_FD_148633 | JGI IMG/M metagenome (GOLD analysis project Ga0181603, IMG submission 148633) | Coastal salt marsh microbial communities from the Groves Creek Marsh, Skidaway Island, Georgia - 041409US metaG (spades assembly) | ecosystem: Environmental > Aquatic > Marine > Intertidal zone...
TTCTTCAAGCGCAGTATGGCTAAACCCTGCTTCAAAAGAAGGCTCGGTTAGATTAGGAATTTGTTTATATTCAATCCCCTGCTCTTCTACGACGGCTTTTTCATTAAACCCGAGATCTTCATTAAACTCACGGACATTGATAACTAGATCAAAACCTTTGTCTTTAAGCATTTTAGCTGTGTCTTCATCGGGCTGGGCCGCGTAAACCACATTACCTAAATGAGGCATAGTTTTTAAATTACCAAATGGTGTATTTGGTTTTTCCGTAATACGGTCAATATCATCCGCATAAGAAAATGAGCCAAAAAAAACGCCCATAAATAACATTAATAGAATTTTTTTCATCGGCATCGGCTCACTTATTTTTTGTATTATATTATTTCAATTGGTCCAGGTAGCGTTCAAAGGCAGCACCCGTATTCTTACTGGTAAGTCCTGCTTTTGCGGCAATATCCATTGCCTGCTCTTTTGAATACCCGTAATCACGTGCAAGTACTGATCCTAATGCGGCGGCGGCACGCTGACCTGATTGGCAATGCATAAAGACTTTTTGACCGCTTTTTGTCGTATCAGATAACATTTTTGATAACTCAGCAATGCCGTCATCATCGACATTTCTAACTTTATCGTTAATGCTGCCTTTAAAATAAGGGATGCGCGCAAATGACATTCCATTTTCTTCAACGACTTGCTGTTGATCAAACGCCACTTTTTCATCATCATATTTGACGCTAATAATCATGTTAAAGCCTTTTTCCTTTAACATTTTAATGGTTTCTTCGTCTGGTTGCCCACCATAAAGAACATTACCGACACAAGATGCCTTTTTCATATTCCCAAAGGGTTCCATTTGCTTTTCTTCGGTCAAATGGTCAAGGTTTTGTGCCGACGCTATATTGGCTACCATCATAGCAGTAAGAGCGAATAATAACTTTTTAAACATAATATATACCTTATTTTAGCGTATCTAAAAATTCGCTGTGCATCTTGGCTAGAAATTCACTTTTAAGACCCGCATCATCAGCAATTTTCATTGATTCTTCTTTTGAAACACCATAATCACGATAGAGCGCAGCCCCTAAAAGTGATCCTGCACGCTGAGAATGGGTGCAATGTAACATAATCTTTGTGCCATTTTCCCCTGCAGCATTTACAACAGATAAAATGTCATCCATCGCGCCAAGATCAATAGAGCGGCCTTTTATATAAGGGATTTGAACAAATGGAATGCCCTGCTCTTCGACGGCTTTTCTCTCGTCAAACCCTTCGTCTTCTGCTTCACCGCGGATACTGATAACCAATCCAATGTCATGATCTTTTAACATACCAACTGTTGCTTTATCCGGCTGATCGGCAAAAACCACATGTCCATATCGGCTAACGACTTTAAGGTTTCCAAATGCTTCTTGCTCACCTTTTTCTGTTAGTGGCACCATTTGCGCGAAACTAACCGCTGAAAAGAAAAGCAAAATCAGAAGAGCGACAAAAGTATTTCTAGAAAGTTTAGTGATATTCATGAAAATTATCCTGATGATTGATATTAGTTAAATTATACGTTTTTTATTTTATACGTTCAACCAGATTATTTTGGATTAATATTATTTATTCCACTTTTGTTCTTTTTTGTTCTTGACATATCTTTCGACTTAAATTAGAACATAATCAGAACAAAATAAAGGAATGCATAATGGATATCATCTTAAATCTCATCGGTCTTAGCTTTATACCGCTACTAATTTTAATGCTGGCTGGAGGACTTAGTGATATTTATCGTGGCTTACAGGAATATTTTTCACTAAGTAATCCCAAGGTCACTTTATTGCCTGTGAATTTTAAATATCATGATATTACTGAGAAGTTTGGCTTTAGAAAGTTAAATGTAAATTTTTCAAAAGGATAAGAAGTTATTCTTCGGTTTTACTTTTTAATCCGTCGAACTTTACAAATTCATAATTAATCGACCATTCGATCATGGTTCTATATAAACCAGAAACCAATTCTGGATCAGCTCCGCTTTTAATGGCATGTGCTGTTACTTTTGCAACCACCTCTTCCACACGGTCATTATCTCTTACGGTATCACGGCTTTGTTTTATCTCGGCAGCCTGCTCCATATAGGTTTTGCGGATAGAGAGCATATCAACTATGGTACGGTCCAAAAGATCAATTTCAGCGCGCAATTCAATCATTGACTGACATTTATCGGTTTTTAAACCGAATAATTTTTTAATTTCGTTATGATCCATACCATCTTCCATAAAACATGTTGCGACATACATATTTTACTTTTCAGTCAGAGAAAAGGATTATTTTTAATTTTCGATATTCATGACCAAACAAGGTACTTTTCGGTCAGATAAAGCAGTGCAAAATTCTTGTGCTGCACTAAAACCTGTATATTCATTTACAAATAAACGATACCGCGTGCTCCCATTAACAGTTATAACATTTTCTATGGTCATAACCGAATTTTGCAACAATTCGGGGGCCAGTTTATTTAATCTTTGCCAATCAGGTTGAAGTTCTTCTTCTGATGGGTAAGAGCCTAATTGTAATTTATATTGCGCGTTTAGCATATCGCCCATATTAGCTTCAGGAATCATTTCTTCTGGATCAACAGATACAGCAGATTTTGGCGTTTCCGTTAAATCGGTTTCCTGTTCCATCTTTTCTGACATAGGCGCATTATTTTCTTCCGCATTTAAAATATCAATTAGCATTAATTTTTTTTCATCGGTGATCACCTCTTCTTGCAATGGGTCTAGTCCTTGAACAACTTTGCCTGCTGCTATCGCCTCATCGTCTGGGAAAGATCTAAGGTTTAGAAAGATCGCCTGAGCTCTTCTTTGACTACTTAAGCTTTTAAGCCAACGGTAATGCTCTATGTTTTCTTCAACTTCTTGCTGTGTCATAGAGCTATTTGCCATTGTTCTTGCCGCTTCTTCGTCACCAGACATAGCATATACCATGATCAAATTTTGCTGCGCTGTGGTTTGGCTATAATCAATATTGACCGTTTTGGTTAGGAGCTGGATCGCAGGTGCATATTCATTTTCTATAGCCAGAGATAACGCAAGGTTATTTAAAAGCGAGATATGATCAGGCATAATATTTAGCCCTTTTCCATATGCTTCCTGCGCCTTTCCATGTAGCCCTTGCAAATCATAAGCAAGACCTATGCTATTATATATTCTAAAATTACTGGGTGTTTTTGCGGCTACTTCTTCTAAATAACCGACCGCTTCTAGGGGACGATTAGAAAAAACCATTGCCTGCCCTAATCCCAATTGGGCCTCCGTATTATCTTGCTGCAAATTAAGCACTTGTTGATAATATACGGCCGCGCCGTCCATTGATCCAATTTGCTGATAAATTTGTCCTAAGGCTAATCTCGACGTCACATGCTTTGGACTTTCATTTGCAACCCGTTGATAAAGCCTAATGGCATTTGGGTAATCGGATGCAGATCTAAATGAATCCGCCATTTTCATTAAAGATGGACTGGAAAACGGCAATTCGCCGTTTATTCTTCGTTTAGAATCCAGTGTCTTATTTTCATCATATACCGGTTCATATTCACCGCCCCCACCACATGCCATCAGAAAAGCTATCAAAGATAAACATGAAAATAACTTCAATGGCTTATAAATTAAACTATGCATTATGGCTCCGTATATTTTATGAAATTGAAATCGATTGCTATACTAGCATTAACTCTTATAATACAGAATATATTTATTGGATAAAAAGCAATCAATTAATTAACAATTTGTTAAAACCTAATTGTTAATTTAGGGTGAGTTTAAAAAGTAAGAATTTATTATGGTTGATATAGCAGCAGCAAGTAATGCTTCATCACAGATACAGATTGATGCAGGACGTAGCGGTAGTCAAGAAAATGCAGCCGTTGCGAGAGACGCCGAAGAAGGCAAAATTGAAGATTCTGTGAATGCACAAAAAGCAGTAGAAGCTGATACTGGGCCAAGTGTAGGCAATAACGTCGATATACAGGCTTAACCAAGTACGGAAAAACCTAATACTTTTAAATAGTATTTATATCTAAAATTAAAAAAGGCATGTTCCCTATGGAACATGCCTTTTCCTCAAATATACAACTTTAAAACTTAAGATTTTGTCTCTTCTGGTACAATTGTGCGAAGATGAAGTTCACGTAATTGTTTCATTTCAACTTCGCTTGGTGCATTCATCATCAAGTCTTCCGCTTTTTGGTTCATTGGGAAAACAATAACTTCACGAATATTTGGTTCATCAGCCAGAAGCATAACGATACGGTCAACACCCGGGGCAATACCACCATGGGGTGGTGCACCGTATTTAAGGGCACTAAGCATTCCTGCAAAACGTTCCTCAACCACTTCTGGCCCATATCCGGCAATTTCAAAAGCTTTATACATAATTTCAGGGACATGGTTACGAATTGCGCCCGATGAAAGCTCAATACCATTACAAACAATATCATATTGATATCCAAGAATTTCTTCCGGATCCATTGTGTTTAATGCTTTTAAGCCACCTTGTGGCATTGAGAATGGGTTATGACTGAAATCGAGTTTTTTGGCTTCCTCATCATATTCATACATTGGGAAATCAACGATCCAGCAAAACTTAAATTCATCATCATTGATTAATTCTAAGTCCTCACCAACTTTAGTACGAGCAAACCCCGCTAGTTTAGCTGCTTCGCTTGCCTTACCACATGAGAAAAAGACACCGTCATTTCCATCAAGCTTTGCAATTTCCATAAGTTTCGCAATGCGGTCCTCATCAAGGTTCTTTGCAATCGGTCCCATTGCTTCGCCGTCTTTAAAACGGATATAGCCAAGCCCTGCAAAGCCTTCGCCGCGCGCCCAATCATTCATTTTATCAAAGAATGAGCGTGGCTGACTGCCACCTGCACCCGGTGCTGGAACAGCGCGCACGACGGCGCCATTTTTAATTGCACCCGCAAAAATGCCAAATCCGGAACCATCAAATACTTCCGTCACATCACAAATTTCAACCGGATTACGCAGATCAGGTTTATCATTGCCGTATTTCATCATACAATCAGCGAAGGAAATACGCGGGAATGGTGCCGCGGTTACTTTCTTATCTGAAAATTCTTCGAAAATTCCTTGCATAACTGGTTCAATTGCTGCGAACACATCTTCCTGTGTCACATAAGACATTTCCATATCAAGCTGATAAAATTCACCAGGTGAACGATCAGCACGTGCATCTTCATCACGGAAACAAGGTGCAATTTGGAAATAACGGTCAAAACCTGCCATCATTAAAAGCTGCTTAAATTGTTGCGGCGCTTGTGGCAGTGCATAAAATTTACCCGGGTGCATGCGGCTTGGAACCAAGAAATCACGCGCCCCTTCCGGTGAAGACGCCGTTAAGATTGGTGTTTGGTATTCGCTAAACCCTTGGTCAACCATGCGTCGACGAATGCTGGAAATAACATCAGAACGAAGTACTATATTGCTATGAATACGGTCACGACGAAGATCAAGGAAACGGTATTTAAGACGAATATCTTCCGGATATTCCTGATCACCAAATACTGGCATAGGAAGTTCGGCTGCTTCGCTCAGTACATCAACCTTTTTAACCAAAATTTCTACTTCACCCGTTGGTAGGTCAGGGTTAATTGCTTCGTTATCACGTTTAATAACTTCACCTTCAACACGGATCACACTCTCCGCGCGCACATTATCAGCAATGTCAAAAATATCTTTAAAATCACTATCAAAAACACATTGCGTAACACCATAATGGTCGCGTAAGTCAATAAACAATAATCCGCCGTGGTCACGCTTACGGTGCACCCATCCAGAAAGGCGTACAACTTCACCACTCTGTTCGCTGCGAAGATCATTACAAGTATGGGATCTATATTCGTGCATAATCTTTCTTCTACTTTTTTAAATATTCAAGTTCATTTTAGAGTGTTTTTATGCTTTATTGTCGCATAGTCAAGTTAATCTTTCATTTGAGCCAATATATTAAGGGTATATATGAGTGTTATTACTACAAATGAGGCCTTGAAGGCCTTATGCGATCGCCTTTCGAAATCAGACTATGTTACGGTTGATACCGAATTTCTAAGGGATAAAACATATTATTCCAAGCTATGTCTTATCCAAATAGCGGATGACAATGAATACCATGCAATTGATACATTGGCAGGTGGCCTTGATCTCGCACCTTTTTATGACCTGATGACCAATGAAAATGTTGTTAAAGTTTTCCATGCCGCCAAACAAGATATTGAAATTTTTGTCAATCAGGCGAATGTGGTTCCAAAACCATTATTTGATTCTCAAATTGCCTCCATGGTGTGCGGGTTTGGCGACAGTATTGGATATGAAAAACTTGTCATGGCACTTTGTAATAAAACACTGGATAAAAGCACTAGGTTCACGGACTGGTCAAGACGCCCCCTCACCCAACGTCAAATTGATTATGCGCTCGGTGATGTGACGCACTTAAGAACCATATATAAAAAATTAAAAGAGAAATTAGAACAATCAGGGCGTGAACATTGGCTAAGTGAAGAAATCGGCGATATGCTTAATATCGATACATATACAATTCAGCCAAAAGATGCGTGGAAACGTATTAAAATCAGAAACAGCAATCGCCGTTTCAATGCGATCGTGCACCGCATTGCTGAATGGCGCGAAGTAGAAGCACAACGCCGCAATATGCCCAGAAACCGCATCATGCGCGATGAAGTATTACTTGAGCTTTCCGCCGTACGCCCAACCCATACAAACGCACTCACAAGCATTCGTGGCCTCGGCGCCAATTTCGCGAGTAGCAAAAGCGGCAAAGACATTATTAACGCTATAAAAGAAAGTCTTGTGCTTCCGGATGATGCATTACCGAAAATTTCTCGCCGAAAACCACCGTCACAAAATACGGACCCTATCGTTGAACTTTTAAAAGTCCTTCTTAAACTCGTTTGCAAATCGGAAAATGTCGCACCTAAGTTACTGGCAAATGTCGAGGATCTTGAAAAAATTGCTGAAAGCGATGACGCAGACGTAAAAGCACTTCATGGTTGGCGATATGATCTTTTCGGCAAAAACGCCATCGCCCTAAAAAATGGCGAAGTCGCCTTTGCCATTAAAGATAGCGAAATCTACGTTTTTCCGATTGAGAAATAGATTTTTTCTTAGGTCTGTTTCCGACCCAAAGCGGACATTGGGGCGGATTGAATATAAAAGTTTTTATATCACACGAGCAAGACATCAGCCAATTCTCTGCGCACTGTAGGAGAAAGAGTATGCTCACTGTATCCTACTCGAATTAATATTTGTGGTTGAGATTTCAATTTGGCCGCTATTTTTAATTTATGACGAAGTTTTTTAACCTCTATTGGCTGATTGAGATAGGAGGATGAAAGATTACAGGATGTTAGATACAAAAGAACATGAGCCAATGCTCAACCTGTATTAATCCAGGATTTCTGGGTGTCATCAGAGGTTCCAAATAGTGCCAAGACGGGCGATCCCGAGACAATTTTCTTTTTGTCGTCTGCTGCCACTCCATTACCAATATCGAAGGTACGGATAACAAACTGCCCGACGGGTGACAATATATCAGGCATCCCAAAGTTTTTGCCCGACACACCATCCTTGTTCCCTAAACTTGAAGAGCGAACCCAATGGGCTAGTTCATCGCGAAAACAAGAGTCTTCAAATTGTATCTTATCACCCAGAGACACAAGCTCTGCTATTGCTTTTCGGTCAGCTTCCGGTTCTGATATTGATAAAGATACATCGAAGTTTTGTGATATGTCTTTGCACTTTTCTAAAATATCATCAGGCACCGGTTGCATAGAAAATGTATTTCGATTAGTTGCGCGATTGGAAATAGCGTTAAATAGATTGATCTCTTTAGTGGTTGGTGAAGACCCCTTCTTCAGTTCAAGTCTTGCTAATAAATCTGGTTTATCAGCATCTTCATTATATGTTACGTTGGTATCGTAGCCCGAACGACGGCCCGCAATTTCAAAAAAAACCTATTGCCGCACCACAGCTAATTGTCAGCTCACGATCATTCGGATCAACAATCGGCAATCTACGCGACCTTATCCGCAAAAATCTCTACGTACGTCGTGGTAGCTTTAAAACGCCAAGGTTGGGTATTATGGCTTGAGGGGGCCAATAAGGCGATGCGCATAAAATTAACAAGCTGTTTTTCAATATCAATTACGATATAAGAAGTCTTGCATTCGAATTCTTCATTTTCTTGTTTCAACATAGAAATTACTTTCTTTTCGAGAAATGGGAACTCAGTATACTCATAATGTTGAATGTTTGAATTGACCTTAATCAATTATGGAGGTTCGTTTTCACGAAAGATAGGAACGTTAATTTTCTACGTCCGACTATCTATTTTCTAATGTAACGATATAGTGTTTTGCGAACGTCCACTTAGAGCCGATAGCAGACATTCTTTCCCCCTAGTAATTTATTATTTTATTGCTCTAACCGATTATGCTGTTGCATAATTTGTTGAAGTTTTTCGTGGGAAATGGCTTTTACTGTTCTTCCTTGAGTACCCATCATGTCCTTCCCCGCAACGAGCGCGTTGATGATGTCTTTCTCGGGCGTGCCTGCTTCATCAAAGGCCATATCAGAATTATAATATTTACCGACGGGGACACCCGCAACACGCAACGTTTCGCGACTGCCATAATTTGCCTGTACCAAAACACCAACCGTAAATTTACCGTCAACCGTTTCAACAATACGAGATGATGTACCAATACCGCATTTAAAACTATGGCATATCATGCCCGTCCCCCCACCAACATTTCCTTCTTGTACGGGACCGGTTTTTGCGCCCGCTAAGGCGGCTTTGGCGTGTTCTTTTCTTACATGGAAACCATTGATATCATTTAAATAGCCGTCCCATGTTTCAGCGATAATCGGCAGCGACCACCAAAAGCCGCCGGAATCAGATGCGCCCTGCTCCACACGCCATTCAATCGCCCCCTCATGCACAGCGCCGACACTATGGGTGTTGTTGATTAAAACGGGACCTTCGAACATACCAGATTCTTCTAGCTACGCGGTGCCGGTCATTTCACCATTTCCATTTAAAGCAATCGACACACCAAAAACCGGAAGATCATTGGTGCGCATACCACGTGGTAATATTGCCGTCACACCCGTTCTTACCGCTTTACCACCATCTAAATCTTTGATGATTGTTTCATGACTAACGGTTAAACCTTCTATATCCGTAATCGCATTTAAAGGGCCTGTGTTTCCTGCAAAAGGTATTCCCAAGTCACGCGCCCTTATCTGATCATTCGATAATGCATATGATTAATAGAAAACCGAAAAAGATATTGTGGTAAATATATATAATATCGCCTGTTTCATAATAGAATATCCCTTGTATTTATAGAATATCCCTTGTATTTTTTGAATTCCAATTCTTACACCTTAGACTATAGCCCTAATTCTTTAGAGACATCTAATGCTTTTTAAATCGATGCTTCCGCTATATCGTTACAAGCATTTGATATTTTTTTCTATTTCTGTCATCCTGATCTAGTGACTTTTTTAGGGCGTTATACAAATACAATTTTTTATGGAGAATTACGGAAATGTTGAATAAGATCATAATGGTACCAAGTTTGATAAACACCAAATTATTTTTGAAAATTATGACTTTAGGCGTCCTGCTACTTAGTGCGGGTTTCTCCGCGCAAGCGCAAGACAGCAGTCAACAAGTGCGTGTACCCAATAATGTCTTATCCGGTGAAGCGTTAGGGGATTTTGCCCCATATAGACCAGAATCAGGCGATCTTATGATCCGCAGCAAAGTATTTTATACAAGTTCGGATGGTCAATATGCGGCCGGCATCTGGGAAAGCAAAACAGGCAGTATGGAAATCACAGATTTCCCAGTTACTGAGGTTATGTTTATCGTTGAAGGTAGTCTTTCATTAAATGCGCCCGGGAAAAATCCAATCACATACAGTGCTGGTGAAGGTATCATCGTTCCCAAAGGTTGGGACGGAACATTTACCGTACCGCAAGGCGGACTTAAAATGATTTATTCGCAATATATAAATGATAACCAGCCAACAACTGATAATAACGAAGTGATCCTTTTGGATCGCGATACATTGAACGGTAAAAGATTTAGTGAATTTAGACCGTTTGACCCAGACGTTAGCGATATCATTGCCCGCGACCATGAGTTTCACCGCACGGCAGATGATAAATTCGGTATTGATGTGTGGGAAGCACAACCCGGTCAATTGGCATTTGCCGACCTCGGATATGACGAAATGATTTATGTTCTTGAAGGAAACATGACATTCGTTAATCGTGATGGAAATGCACAAATTTATGGTGCTGGTAAGGCTGTTGTGCTGCCAAGCGGTTGGAGCGGAACAGGTGTCGTTTCAACGAATGGCGCGCGTGTGCTTCTCTTTTGGTATAGACACGCTAATTAAAAACAATGATCATCATTTAGGAGCAGCTTATGAAAGATGATTATTCAAGACGCACCGTTATAAAAGCAGGTGCTGGAACGGTACTCGCATTATCTGGAGCGGCCGAAATGGCAAACGCACAAGAAAATAAAGGTATGATGATGGCTTCAGATGACCTAGATGCTGTTGAATTTGGTCAATCATTGCGAGGTATGGGTTTCAATTTGTTAGTGAGCGATTTAGACGCAACCCTTGAATTTTCAAAAGAAATTCTCCATGCAACAATTATAAACGCGAACGAAGGTTTTGCCGTTGTGCAAAGAAGCGGAGCAATTTGGCTGCTCCACGCTGATAGTACATATCATAGTAACCCGCTTGCTGGGTTTGTTAAGGGTGTTGAAGGTCGTGGTCAAGGTATTGAACTACGACTATATGATCTTGATCCCGATAAAGCGGAAGCCCGCGCCAACGAAAAAGGTTATACAGTATTAGCAGGTTCCGCTAATAAGCCACACGGTTTAAGAGAGTGCTATATTCTCGATCCGGATGGGTATTGCTGGGTTCCTAGCCGCGCATTACGCGAAGGCGAAGAATAATTATTTATGAGTGACCTTTGGGTCTAAATCAAAACTTCTTGCTAATGATTCCAGTCTCTTAATGACCACATCATTCGTAATATCTTTCTTTTCTCTATTAATTCTGAGTAATAGAGTATCTTCATTAACGTCTAATTTTGCAATCTTCAATCCGCGTTCCGTACCCGCAGACAATCTTTGCGCCAACCTTAATGCCATGCCGATTTTACGGGCATAATCTAAGTCATACTTGTTAATTAAAGATGCTGCTACTTCAACTTGATCACTATATTGTCTTGAACCTCCATAACATGTATGTAAAGCCATTGAGATAAGTCCAACCCCCCAGTGATTAATGCCCCCGAAACGACCATATAAAACTTCACCAACCACTTTATCTGCCCGGTACTCTGGATGACCGCGCCAACCGACATCACTCAATATACAAATTGCTAAACGTAGTCTTTTTTGTTCATCGGATTCATTATCAAATAACGGATCAATCCAATTATAAAGCCTTTGTCCATGTTCGGGAAAACGACCTGTCATTTCTGCAACTTGATGACAACCAACGATAAGCGGATCTTGTGTGCGGACTTCATCACTCATACCATCATAAAGCACCCCTTCTCGAACACCGAAACCGGATACAACAAATTTTGATGATTTTAAATTTTTAAGAAGATGATATAGCGTTAACGATGCAAGCGAGATAATCTTTGCCCGTTTTTCCGATATTAATCCACGGTATTGATAAACTTCAACTAAACTCATTTTTGAAACTTTTTTAGCCAGCGACATTATTTCATTCACAGGAATGATATAATTGTGCATATTTATATGTGGATAATCGATCATATCCATATGAATACGCGCAAGTGAGCGCCACGCACCACCAACGGCATAAAACTTCTGGCCTTTGTTTTCAGATAACCAATTAATTTCAGCTAAATTCTTTTTTACCATTCTTTTAGGGTTATCAAACCATTTGCCTTCTTGATCTTGAAGTCTAAGAGGACCAATTGGTAGCGTACATTCATTATTAACGTTACGGTCTTTAATGGTCGCCAGTTCAAGACTACCACCACCAAGGTCAGCCATTACACCTGAAGCGTGCGGTACTGCACAAATCACGCCATTCGCAGAAAGCCTTGCTTCTTCAGTACCTTTGATAACTTCAATTGAAAGTCCAGTGTAATCTTTAATGCGTTCAACAAATTCCGGGCCGTTTTTCGCATCCCTTACCGCTGATGTTGCAATTATTCGTGGATCATCAATTCCCATTTTCACAATCAACATTGAAAAACGTTTCAACGTTTTTTCAGCGAGTTCCATTGCTTCATCGATCATATTACCCGTTTCAGCAACACCACGACCAAGGCCACAGAAAACCTTTTCGTTAAAAACCACATATGGTGCGCGTTCACGGTTTTCATATACAACCAATCGAACCGTATTTGATCCGATATCAATTATGGCAAACTTTCCCAAAGATTTCTTCCCTACTTTTTATTTACTCGTTAGTCTTTGTCTTCTTTATTTACCGTCCCTACGCCGGAAAGACTAGGATTAGTCATGAAATATTCGTGCGCTGAGAACGCTTCTTCAAGTTCATTAACTTTATCATATGTACCATCTTCTTTTAATAACCAGCTTTGCATAGTGTCTTTCATATTTGAAACCATAATTTGATCAAGAATTTGCGAATGAACTGTTGGGTTTTCAATTGGTACTAATACTTCAACGCGACGATCAAAATTACGCGGCATCCAATCTGCCGAAGAAATGAAAACTTTCGCTTTTGGGGATGGCAATTGATGCCCATTACCAAAACACACAATTCTTGCATGCTCTAAAAATCGTCCTACTATACTTTTCACTCTAATGTTTTCTGACAATTCTTTAACGCCGGGTCTTAAACAACAAATCCCACGCACAACCATGTCAATAGAAACACCTGCAATCGAAGCCTCATATAATTTATCAATAATGATTGGATCAACTAAAGCGTTTAATTTAACCCACATATTTGCTGGCTTTCCATTTTTTGCGAATTCAATTTCCTTATCAATCATTTGCATTAATTGCTTTCTGATCCCTTTAGGCGAAATGGCAATTTTTTGAAGTGATTGTGGTACCATGTTCCCCGTTAAATAATTGAATATGTGTACCGCATCTTGCCCTAATGCCTTATTATCTGTAAAAAATGATGCATCAGTATAAACTTTTGCAGTTTGCGGATGATAATTTCCTGTGCCAAAATGAAGATAGGATTTTAATCCCTCCTCTTCTCTTCTAATCACTACAGAAATCTTTGCATGGGTTTTAAGTTCCAGAAAGCCAAAAACAACCTGAACCCCTGCTCGTTCCATATCCTGTGCCCATTTGATGTTTCTTGCTTCATCAAAACGTGCCTTTAATTCAACGAGTGCGGTCACAGATTTACCCGATTCAGCAGCTTTGATTAATGCTTCTACGATTGGACTATTATCACCGGTACGATAAAGTGTCTGTTTAATCGCCAAAACATTCTCATCAGCGGCAGCTTGTTGAATAAAGCTTACAACCACATCAAAACTTTCAAACGGATGATGGACCACGAAGTCTTTTTGATTAATTGCGGCAAATATATCACCATTGAATTCTTTTACCCGACTTGGGAAACGAGGACTAAAAGGCTTAAAGGTTAAATCTTTTCGGTCATCAACGATTAGATCACTAAGCTCAGATAGGCCGAGTATCCCTTCTACATCAATTATTTCCTCTTTACGCACATCCAATTCTTTACGGATAATACGGCGTAAATTTTTAGGCATACTTTTATTCACTTCAAGTCGAACAACATTTCCACGCCGGCGTCTTTTTAACGCACTTTCAAAAACCAGAACCAAATCTTCAGCCTTTTCTTCAACTTCAAGTTCACTATCACGGATAATTCTGAAAACACCCTCGCCTTTTGATTTATAACTTGGAAAAATAAGTTTCACAAAAATACTTAAAAGGCTTTCAAGAGAGATAAAACGTATTTCAAGTCCATTATCCGGCAATCTGATAAAACGTTTCGTTTGTGCGGGGATAGGAATGAGCGCCAAAAGCGCTTTTTTATCAACATTTCTTCGCAAGTCTACAATCAATGAAAAACCAAGGTTAGGAATAAAAGGAAATGGGTGGGCTAAATCAATTGCAAGCGGTGTTAAAATTGGAAAAACATTTTCAAGAAAATATTTTTCAAGCCATATCATTTCCGTATCTGTAATTTCATCAACCTCAAGAAGGTTTAAATCATTGTTTTTTAATTCTTCTAAAAGGTTTCTACATTCTTGTTGTTGTTTTTCTACAAGTTCAACAGCCAATTCATTTATGCTCGCGAGCTGCTCGGAAGGTGATAAACCATCATCACTCACCATTTCTTTATTCGCTTTAACAAGTCCGCGCAATCCTGCGAAACGAACCATATAAAACTCATCAATATTACTACCAGAAATGGAAAGAAAACGTAATCTTTCTAAAAGCGGGTAATTTTTATTAGATGATTGTTCCATCACGCGCTTATTAAATGCAAGCCAAGAAGTTTCTCTATTAATCATTCTTTTTGAAATATCAAAATCTTCTACACTCATCTTATTTTTCAACTTTCTCGCCCAATGCTCTTTTAACTATTGCACTTGTGATTTTCTTTTTTTCTGTCAATGAAATTTCATCAACATCAGCAACCAGATCCCTTATAGCAGAAAAAGACCTCTCCGTATTTTTCATAATATACTTCAATACCTTTTCAGAAATCTTAACCTGCCGATCGGCAAATTGTTTTACTATCACTGCTTTTAAAAGCTCATCATCGGGCTCTTTGATCTTAACCGCATTTGCGGCCAATAAACGTGATGATAAATCAGCAAGATCGATACTCCATTTTTTTGGATGTTCAATTGATGTAAGCAGCAAATAACCGCCCTGTTCCATCACCCAATTATAAAGATGAAGTAAATTTTCTTGGGATTGCTGATTTTCAAGATTTTCAAGCACATCTTCAATGATAATGAGAAAATTTTCATTGCTGGTAAAATCAAATGATTGAAGTTGATCAAGTTTAATAACTTGTGCACCCGTCATTTTTTGCCACACATGACATAAATGCGTTTTACCGCACCCCGTTGGCCCATAAAGGATTAAACAATGCCCGTCATTCCAATTGGGCCAGTTCCCGATCCAGGAAACGGCTTCTTCATTTGATTTTGATGGTAAAAAATCCTCTTCCGCGAGCGCCTCTTTGATGGGCAACTCCAGTAAAAGCTGTTCCGGATCTTTCGGTAGCCCTTTTGCCACTAATTAAACCTTCCTGACGTTGCAACATTTGTTAAACCGATTTCCCAATTTTCTGTTTCTTCATTTTGGGAAAGTCTAACCCCTTGTTGCGCAAGTGAAAGTACGAGCTGTTCCGCTTCACCCGAAAATTCAATTTCCAGATCAACCGTTTCAATATTTAAGCTTTTAAGGTCAACTTTTTTAACCAAATTCACTTTTTCAAGCTGTCTTTGCATGATGACCCAATCATTGATTTTTTCAAGATCACCACGCACAGCTATTTTCGATGAAATACCGTAATTGACCAAAACCTGCATTTTCCATAAGTCATCAACCCAACCGCTAGCGGCGTCCACACCTGCCATATATAGCGCTTCAAGATTACTTTTCCCTGTTTCATCATAGGCGGGTAAAGTCACAGATAATGTTTTCGGTTCATAATAGGCTTCTTCAACCAAGCTATTTTGCTTAAGATGAATATCAAGTGATATTTTATCACCGGAAGCACTTTTTCTTAAATTCGCAACCGCAATTATCAATTCGTTTAGTGCGCTTTTCTCAATGAAAGACGCAATAGAGCGTTGATCATCATTTTTTGCCTGTAGCGCACTGATATAAAAACGATTTTTAAGGGTCGGTGCTGGCGTATCAACGGGTACAAGGTTATTTGTCATGTCATAATTTTGCCAAGCCTCACGCCAAAGATTGTCTTTTTCCCATAATCGTAATGTGCCACCCTCTTCAAAGACAGGCAATACGCTTACCGCGCGGCCAAGCGTTTCCGCATAAGGGATTTGATTATTACTAAGCACATCATTAATTTTATCGCGATTGAAATGCACCACAAGCGACGCAATATAACGCACACTTGAACGTCGTTCATTATTAATTTCAAAACCATTAACATAATCCTGAACATCAAGATCGCTAAATTCCGGCAATCTATCCATGTCCGTTGTCAGGATCATACGGCGAAATAAACGCATCAAGGATTCGCGCTGCCCTTTGCGAAGGGCGCGATCACGCGCGGTCGCAACATTTCTCGACGTTTCATCGACTTCCATGTTGTAAATTGTATAAATATCCGCTTCGCGGTTTATATCCGCAAAGCCATTTTGCGCATTTACCTGATTTGCCGTCAACATTAAAAAGCTAATGTAACACATTAAAAAAATAACATAACTTTTTATATTTAAATAATTTATTTTCAATTTATATACTCATTAATCATTCAAGTTGACTTGATCATAATATGGCATCTAGGCAGCACTATGGCAAGCCTTATAGCGCAGCTATATGACGCTTTCATTGCATTAAATTGATATGGCAAAATATGTAAATTTTTATAGCCTTTTACCCTGTTTATGCTTATATCTGTATCTATTATTTTTAAAGAGGAAAGTACATTCAAATTGTCTGATCAAGATAAATCCTACAGTTATAAAGATGTCGGCGTTGATATTGACGCGGGTAATGCCCTTGTCGATGCGATTAAACCGGCCGCCGCCTCCACCAAAAGATCCGGTTGCGATGCGGGACTTGGCGGGTTTGGTGCCCTTTTTGACCTTAAAGCCGCAGGGTTTGAAGATCCTATCCTCGTGTCCGGTACGGACGGTGTCGGCACAAAATTAAAAGTCGCGATCGAAAGCGGCAAACATGACACCGTGGGTATTGATCTTGTGGCCATGTGCGTCAATGATTTGATCGTACAGGGGGCGGAGCCCCTCTTCTTCCTTGATTATTATGCCACCGGGCATTTAACCATCGAAGTTGGCAAAGCCATCATTGAAGGCATCGCTGAAGGTTGCCGTCAATCAAATGCCGCGCTTATTGGCGGCGAAACCGCCGAAATGCCGGGCATGTATTCAGATGGTGACTATGATCTTGCTGGTTTTTGTGTGGGTGCCGTTGAACGGTCCCGCGTCATTGACGGCAAATCCGTCGGCGAAGGGGACGTTGTCCTCGGCCTTGCGTCAAGCGGTGTTCATTCAAACGGATTTTCACTGGTTCGTAAACTGGTTGAGGTATCCGGCGGCGACTATAACGCCCCCTGCACCTTCGAAGATGGCAAAACAATGGGCGAAGCATTGCTTGAGCCCACAAAAATATATGTAAAAAGCTGCCTCGCCGCCTTAAAAGCGGACTGCGTTAAAGGTCTTAGCCACATAACGGGGGGCGGATTTGTTGAAAATATTCCGCGCGTCTTACCTGACGGCGTCACCGTTGATGTTGACGCGAGCGGCTGGACACTGCCACCCGTATTTGACTGGTTACGTGTAACTGGCAACATTACTCCGCTTGAAATGGCGAAAACATTTAACTGTGGTATCGGCATGGCCGTGATTGTTCCGGCGGATAAAGTCGCTGAAGCCACCAAAATTTTTGAGGATCACGGTGAAACGGTTTATCATATTGGCACGGTACGCGCGAAAAAGGCGCAAGAGCCATCAACAACCGTTAACGGATCTGCTGGCAGTTGGGGATATCCCGATGCCTGGACCGCGAAATCAGCACATTAGGATTAAAATCAATGATTGATGTAGCAGTTCTTATTTCAGGTAGCGGTACAAACCTTCAAGCATTAATCGATAATTGCGCCCGTGATGATTTTCCGGCGCGCATTGTTTTGGTGATATCCAATAACCCGGATGCCAAAGGGTTGGAACGCGCCGAAAAAGCAGGCATTCCGACAAAAGTCATCAACCACCGCGACTATCCGGACCGGGAAACATATGATGATCAACTCGACGAAGCCTTAAATGAATGCGGTGCGAAGCTTATCTGCCTTGCCGGGTTTATGCGTATCTTAGATGCGCGCTTCGTCAATCGCTGGCGCAATCGCATGCTGAATATTCATCCGTCATTATTACCGAGCTTTAAAGGGCTTCATACACATGAACGCGCCATCGAAGCGGGTGTGCGTTTCACCGGATGCACCGTTCATTACGTTAATCCGGAACTGGATGATGGCCCGATCATTACCCAAGCGGTAGTTGCCATTAACCCTGACGAAGGCGCAGATAGCCTTGCAGAGCGTATCCTTTCACAAGAACATATTATCTACCCCCAAGCGTTAAAACTGGTCGCCGAAGGGCGTGTCCGCGTCGTCGGCAACAAAGTCACCATCCGCGATGCCGATTATGAAAATTTAATGTGCGTTAATCCGAAGGCAGAGTAGAAATTACAAGGCCCTTCTGAACTCTAATTTACTTAATGATTGATAACCTCTAGGACTATCGTTTGGTATCTTTAAAGGATTTGAACCTCCTCCATATTCTAATGATTTTTGTCTGGGCCAATTAAACCAAGGTAATAAATCAACAATCCTTCCTTCCGTAATTTCTTCATCTGTAATTTCTAAGGTGGCGCTTTTAAGGCTATACCCCTCCCCGAAACTCGCTTCAAGATCATCTGGATCAACCCGCTTCACAGAAGCCGGATCATCAAGATCGTCAAAAGTCACAAAAAGTGGATAATGTACTCTAGGTATAGATTTAATTTCGCCTTTATGTGAATTAACTTCACTTGCTGGCACTATTCTTGAGTCCATTCCAGACCCAACCTTCGAAGTTGCAAAGACGTGCAATGCAAGCGATGGCGTAGCGTTTGAAAGCAATACAAATAAATATTTACCATTTGGAAGTTCTATTATACTAGCCTCACCTTCATGTGGATCTCTAACGGATCGAATTTCTTGCCAAACATCAGGATATTGACGCCATTTAACAGCCACAACGGACGATCCAATAACAACCCCTTCTGGCGTTTCAACTTCGACTGTTAGTTTTTGATTCCAAGCATAGCTAGGGTAAGCTATTTTATAACTTACATAAAAAATGCAATGATACCTAAGAAAATCAATAATTTCTGATGCTTAATCATTAAATTTTGCATGTCTTCCCCCATTATTTCTGCCATACCGCTTTAAATTCGTCAGTCATTATTAATTTTAAAGATAAAAATAGTGTTAAGACATAAAAAAAGCCGCTCGCATTTCTGCAAACGGCTTTTCAAATCAATTTATATCTTAAATCGAATTAACCAACGATCTCGGCGTCGTTGAAGAAATATTCGATTTCGATTTTTGCGTTTTCAAGGCTGTCTGAACCGTGAACGGAATTTTCACCGATATCAATCGCGTGTGTTTTGCGGATTGTACCTTCTGCGGCTTCTTCTGGGTTTGTTGCACCCATGATTTCGCGGTTACGGGCAACGGCATCTTCGCCTTCTAATACTTGAACCACAACTGGCTCAGACATCATGAATTCAACAAGTTCCCCGAAGAATGGACGCTCTTTATGAACGGCATAGAAACCTTCTGCTTTTTCACGAGAAAGTTTTACACGCTTTGAAGCCACAACACGTAGGCCGCCGTCTTCAAGCATTTTTGTAATTGCGCCTGTTAAGTTACGTTTAGTCGCATCAGGCTTGATGATAGAAAATGTACGTTGCAGAGCCATTTTTATTTCCTTGAAATTAATTACTAAGCTGTTGGCGCGCGTTATAGTGCGAATTGGGGCAAACTGCAATGATTTATTTGTGATTGTTTTTTTAACACGTTCTGTTAAAACCCCATGCATGTTACAAATTACCGACCTCACATACCGCATTGCCGGAAAATTATTACTGGATAATGCAAGCGTCACTGTCCCCGACGGCCATAAAATCGGCATTGTCGGCAAAAATGGTGCCGGTAAAACCACGCTTTATAAATTGATTTTGGGTGAATTGGAAAGTGACGACGGCAACATCCGCGTCCCCAAAAACGCGGTTGTCGGTCAAGTTGCACAAGAAGCACCGGGTGGCCCGGAAACCCTGCTTGAAACGGTGCTTGCGTCACATAAAGAAATGAATGCCTTAAACGCAGAGGCCGAAACGTGCCAAGATCCAGACCGCATAGCCGCCATTCATGAACGATTAGCCGATATCGGCGCCTACGAAGCAGAAGCCCGCGCGGCCAGCATTCTTTCCGGACTTGGATTTGATGATGCGGCACAAAGACGTGCGTGCAGCGAATTTTCCGGCGGGTGGCGCATGCGTGTCGCCCTTGCGTGTACGCTCTTCACGCAACCTGATTTACTGCTTCTTGATGAACCGACAAACTATCTTGATCTTGAAGGGGTACTTTGGCTTGAAAACTTTATCAGGAATTACCCTTATACTATCCTGATCATTAGCCATGACCGTGACTTACTAAATAGTTCAACAAGTGCGATTGTTCATTTGGAACAAAAAAAGCTTACCTTTTATGGTGGTAATTTCGAAAAATTTGAAAAAACATATCGTGAGCAACGGGAACTTCAACGCGCAGCGATAAAAAAACAAACCGCAGAACGTGAACATATTCAGAAATATGTCGACCGTTTCCGCTATAAAGCCAGCAAAGCAAAACAAGCCCAAAGCCGCCTTAAAATGTTAGAACGGATGGAACCGCTTGCGGCACTTGCTGAAGAGCACACCGTGCAATTTAATTTTCCAAATCCGGCAGAACTTGCCCCGCCACTGATCACAATGGATAAACTTGCGGTCGGTTACGAAGAAGGCAAACCGATTTTAAGAAACCTATCCTTACGCATTGATATGGAAGACCGTATTGCGCTTCTTGGTCAAAATGGTAACGGTAAATCAACTTTTGCAAAACTTTTATCGGACCGATTAAAAGCGATGGATGGCTCAATCGTAAGGTCACGCAAATTAGGTATTGGTTATTTCGCACAGCATCAAACCGATGAGCTTGACCCCAATGGCACCCCCCTTACCCATCTTGTGGAATTGATGAAGGGAAAAACGACCACTCAAGTTCGTGCCCGCCTTGGCGCTTTTGGTTTTGGTGTTGATAAAGCCGATAATAAAATTTCGACCCTTTCTGGCGGTGAAAAAGCGCGTCTTTTATTCGCGCTTATGAGCTTTAATGCGCCGCAGATGATTATTCTTGATGAACCAACCAACCATTTGGATATGGATAGCCGACAATCATTGATCCACGCCATCAATGAATATGAAGGCGCGGTTATCCTGATCAGCCATGATAGTTATTTGGTTGAAGCTTGCGCCGACCGCATCATGGTCGTTGATAAAGGCACGATTTCAAATTTTGATGGTGATTTGAATGACTATAAGAAATTAGTGCTGACGAAAAAAGTAGGCGCACCCAAAAAAGAGAAAAAAGAAAAATCCGTTAAACCGCAAAAGAAGACGGGCGATGTTGAACTTAAAAAAATGCGCGCCGATCATAAGGAAGCGGAAAAACAGGTTGAATTTTTAACCAAAGAAATTAAAAAATATAATAAGGCACTAACAAATCCTAAGCTTTATAATCAAAAAGATACAAATGCGGCCAAGGCTTTAAGACAATTTACCAAAGAAAAGGCTGATCTTGAAACCAAACTTGAAAAAGTTGAAGAGCTATGGATGTCATTGGAAGAAAAAATAAACGCCTAGGCCTTTTTAGTCCAGCCACCGGTTTCCGTTTGTTGCCAATAAGTTAGATCATGTCCGTCAGTTTTATATTTACTCCAACGGCCGCGGGCTTCTTCCACCGCCGTTGGGTTATTACCATCAAACATTTCAAGAACACGTTTATAACCATCAAGCATTTCACATGTGGCCCCGTCCGTTAAAACGAGCACATCTGCGCTCGCAGGGTTATCATCATTTGTGGTGATATAAATGGGTTGATCTTCGGGGTGCTTGCTTTTTTCCGTATCATGGGCGAGAAAGCTTCCTTTATCAAACGTCCATAACATTTGATCGATATCATCCATTTCAACGGCACTCGGTACTTTTATCACGGCCTTCATATCCGCTTCCCGCACTTTTGATAAAAGTTTGGGAAGCGCAACACCAAGTGGTTGAAGGGTTAGATGATAAAAGCTTATTTCCATTGTTTGATCTTTGCTTAATCTTCAAAGTTATCTTTTACGAGGCGATCAAGCAGACGAACACCATATCCGGTCGCCCCTTTTTCCGCGACATCGGACGGTTTTTGACGCCATGCCGTCCCGGCAATATCCAAATGAGCCCACGGCACGTCATTGACGAACCGATGCAGGAATTGCGCGGCCGTGATGCTTCCGGCATATTTACCGCCAATATTTTTCATATCAGCAATATCAGAATTGATCATTTTATCGTAAGCATCACCGATTGGCATGCGCCATAATAATTCATCGACATCTTGTCCTGCTTTATTAAGCATTTCACATAATTCATCACTATTTGAGAACATACCTGCATATTCCTGACCAAGCGCCACCATCATCGCACCAGTTAAGGTCGCAAGATCAACCATAAATTTTGGCTTATAAGTATCTTGTGTATACCAAAGACAATCCGCAAGTACGAGGCGCCCTTCGGCGTCCGTGTTAAGAACTTCAATGGTTTGTCCCGACATGGTTCCCACAACATCGCCAGGGCGTTGTGCTGTGCTTGACGGCATATTTTCCACAAGTCCAACAACACCAACCACGTTTGCTTTTGCTTTTCTTCCGGCGATTGCCTTCATTGCACCAACAACCGAAGCAGAACCACCCATATCAAATTTCATATCGCCCATGCCTGCGCCAGGTTTAAGGGATATACCCCCCGTATCAAATGTGACACCTTTACCAATAAAGGCAACTGGTGCTTCGTCTTTTTTTGCGGAGCCATTCCAACGCATTATAACCATTAATGATGAACTTGCGCTCCCTTGACCAACACCAAGAAGAGATTCCATTCCGAGCTCTTCCATTTTATCTTCGTCTAAAATTTCAACCTCGATACCAAGTTTGGTCAAATCTTCGATTTGTGCTGCATAACTTTCCGGATATATCACGTTGCCGGGTTCTGTAACTAAATCACGCGCCCAGATCACGCCATCTGCAATTTTTTCAAACTCTTTAAATTCCTCATCGGCTAAATCAGCCTGGTGAGTCAAAAACTCCACGGCTTCAACGGACGGTTTTTTAACGTTTTTCTCGGTGGTATAATATTTATCAAATTTATATTGGCGCAATAAAACGCCCATCGCCGCGTGAGAAGCCAGCTGACCTTTAACAATTGTGACTTTCTTTTCATTGGAATAAATAAGTTTATTTATAATCTTTCCACCAAGTCGTTCCGAGAGAAGCGGTGTTACTTTTTCCATGTCACCAAGGCCAACCAATAAAATTCTGCTTGCAGCAACACCCGTTGGCGCCAATACTTCGACCATTTGGCCGAATGACCCTTTAAAATTGGAGGTATCAGCCGCTTTTTTAAGGGCACCATTCATTGCTTCATCAAGCTGAGCGGCAGGAGGACGAAATTCATAACCCTCTTTATTCTTAGGAGAAAAGACAACCAATGCCCCTTCAATATTTGTATATTCGCCATTAATTTCGTTAATTGTTATTTTCATTTTTGCCTCAATTTCGTCTAGCTTGCATTTTATAGCGTTTCATTAGTTTAAGAGATAAGGTGAGAATAGTCGCTAATCAAGTGAAATAGGTAACAATATTGTGGATTTTAATTTTATTCGCTGTACCATCGTAAAAAAAATATGTAATTAAAGCCCATGATTAAAACTCTAAAAATATTGGTCTTAGCTTTTATTGGTGCTTATGCATGTCTGACGACTGCATCTGCGCAAAATTTACTGACCGAAAATAAACAAATAGAGTTCGCAGCTGATAAAGTCATATATGACCAAGAAAACAATATAATCACCGCCAGCGGCAATGTAATCCTAAATCAAAACGGCAATTCGTTAAAAGCAGATAAAGTCATATATAATGCCACATCAGGTGAAGTAAGCGCTGAAGGTGGTATTACAATAAATGAAGCTTCCGGTAATATCCTTTATACGGAAAATGCAAATTTAAACGGCGACTTAAAAGAAGGTTTTATTAACAACACCCGTGTCATTTTCACAGACGGATCAAAATTAATAGCAAGAACCGGAGAGCGCAAAGGCCAATTAACAATATTGCAAAATGCGATTTATTCGCCTTGTGAATTTTGTTTGGAACCTGGCAAAGAAAATCCGACATGGCATATTAAAGCTGATGAAATCACTCATGACAGCGATGAAAAAACGATCCGATACAAAAATGTTAGGCTTGAAGTTGCTGGCATTCCAATTCTTTATTCACCATATCTTGCACATCCTGATCCTTCAGTACGCTCAAGATCCGGATTGCTACCCCCTACTAGATTAGGTAATTCAACAGAACTTGGCGCTTATATCTCTGTCCCATACTTTTTTGATATCAGCCAATCACAAGATTTTACATTTGAGCCTATTATAACAAGTCGCGAGGGCATTGTTTTCGCCGGAACTCATAGAAAGCATGTAGGAAATGGCATTTTTACAACCACTGCTTCATTCGCAAACGTAAATGAAAGAGATAATAATTTCATTAAAACCGGAGACCGCGAGTTAAGAGGACATATTTTTTCAGCTGGCGAATTTGATTTAACCAGCCTCGATAGTCTTGGTGGTGATTGGCAGTGGGACTATGCTGCAAATTGGGTTTCTGATGATACTTATTTAAGACGATATTATAGCGATAATACAGACGTACTTGAAAGCCATGCAAAAATAGAACGATTTTGGGATAAAAATTATGCCACTTTTGGTACTTATTTATTTCAAGGGTTGGATAGAGAAGACAATATAGATTTTACGCCTCAAGCACTTCCTTCATTTGCATTGAACATGAACCAAGATACTGGCTTTCTTAATAGTAGAGTGACATTTGATGTGAGCGGCATTCAAATTTACCGTACTAAAGGTATGCGTAGCAGACGTTTTAGTGCAAAAGCTGGTTGGGAAATTCCTTTTCAATCATCATTGGGGGACTTTTATAATATTTCCGCGACAGTCAGAAGTGATCTTTATAATAATAGTAATACAGAATTTCCAGATTTCCCACAATATGCAGGAATAGATGGCACATATTCACGATTATTGCCGAAACTTGCTTTGGATTGGCGCCTGCCATTCTTAAAATCTGGCGAGACAACCAGTCAAGTTATTGAGCCAATGTTCTCTATTATCGTGGCACCAACAAAACCAAATTTACCAGAAAACGTGGTTAATTTCACTAACGAAGACAGTCGTAATTTCGAATTTGATGAAAACAATCTCTTTAGCCATAATCGTTTTAATGGTTATGACCGCTGGGAAGGTGGTACTCGTGTAAACTTTGGTATGAGGTATAATCTCTATACCGATGATATCAATATGACTGCGACCATCGGCCAAAGTGTCAGACTTAATAATACGGAAACCTTTCCTGTTGGCTCAGGTTATGAAGGTAAAGCCTCTGACTTCGTTGGGCGTGTTGATTTAACGTTAGGAGAATACATTGATTATGTTCATCGCTTTAGATTGGACAAAAGAAGTTTTGCGCTTAGACGAAATGAAATGATCCTATCAGGAGGGCCAAAATGGCTCAAAGCATCACTGAGGTATTTAGACTTAGATTTAAACGATAACAATCAACTTGTCGGCACTGAACTAGAAAATAGACGTGAGATTGGGACTGGACTAAATGTCAACTTTGATGAAAAATGGTCTGCTCGTGGTTCTTGGGTTAGGAACTTATTAAATGATAAAACAATTTCATATGATGCTGGTATTTTTTATCAAGATGATTGTCTTGAATTTGGCCTTACTTATGAAAGACGTTTTACTTCGGATCGTGATATTGCACCCTCAAATATCATATTCTTCAAAATTGTTTTGAAAAACTTAGGATAATTATGGTTTATTTGACATAAAATGAACATAATTATGGATCAAAATTTCATTTAGATATATAAGAAGATCCTTAAAATATTATTTATGTCTATAAGGATATTTAAATAGTCATGGTTTTTAAAATTTGTCGAAATATTAGTATGAGAATAATGATAGTTTTTTGCAGTACTTTCCTGGCTTCAAAAGCAACATTAATGGCACAAACACAACAAGATCTCGATGATATCCAGCAAATTGTAGCACTCGTTAATGATGACGTTATCTCATTATATGATTTAAACCAGAGAGCACTATTGCTTGCCTTGTTTACTGGACAGAACCAAATACCACCAGAAAAAATGCAGGTTTTACAAAGACAAGCAATGAATGCCCTTATTGATGATCGTTTAAAAGTTCAAGAATCGGAAGAATTTGAAGTCAGAATGTCAACGGCTGAACTTGAAGATTCATTTGCCAATTATGCTAATCAATTAGGTTTAAGTGCTGAAGCACTTGAAGAACAACTATCTCTTGCAGGGATACAAAAACAATCTTTAATCCAACAAATTAACGGTTCACTTTCTTGGCAAGGTATCGTTCAAGGCTTGTTAAAGCCTCAAGTAAACATTACTGATGATGAAGTATATAATGCCATTGAATCATTAGAAAGTAACAAAGGGAAATTTCAATATCAAGTCAGTGATATTTTTATCCTCGTTACTGATAACGCCCGCAGACAGGAAAGTCTTGCAACGGCCAATACAATTTACGAACAATTACAATCTGGTGCGCCATTTACCGCTCTAGCTCAACAGTTTTCTCAATCGTCCACTGCCGCAGTAGGTGGTGACATGGGCCTAGTAATGGAAGAAAACTTACCAGTGGAAGTTAGAGAGAAAATTGTAACAATGGAAAAAGGTGAAATTTCTCAACCTGTCGAAACTGAAGATGGTATATATATCTTACAAGTTACTGATAAGTCACAAATTCTTACAATTACAGAAGATGACACAATAATTAATGTTAAATTTTTTCTGTTTGAATCTACGGAAGAAGAACTCGCACAAAATAATACTTTTCAGAAATTGTCCACTCATTTTGGATCAGAAAAAATATGTCAATCACCTATAGAAATTGGAGCTGAGTTAGGTGCTGTTGAAGCGAATGAACTCAGTATAAATAGAATTGGCAGTCTACCCGATCAGATCAAAAATAGTCTACTACCATTAGAAATAGGATATGGTACAAATTTCATTGAAGATCCTGATGGAATGGTATCTTATGTATTATGTGAAAAGAGAATACCTGAAGTTAACGTCCCTGACTTTGATGCTATGTTAGCCAATATGACGAACAGTCGCTTACAGCTTTTTGCGACACGTCATTTACGTGATTTGAGACGTGATGCCATTATTGATTTCAGATAATTGAGATAACAGTATGGAGGGAACAGAAAATAAACTTCCTATTGCCGTCACGATCGGTGAACCTTCAGGAATTGGCCCTGAAGTCTTAATTAAATCATGGTTTAAACGCCGTGAACACTCTATCTCACCATTTTTTGTTATCGGAAGCCCCGATATCATTCAAAAGCATGCCCAACAAATCAGACGGCCAATTCCATTAGAAGTTATTGAGCATCCAAGCGAAGCAATTGAAATATATAATCGATGTCTCCCTATTGTTGATTTGGGGCTTGATAGCGATTTTCATTTCGCCGTTCCTGGTCAAAATACTGCTGAAACAGTTATCAAAGCAATTGATTGTGCCGTGGATTTTATCATGAGAGGGCAAGCGCGTGCTATGGCCACCGCGCCTATACATAAAGCGGCTTTATATAGTGCAGGGTTTACCAGTCCCGGACATACTGAATATCTCGCAGAACAAGTACAAAAGCATATTGGACAAGAATTCCAGTCGGTTATGATGCTCGCGAGTGAGGAATTATGTGTAGTGCCGCTTACGATCCATGAGCCACTTCATAAAGTACCTGAATTAATCAATCATGCTTTACTGGTTAGAACGATCAGAACCATACATGATAGTATGAAAAAATACTTTGGATTAGCATCCCCAAGAATAGTTGTGAGTGGTTTAAATCCTCATGCAGGTGAAAATAATTCTATGGGTACAGAAGACAGTCAAATTATCGCACCCGCCATCGAAGCCATCCAAAAACAAGGCATTGATGTTAAAGGCCCTCTCCCGGCGGACACCATGTTTCATAAGGCGGCAAGAGCACAATATGATGTTGCGCTTTGCATGTATCACGATCAGGCGCTTATCCCTATAAAGACGATAGATTTTGATGCTGGCGTTAATGTTACACTCGGATTGCCGATTGTGAGAACATCACCAGATCATGGCACTGCCCTTAATATTGCAGGACGCGGAACAGCAAACCCAACTAGTATGATAAATTCATTAAAGCTTGCGGATCGCATGTCAAAAAATATATCGCCATTCGAAATGATCCACGATGTATGAGGACGGCTTGCCGCCTCTGCGCGATGTAATTAACGAATATGAATTACAAGCAAAAAAATCATTAGGCCAAAACTTTTTAACTGACCTAAATCTTACCAGCAAAATTGCAAGATCCGCAGGTGATCTAGAAAATTCAATCATTTATGAAGTCGGCCCAGGCCCAGGTGCATTGACAAGAGGGTTACTTATGAACGGTGCCAGCCGAGTTGTTGCTGTAGAGATGGACCATCGCTGCATTACTGCCCTTTCAAATGTTTCTGAATCTTATTATGGCGCTTTAACAGTTCATGAAGGCGATGCAATGAAAATTGATGAACTAAGCCTCATTGGGGAAACGAACGGCAAAGACATCCATATCGTTGCAAACCTTCCTTATAATGTTGGTACAGCACTTCTGGTAAAATGGATGACTTGTGAAAAATGGAAGCCATGGTTTAAATCATTAACATTAATGTTTCAAAAAGAAGTTGGGGAACGTATTGTTGCAATTCCCAAAACCAAAGCTTACGGAAGATTATCTGTACTTTGTCAATATCGAGCCGATTGTAAAATTTTATTTGATATTCCGAGACAAGCATTTATTCCACCGCCTAAGGTAACATCATGTATCGTTCAAATTACGCCCCGCGATGAAGACGAAAATGCACCAGCACAAAAAACTATTGAACGTGTTGTTTCCGCCGCCTTTAATCAACGCCGAAAAATGCTACGCGCAAGCTTAAAAGGGTTAGGCGTTGACCCTTTACCTAAATTGAATGCCTCCTCAATAAAGGAAACAGCCAGAGCAGAAGAACTTTCAATTGACGACTTTTGTCGTCTGGCATTAGAATATCAAAAATAATCGAGGGAATATTATGGATATTGTTCAATCTGGTATTTTAGAAGAAGAAACTCAACTAGCGCGTTATATAACATTTGCAGTTTCTAATAATGAAAACATCATTCAAACCTTGAAAAATTTAGCAGATATAATTGATACATCGACATGCGTCATCGGTATGGGGAAAAACATTTTAAACAAAATCAATTGTAATGTTCCTGAATTAAGGACTATGCCAACTTATTCAGTTGGCGACTTGGAAATCCCCTCTACACCCGATGACCTTTGGGTATGGCTACGTGGAAATGACCGCGGAAAATTATTTCATCAAACACGAAAGATAGAAGAAATATGCCTTCCAGCTTTTGAAATCACCAGTGCGATTGATAGCTTCCAATATGATCAAAACCGCGATTTAAGTGGTTACGAGGACGGAACTGAAAACCCACATGGGGAAGACGCAATAAATGCAGCAATCTTGCTGGAAGGCGATAATGGAATAATTGGCAGCAGTTTTGTCGCAGTGCAGCAATGGGTGCATGATTTTGAAATTCTTGATGAGATGAGCGTTGAGGAAAAAGATGATGCGATCGGTCGCCACATCAGTGATAATGAAGAATATGATGCCCCAACATCAGCGCACGTTAAACGGTCCGCGCAAGAAGACTTTGATCCAGAAGCTTTTATGTTAAGACGTTCTTTGCCATGGGCCATGGGTATGGATGGAGGACTAATGTTTGTAGCATTTGGAAATTCATTTGATGCTTTCGAAGCCATTATGGAACGTATGGTCGGCGAAGATGATAGCATTGTCGATGCACTTTTTAAATTCACAACCCCAATAACAGGATCTTATTATTGGTGCCCCCCTGTAAAAAATGGGAAGCTGAATTTAAGTGCTTTAGGATCAAATTTTACCAAATAACATACGAATTCCAGCATAACTAAAACAAACGGTCATTAAACCATCAAACCCTCTGCGGAAATTTAGATACAGTTGTCTTGCTGATTTTGTAGAAAATAAAAGTGCATAACTTGTAAAAACCAATATCGATACAAGTGAGCAGCAAAAAACCACAACAAAGGCACCAGTCATTGAAGATCCAGATGGTAGTGCGATAGATACGATTGAGAGCCACACAAAAATTGCTTTTGGATTTGTTAAATGTAGCAATATGCCCGATAAAAAGTGTTTAAAATTGCTCTCTTTTTTTAAAGTTAATGTAGGCATCACAATTGGTTTTTTTGAAAATGCTGATCTTGCCGATTTAAAAGCAAGCCATAACAAATAAAGACCGGCGGTAATTTTCATAATTATCAATAAATTTGAATATGTAGCTAAAATAGACGCTAAACCAAAGCCTGCTAAAATACCCCAAAACATGGAACCGCATACAATTCCTAAGGATAAAATCAATGCTTGAACTCGCCCGTGCTGCATAGCCACTGCCATAATTGCAAGGTTACTTGGTCCGGGGCTCTCTACGCCTACAAAAAAAACGATGCATACAAATAATATATCAATAGAATTAATGAATTCTGACCACATTTTTCTAATCTTTAATTAGCTCTGACACAAAATCACTTAATCCTGATTGTCTAGCGCGTTTCATACGCTCTGCATTAAGGATCGTGAATAACTCTGCTTCAGCCGCTTTTAAATCATCATTAATAATGACATAATCATATTCCGCCCAATGACTTATTTCCGAATTTGCTTTAGCCATTCTTTTAGCGACGACTTCATCACTATCTTGTGCCCTGGACTTTAAACGATTTAACAGTTCTTCTTTACTAGGCGGCAAAATAAAAATCCGAACTAAGTCTGCCCCTACCCTTTGGTTTAACTGTTGCGTTCCCTGCCAATCAATATCAAAAAGAACGTCTTTTCCATTGCGTAATGCGGCCTCAACAGGTTCTGCGGGTGTGCCATATGAATTTTCAAAAACGGTCGCATATTCAAGAAAACCATCAGCAGCAACTAGCGCGTCAAATTCATCTTGTGACGTAAAATTATAATGAACGCCATCGACTTCGCCTGGACGTGGCTCCCGTGTCGTCATGGAAACGGACATACTGATATTGTCATCCTTTTCAAGAAGCGACCTTGAAAGTGTCGACTTCCCTGCTCCTGAGGGACTTGATAACACGAGGAGCAATCCTCTTCTTTTTATTTTCTCATTCGACATTTTGTACCTGTTCTCGAATTTGATCAATTGCCGTTTTTAAAGATAGGCCAATATTGGTTAAGGCAATATCGGATGATTTTGAACAAAGTGTATTGGCTTCGCGATTAAATTCCTGCGAAAGGAAGTCCATTTTACGGCCAATTGTCCCCTTTGCATCTAGCATTGTCCTCGCAGAAGCAATATGCGCCCTTAAGCGGTTCGTTTCTTCTTTCGTATCCGCTTTGGTTGCAAGTAATACGATTTCTTGTGCCAACCTGTCTTTATCAATGCCTTGTTTATTATCAAATAGGGCGTTGACTTTTTCTTCATATTTTTCTTTTAGCAAGCTTGGCTGATTATTTACAATTTCTTCAGCTTGATTAAGAAGGTCCTCAACTTGATCAATGACATCACTTAACATTTTTCGCGTAGCGAGTCCCTCTTCCTGCCGGGATGATTTAAGTTCGGAAAGTGCCTCAATAAAGCTTTTCTTTAGAATATCATTGCGTTCGCTAATTTGATTTTCATTATCTTCTGTTAGTATGATTTCAACCACATCACGTATTGACAATAAACTATCCAAAGACGGCATCGGAAGGTCATGATCAACAGAGGCTTTTTTTGCCACACCAATTAATTTATCAAGCGCCGCTTCGTTGACCTTTACGTCTGTATCAGTCTCTTCTTTACTTAGTTGAAGCAAAACATTAATGCTGCCACGGGTAATTTCTTTTTTAATGGTGGTTTTGATAAATTGATCAAAAGCATCAAGTCCGGGCGGAATGCGCATACGCACGTCAAGTCCTTTTCCATTAACACTTCTTATTTCCCAGACCCAACTGTAGTGCTTATAGTGCCCTTCAGCGCGGCCAAATCCTGTCATGCTTGATAATGTCATAATAGTCAGTATTGTTATTTCAATTAATAATAAGATATAGCAGGAACAAGTGAATTGAAAAACCCTAAATCCATATTGATTACAGGTGCCAGTAGCGGTATCGGCGAAGCGCTTGCCCTTGAATATGCTGATACTGATGTAATTCTTCACTTGTCTGGACGCAATAAAGAACAATTATCAAAGGTTTCATCCTTATGTACCGCTAAGGGGGCAACGGTATATGATAAAATTATTGATGTAACAGATGAAGCTGAAATGCATCAATGGATCGATAACCTTGGGCCTCTGGATCTTGTGATAGCGAATGCGGGAATGTGTAAATCATTAAAATATCACTATGAACTTGGCCGTCATACTAAAGAAATATTTGATGTTAATGTAGGTGGTGTTTTTAACACGGTCCATCCCGCCATTGAAAAAATGAAAGAACGAAACAAAGGTCAAATCGCGTTAATATCTTCAATGGCAGGATATCGCGGCATGCCTTCCGCCCCCATTTATTCTACATCAAAAGTGACCGTGAAAGCATATGGTGAAGCATTACGCGGTTTTTATTATAATTACGGCATTGAAATTAATGTTATTTGCCCCGGTTTCGTCAGAAGCCGTATCACCGATAAAAACAAATTCCCCATGCCTTTTTTTATGGAAGGTCCAAAAGCCGCTAAAATCATTCGTAATGGGTTAGAAAAAAATAAAGGCTTAATCGCCTTCCCATGGCAAATAAGATTGGCACTCGGGGGTGTCGTTAGAATTTTGCCTGAGTTTATTTTGGAGAGAATTTTGAGAAGATTACCGAATAAATAATTTTTATTGATCTTATTGCACTTATGCTTAATCTTAAAGAAATAGAGGATCATACCATTAGTTAAACATTAGGGGGAGAGAATGTTCAATATTTTTAAAAAGAAAAAGAAAATAATAGAACGTAAAGAACCAAATTTATCTGCTAGAGAGCCAGGCGAAGTTTTACAAAATGCAATTGATGCTAAAAAAGATGATGATCCTATAATAACTCTAAAAATTGGTGCCTCAGATTTAAAATCAAAGTTTCTTGAATTATCAAAAGATGAAAAAGGTGTTCATATTGAAACTGCACTTGGAGTGCTGGGTGCTCTAGCAGGAAATTATTGTTTGATTAGTGGAGTTGCAATTCAAGAAGCTAGTGCCGGGAAAGCTGGCAACATTCAAAGAATTGGCGCTAAAGATGGCAAAACTTACTACGTTGGTGAATTAATAAACAGACCACTTTTAACGGATCAATTATCCGTTTGGGGCTCGTAGGAGGGATTGCTCAACAACTTGGTGCAAAACAATTGCCGGACATTAAAGAAATTGTTGAATATACAGCAAAAACAATTGGAAATTCAAATTTTGGCGAACCTAGAATTGATGAAAAGCATAAATTAAGAAAAAATCCCATAAAACTCATTCAAGAATATCATCCAGTCCTAATTAATATAATAACACAACATACACAAAATCCTCTAGAATTCCCTATTTTATTGGGTCTGACAATTCAGCAATTAATTTCTGACGGTAAGGATGTAATAGATCCTTCTATTTCTGCAAAAATTGTTATGGAGTGTGCCGTTCCCATGTCAAAATTAGAATCTTCTGGAATGCTTCAAATTAGTTAACACCAGATGTCTATTTGTAATTAAAATTTTAAAATCAGAGCGTTGTAAGCATCAGAT
>Ga0181603_10000506_pt1 | contig 33227 bp, 28 predicted proteins | sample 041ome_13_FD_148633 | JGI IMG/M metagenome (GOLD analysis project Ga0181603, IMG submission 148633) | Coastal salt marsh microbial communities from the Groves Creek Marsh, Skidaway Island, Georgia - 041409US metaG (spades assembly) | ecosystem: Environmental > Aquatic > Marine > Intertidal zone...
CTAACATTTTCAATGATGTCATAAAGGGGCGATTGACTGAAAAGGGCGAGGCAATAGAGGCATAAAAAAGCTGTAAAAATATTTTTCATGGTAGGATTTTTCAGAAAAATAACAAAAAAAAACCGATCCATAAGATCGGTTTTATAAAATGAGCAGACAAATCCTAAAGCGAGTACTGATTCGCTTTAATCAAATGATCTGCAATTTGTGTTTTCAAAGCGGCAACATTAGGCCATGTAGCGTATTGAGTGGCCTCCTGTAATTTTTGTAGCAGTTGTTGTTGTTCTTCATTTTCGGTCATGCTAATGATGACTTCTTTCAGTTTACGAGCGGTCAGCTGAACGGCATCAAAAGTATACAATACAGTCATAGCAATAGGATGTACTTGTTCTTCTGCACTGCTTCTTTGAATATTTTTTTGAGTACGAAGCAAACAGGATTCGGCAAAATAAACCTCAATTAAAACATCGGCCAGGTCAAGTAAAATTTGCTGGTGCTGCTCAAGTTCGTTCCCGTACTTTTGTGCGGCATTACCCAACAATACCAAAAACAGGGTTTTGGATTGATGTATCATTTGCGCTGCAGTTTCCAATGCATCTTGTTTATTGGTTGTTGTTTCGAAGGGTTGCGTAAGTGATGTAGCAGCCGTCATGATGGCTTCCATCAGCTTTAAATGCCCTTTCAGTCCTTTTTTAAGGAGCATTCCCACGGCCAACATCCGGTTGATTTCATTCGTTCCTTCATAAATTCGACCAATTCTTGCATCTCTCCAGGCGGATTCCATGGGCGTTTCTGCCGAGAATCCCATCCCACCAAAAATTTGAATGCCATCATCGGCACAGTTTTGTATATCTTCTGAGGCTCCTACTTTTAGTAAGGAACATTCGATAGCAAAATCTTCAACGCCTTTTAATTCCGCTTCTTGATGCGAAATTCCCGTTTCTACAAAATTAGCAATACGTTGTTTAATGTCATGTGCTACTCTGTAGGCAGCAGACTCCCCGGCATAACAAGACATCGCCATACGTGCCAGTTTTTCTTTAATGGCTCCAAATTGAGAAATGGGCTGTTTAAACTGAATGCGTTCATTGGCGTACTGCACCGAAACTCCGATACTTCGGCGTTGGGCTTCCAAACAAGCCACCCCCAATTTTACACGTCCCACATTCAAGGCATTCATGGCAATCTTAAACCCACCTCCTCGAACTCCCAACATATTTTCAACAGGAACTTGGGTTTCGTTAAAAAATACTTGCCGTGTAGAGGATGCGTGTATGCCTAATTTTTTTTCTTCATCACCCAGAGTAATGCCATTTTCTGGGTCGTTGGGAACTATAAATCCAGTGATGTTTTTATCGTCTTCAATTCTTGCAAATACTACAAATAGATTCGCAAAACCTGCATTTGAAATCCACATTTTCTGACCGCTGATGCGATAGTGGTCCCCCGCTTCGGAAAGAACCGCTTTGGTTTTTCCGGAATTGGCATCAGAGCCGGCGCCAGGTTCGGTCAAACAATAGGCTCCAAACCATTCGCCACTGGCTAATTTTGGAACATATTTGGCTTTTTGTTCTTCAGTTCCATAGAGTGTAATGGGCAGTGTTCCAATTCCTGTATGAGCACCAAATGCAGTAGACAAAGAACCTGATGCTCCAGAGATATAGTCACATACCAACATGGTTGAAACAAAATCCATGCCCAGACCGCCGTATTGTTCGGGTACTGCAACTCCTAAAAACCCCATTTCTCCTGCTTGTTTCATCAAGGATTTTGTGAATTCATAATCCTTGTTTTCAAAGCGATGCTTATGCGGCCATACTTCGCGATCGATAAAATCTTGAAGTGTAGATTTCATCATCAATTGTTCCTCCGAAAAATCTTCGGGGGTAAAAACATCATCAGGACGGGTTTCTTCAATAAGAAATGCGCCCCCTTTCTTGATTTGATTTTTTTGAAGACTCATTGTTTTAGGTTTTAGGATTTGTTTGTAATTTATTTTCGATGTGGGTAAACGTTTTTGCAGTTTCTCTTATGCAGTCAATCACTTTGTAAAAATGTTCTATTTCAATAGCTTCAAGCTGGTTTTGTATAGTGTCATTAAACGCGAGAACCACTGCTTTGGAATCTTCTCGCATCTCTTTTCCAAAGGGAGTGAGATGAATCAACACACTACGTTTGTCTTGCGGATGTTGACTTCGGTAGATTAAATTTCGTTGTTCCATATTATTTAATAATCGAGACAGACTGGTGGACTCCATTCCCATCTTGGGACCCAGCGTGGTAGAAGGAGTTCCCGCTGCATCGATACTCAGTAAGGCAAAACCCATACTCATGGTAGATTCGAAAAACGAGGCTTCCTTATTGTACATTTTACTTACTCCATTCCATGCCGAACGCAAAGCGTAGTCAAAGGTTTCTTTTTTCATTCTTTCAAAGATAAAAAAACTTACTATGCATGCATAATAAAAATACAACTATTTTACTCCTTCATTTAGGGGTTTATTTAATCTTGATAGATCGCTGTGATGAGATCGGCGTATTTTTGTTTTACCACTTTTCGCTTGAGTTTCATGGTAGGGGTAAGGTGCCCTTGGTCAATACTCCATTCTTCGGCGATCAAACGGAAATCTTTGACTTGTTCCCATTTACCAAAGTTTTGATTATGACGATCGATATCTTTTTGAACGGCTTCCAAAACAGTGGGATGGATACAAGCTTCTTCTTTTGAAACTTCTTGGATTCCTTTTTCTTTCAACCAACTTTGGATGTACTCAAAATTGGGTTGAATCAGTGCAGCAGGCATTTTTTGCCCTTCACCAACGACCATGATGTTTTCAATAAAGAGGGATTGTTTCATTTGGTTTTCAATCACTTGTGGGGCAATATACTTTCCGCCAGAAGTTTTAAACATTTCCTTTTTACGGTCGGTTATCCGCAGAAAACCATCGGCATCAATTTCTCCAATATCTCCGGTATGGAAAAAATCACCACTCATCACTTCGGCTGTTTTTTCGGGTTCTTTGTAATAGCCCATCATCACATTGGGGCCCTTACAAAGGATTTCGCCATCCGCTGCAATTTTTACAGTAACTCCATCAATCACTTGTCCCACGGTTCCGATTTTAAATTTATGATTGCGCATATCATTAACAGAAATCACCGGAGAGGTTTCCGTCAAGCCGTAGCCTTCCACCAAAGTCATCCCAGCGGCTGTAAAAACCCTTGCCAAGCGCGCTTGAAGAGCCGCACTTCCCGATGCGATCAACTCCAAATTACCCCCTAGGGCTTCTTGCCATTTGGACAGGATCAGTTTGCGAGCTATTTTGAGTTTAAATTCATACCAGGCACCATTTTTCCCATAGGGTTCGTATTGCAAACCAATGTTGACCGCCCAATAAAATAATTTTTGTTTGATTCCACCCAAGTCTTTGCCGCGCGCATAGATTTTATCATATACTTTTTCCAACAAACGCGGTACTGCCGTCATTACGTTGGGTTTTATTTCTTTAAGATTATCGGCAATGGTTTCCAAGGATTCTGCAAAATATACCGAAACACTGTTGTACATATAGATGTACAAAATCACCCGTTCAAAAATATGACAAACAGGAAGGAAGCTCAGCGCACTGGCACCTCCAATTTCAAGGGGAAGTCGTTTGGAGCTGGACAAAACATTGGACACCACATTGCTGTGGCTTAGCATCACCCCTTTCGGTGTACCCGTAGTTCCGGAGGTATAGATGATTGTCGCTAAATCTTCCGGCTGAACGGCATCTCTGAGCGTTTTAACCTGAGATTGATTTTTTCCTTCAGCTCCAATTTGGAGTAATTCTTCCCAATTTTTACAGCCTACAATGCTATCAAAACTGTAAACTTCTTTAAGCGATTTTACTTTGTCTTTGATGGACATGACTTTGTCATAGACCTCTTGATCTGATACAAAACAATATTGGCTTTCCGAATGATTGAGGATGTATTCATAATCACTGGAAGAAATGGTGGGATAAATAGGGACATTCACAGCGCCTATTCCCAAAACTCCAACGTCTACGATGCTCCAAGCCGTCCGATTGTTGGAAGAAATCATGGCAATTTTGTCCTGACTTCCTACGCCCAAACTCACTAATGCATCACTAATAGCCTTGGATTTTGCAATAAAATCGGCTGAGGAAACCGATTCCCAAATTCCATTCGTTTTTGTGGTGAATGATTTTTCTAAAGGATGATTGGATTGCTGATATTCAATAAATTCAAATAGCCTTGTGGGTGTCATGTCTTTAAAATTAAGTTACTAAATGTACCGAAAATTTTAAAAAATCACTAACTATTGTGGGGATAGTAGGCTTAAAATCGATTTAAAATATTTTTCACAATTAAAAAAAAATATTTTTAGTGCTTCACCAACCAGTGATAAGCATTTTCAAAAGCCATCAACCAGGGACTTACTTGATCTTTTCGGCCTTGTGGATAATAACCCCAATTCCAAGGAAAAGTAGAGCGCTCCAGGTGGGGCATCATGACCAAATGTCTTCCGTCTTCGGAGCACAGCATGGCCGCATTAAAATCCGATCCATTGGGATTGGCGGGGTAGGTTTCGCTGTGATAGGTGGCAGGAATCTGATAATGATCTTTTGACTTTGGAAAGCTAAATTTCCCTTCCCCGTGCGCTGCCCATATCCCCAAACGACTGCCTTCCATCCCTTGAAGCATAATGGAGGGAGAGGCTTGTATGTCAACAGCCGTAAAATGGCATTCAAATTTGCCGGAATCGTTGTGCAGCATTTTTGGTTTTTCCTCATGATCGGGCGTCAGTAGCCCCAAGCTGACAAACAATTGACAACCATTACAAACGCCTATGGACAAGGTGTCTTCTCTTGCAAAAAAGGCATCTAAACTTTTTTTGGCTTTGTCGTTATAGAGGAATGAACCGGCCCAGCCTTTGGCAGAACCCAAAACGTCTGAATTGGAAAAACCGCCCACGGCAGCAATAAACTGAACGGACTCTAAAGTTTCTCTACCGGAAATTAAATCCGTCATATGTACATCAATCACTTCAAAACCAGCAAGGTGTAGGGCATAGGCCATTTCTCTTTCAGAATTACTTCCCTGTTCTCGAATAACGGCAGCGCGTAGCTTTTTTCCTTTTGGATCCACTTTTGGAATTCCGGTAAATGTAGCAGGAAAATTAAAATGTAAAGCTTGATGCTTATAGTTTTCAAAACGTTCTTGTGCTTTGCCATTTTGCGTTTGGTGGGCGTCAAGATCCGCAGAAGTTTTATACCACAAATCGCGGAGGGCAGGGATGGCATAGATCACTTTTTCATTACCCCATTGCAGATGAAGGGTTTCATCTTCGGTCATGCGACCTATGGAAATACAGTCAACACCGGATAATGAAAGCAACACGCTGAGGTTTTCTTTGGATTGAAGAATGACCCCGGGATTTTCTGAAAATAATAATTCCACCCAATCCTTTGCTTCAATGGCATCTAGTTTCAACGCCATTCCGGCTTTTGGGGTAGGGAAACACATCTCCAAGAGGGTTGTAATCAGTCCTCCGGTGGAAATATCGTGTCCGGCACTGATTAGGTCTGATTTTATACAGGCTTGAATTTCATTGAAAGCCTTCTTAAAATAGCGAGCGTCGGTCACCTTTGGAACTACGGTTCCTATTCTGTTTAATAGCTGAGCAAAGGCAGATCCACCCAAAGCTTTTGGAGCTTTTGAAAAGTCTACATAGTAGAGGTCGCCACCCTCACTTTTCAGCTCGGGAGTAACGATTTGCGTAACAGCTTCACATTGCCCTCCCGCAGTTATAATGACCGTTCCCGGAGCGGTTACTTTTCCCTCGGGATATTCCTGCTTCATTGAAAGCGAGTCTTTACCCGTTGGAATATTAATGCCCAATGCAGTAGCAAATTCAGAACATGCCTGAACGGCTTCATACAAACGAGCGTCCTCTCCGGCATTATTACACGCCCACATCCAATTGGCAGAGAGACTCACTGAGGAAAGACCCGCTGTGAGCGGCGCCCAAAGTATATTCGTCAAACTTTCCGCTATGGCGAGTACACTTCCCATACCCGGATCTATCATCGCCACCAACGGAGCATGACCTATGGCCGTGGCAATTCCTTTTTGTCCGGTAAAGTCTAGCGAAACAACTCCACAATTGCTCAACGGCAGTTGGAGTGCACCCACAGATTGTTGTTGTGCCACGCGGCCACTGACACAGCGATCCACTTTGTTGGTCAGCCAATCTTTACATGAAACCGATTCCAACTGGAGTACAGCTTCCACATAAGTGTCAAGGGAATGGGTATCGTAGTGGATCGCTTGAAAGCTAAAATCCGATTTTTGATCTTCCATGATGGTTTTTGGAGCATTGCCAAAAAGCGCATCCAGATGCAAATCAATGGGTTGTGTATTATTTTTTCGATCGATAAAGGTGAATTGCAGGTCTTCGGTAACTTCCCCCACTTTGTAGATGGGAGCGCGTTCACGTTGTGCAATACGTTCCAATAAGGGATAATCTTCCGGATGTATGATGAGCCCCATTCGTTCCTGCGATTCATTGCCGACGATTTCCTTGGCAGACAAAGTAGGATCGCCGATAGGAAGTTGATCGATATATATTTTTCCTCCCGTTTCTTCCACCAACTCGGATAAGCAATTCAAATGCCCTCCGGCACCGTGATCGTGTATGGATACGATTGGATTTTGACCCGATTCTACCAACCCGCGGATGGTATTGCAAACTCTTTTTTGCATTTCTGGATTGGACCGTTGAACAGCATTGAGTTCAATGGCGTTGTCAAAAGACCCGGTATTGACAGAAGAAACAGCAGCTCCCCCCATTCCAATACGATAGTTGTCACCGCCCAAAATAACAATAATATCACCTTTGCGGGGTTTTTGTTTAAACGCTTGTTGTGCGATGCCACTTCCAATTCCTCCCGCCATCATGATGACTTTGTCAAAGCCCCATTGACGCCCTTGTTCTTGATGTTCAAAGGTAAAAAGTGACCCGGCAATGAGGGGTTGTCCAAATTTATTTCCAAAATCGGAGGCTCCATTGGAGGCTTTAATAAGAATGTCTAAAGGGGTCTGATAGCGCCATGGACGAGCCGGAAAGGCAGCTTCCCAAGAGTGTTCGTTATTCACCCGCGCATAGGGAGTCATATAAACTGCCGTGCCTGCCAAAGGAATTGAACCTTGTCCTCCCGCCATTCGGTCTCGAATTTCTCCCCCCGATCCAGTGGCCGCTCCATTGAAAGGCTCTACAGTGGTGGGAAAATTGTGTGTTTCAGCTTTGAGCGAAAGAATGCTTTCTACTTTTTGGGTGCGGTATATACTGGGTTGATCTGCACGTTCGGGAGCAAATTGTTCAACAGGGCTGCCCGATAAGAAGGCGACATTATCTTTATAGGCAGAAACAATATTTTGTGGATTTTTTTTGGAAGTTTTTTTGATCCATTGGAAAAGACTTTCTTCTTTCTCTTCTCCATCAATTACAAAAGTACCGTTGAAAATTTTGTGTCGACAATGCTCGGAATTTACTTGTGAAAAACCAAAAACTTCTGAATCGGTCAAAGGGCGTCCAAGGGAGCTGGCAAGCCCTTCAAGATAGCCCACTTCATCCGCGCTGAGGGACAGTCCTTCTGCCAAATTGTAGGCAGCTATATCTCTGATTTCTTGGATGGGTTCCGCTTGCAAAGGGGTGGTGAAAAGCGCATCGTCCAATCGATTGTATTTTTGAGACAACATGGGATCGAAAGTACTGCTTTTGGGAAGTGCGGTGAATCGCTCGATACGAATCATTCCCGAAATACCCATGTTTTGAGTAATCTCAACGGCATTGGTACTCCAAGGCGTGATCATGGTGGCACGAGGCCCCACAAATTCTCCCGAAATAAAAGCTTGTTCTAACTGGGGGGCGTCCAGTAACCAGTTTAATTTTTTAAGGTCGTCCGTGCTGGGTTGAGAGCTTGTTGAAAGGGCATAAATTATAGTTTCCGGAGCTCCAAAGAAAAGCATCATAAATAAAGAATTCAAAGTACAAAATTACATTTTTTTGTAGCGTTTGTTCCGATAAAGAAGGCTGTTTTTCCTTTACTTATTCACAGCAATGTTTAATAGTCGCGCCATGTAAAAACCATCAAAACCGCTTTGATGTGAAAACAAGGTGATGTCCTCGTCCAAGGTAAATGTTTTTCCCTCTGGGGTCGCTAAAAAACGATCTATCTGGGCGCGATTTTCGTTTGGAAAAATAGAGCAAGTGGCATAAATGAGAGCGCCTCCGGCTTTTACCAAGGGAGCGTGCTTGCAAAGCAATTCCAATTGTAGCTGTTCGAGAGCTTTTATTTTTTCAGGCTGCATTTGCCATTTGGCAATGGGGTTTCTTTTTAGAACACCCAATCCGCTGCAAGGGGCATCAATTAAAACCCGATCGGCTTGGTCTTGCATGCGTTCAAAGAATTTTTTATTATCCGGACTTTCAAGTTCGCAAAGGGTTACCCCATTTCTTTTGCAGCGTTCTTGCAATCGTTCCAACTTTTGTTGCCCCGAATCCAAACAATACAATTTTCCGAGATTGTTCATCAAGGCAGCCAAATGCAGACTCTTTCCGCCGCCTCCGGCACACGCATCAATCACCACCTGACCTGGGGCAGCTTGAACAAAAGGAGCCACTTTTTGGGAATTGGCATCCTGAATTTCAAAACACCCTTCTTGATAAAGGGAGAGCTGTTCTAATTTCTGATGTTTTTTGAGTAGCAAAGCATCGGGATATTCAGGCAATAAAACCGATTCAATTTGATGTTTTTGCTGGAGCAGTTTTTGGAGTTTTTCGGGAGTGGTTATTAGGCGATTGATCCGCAGTACGAGCGAGGCCGGTTGATGGATCGCTTCCACTTCTTTTTGCCAAACCGTTGCTCCAAAGGTTTCCAACCCCTTTTCATCCAGCCAGTCGGGAAGGGAATAGTGCAGTTTTCGCTCTTTTGAACAATCAGCATACGCTTGTTTTATCGCCTCAGGTTCCAGTTCGGAGAGTTCTGTCCAGTCGGGGAGGGGGATTTCGGAAAGGAGCATCCAAGCACCCAGCCATTTCCAAAAATCGGAAGTGGTCTGCGTAGTGGTTCCACAACTGTATGCCCATCTTCTTTTTTCGCGAATAATATCCAAAATCGCTTTTGCAACCAATTTTCGATCTCTACTTCCCCAACGTCGATCGCTTTTAAGCAATTTGGAGAGGACGTATTTTGAAGGCTGTTGTTCAATAAAAATAGCTTCCAAGCCCGAGATGATCCCAAGAGCCAGATTGCGATGAAGTTTTACAGGCATGGAACTAGTTAGTCTTTTTTTCCTTTCGGATTATTTTTATTCCGAATGCGTTCGATCATTTCTCGATCAAAACGTTTTTCCTGATACAGGATGTAGAGTACCTTGGTGGGTCTTATCTTTTCTAGAAGTTGTTCATTTCTGCTTTGTTTGAGTTCGAGACCCAATTTTTCATATTCGGAAAAGCGGCTGATGTAGTCGGATGCACTTTTTACGGAGATGGTGTCGATTTCTGCTCTGATACTGTTTCGAATTTTTCGAGAAGGCAACCACACTTCTTGGTGGAAACGCGCTTCGTATTGAGTGAAAATTGCATTAAAAGCTTCCTTTTCAGCCTCGTCAAGTTCCGTTTTTTCTATGATGAAATTGAGCTTCATTTCAACCAAACGCTGATGTTTAGAGGGGTCTTTTTGACCATATCCTTGCAGCAAAAAAGTACAAACAAAAAGGAAAGCCAGTAGGGCGTTGTTATTCATTGTTTTCATTTGAAGGGTTTTGTGGAGAATAGATTTCCATATTAAAATCATTGTCTTCCATATAGGCTGTTAATTCATAGCTGTCGATAGCATTCAAATAATATTCTTCAATATAATCGGACACCAACAATTCTTCCTGTGCTTCGGGCATTGGTTGGGGTGGAAAAATAAGGAGCACTAATACAATGGCAGCTGCAAATCCAACGGCAGTCATCCAAAGGGGATAGGTTTTTTTTGGAGCCGAATGATCAAGCTTGGATACCTTTTCCAACACCTCTTTTTCGAGGGTGTCGAAATAGGCATCGGGGGTTTTAAAATTAACTTCCGATTTTTGCGAATTGCCTATTTTGAGCAAATCTTTTTCCAACTGGTCAAAATAGCCTTCGGGAACTTGAAACGGTTTTTTATTCAAAGGACGGATCATCTAACTGAGTTTTAATTTTTTTAACGGCATGGTGATAAGAGGCTTTTAGCGCTCCCACACTGGTATCTAAAATGTCTGCTATGGTGTCGTATTTCATCGCATCAAAATATTTCATATTAAAAACAAGACGTTGTTTTTCGGGTAATGTGCTGATGGCTTTTTGCAACTGTAATGCTGCTTTATCTCCATCAAAATAGGTGTCGGCTTCCAAATTATCGGCTTTGCTTTCCATCCATTCTGTACTGTTCAATCCCATTTTAGACGCCTTGGTATTGATAAAGTTCAGCGATTCATTGGTGGCAATTCGGTACATCCAAGTGAAAAGCGTACTGTTTTCTTGAAAATTGTCGAGGTTTAAAAAAATCTTAATGAACGTATTTTGGATCACATCATTGGCATCGTCGTGGTTGAGTACAATCTTTCTAACATGCCAATACAATCGCTCCTTATACTGCTTCACCAGTTTATTAAAGGCAGCTTCCCGAGTTTCGGGCTCCTTTAAGGACTGTATAAAAATCGATTGACTATTCTCCAAGTTTTTATTTTTTCAATTCTTTGACAAAAGGTAGGAATAATGGTTTAACCGCAGCCAATTTTTTAAAAAAATCACCGGGAGCACTATGCGTTAATAAACTATTGAATTTGTTGCAATTGCACCAATTTGGCATAAGTGCCATTCAATTGCATCAAGGTGTTGTGGTTGCCGGATTCGACGATATTCCCTTGGTCGATGACCAAAATTTTGTCTGCTTTTTGAATGGTGGAAAGACGATGGGCAATGACCAGTGAGGTTCGGTTTTCCATAAGTTTTTCCAAAGCTTGTTGCACCCATTGTTCGGCGGTAGTGTCTAGGGCGGAGGTGGCTTCGTCCAAAATCAAAATTTGTGGATCTTTGAGTAAAGCACGCGCAATTGTAAGCCGTTGTTTTTGGCCGCCGGAAAGTTTGTTGCCACTATCGCCAATGCGGGTTTGGTAGCCTTCTTCCAATGCTTCAATAAAATCGTGCGCAAAGGCGGCTTGGGCAGCTGCGATAATTTCCGCTTCGGAGGCTTTGGGATTGCCCAGTTTAATGTTGTTCCATACCGTATCGTTAAACAAAATAGATTCTTGAGTCACCATTCCAATGAGCTGGTATAAAGAAGCTTTTGTAAAAGTGTGGAGCGGAATTCCATCAATTGTTATACTGCCAGATTGGATGTCGTAAAAACGATTCAGCAGGTGGGTCAAGGTGGTTTTTCCGCTTCCCGAAGGCCCCACCAAAGCAACGGTTTCCCCTTTTTTTATGGTAAAATCAATACCATTGATAATGGGCTGATCTTCATAACTAAAAAACACTTTTTTAAAGGCAATCTCTTTTTGGAAAGCATCTATTGACGTTGCTGTTGGGAGATCCTTTAACGAATCTTCTGCAGCAAGGATGTCCAAGATGCGTTCGGCGGCAGCGTTTCCTTTTTTGATGCTGTAGCTGGCTTTGCTGATTGCTTTTGCGGGAGTGAGTATGTTGTAGGCCAAACCCATATAAACAATGAACGTAGCACCGGAAATCTCTCCCTGAATCAAGACCATTTGTCCTCCAAACCACAACAATATCCCAATGGCTGCGATGCCTAAAAACTCACTTGCGGGACCCGCCAAACTGGCGCGGTGTAACAACTTATTAGAAAAATGATGAAAACGAGCAGTGGCAGCCTCAAAACGACGGGTGAAATGACTCCCGGCGGCAAAAGTTTTGATGATTTTCTGTCCACTTATCGTTTCGTCGATAATCGATAAAAAATCACCTTGCTCTTCTTGAATTCGGGCAGAGTGTTTTTTAAGACGTTTTCCTAAACTTGAAATCACAATCCCGGAAAGTGGAATAAACAACAAGACAAAAAGGCTCAATTTTACACTGATAAAAAACATGGCTAGGAGCGAAAACAAGATGGTTAGGGGTTCGCGCACCAACAATTCCAAAATTGATAAAAACGAAAATTGAATTTCAGATACATCCGTAGTCATCCGCGCCATCAAATCGCCTTTTTTCTTGGCCGTAAAATAGGCAACAGGCAACTCAATGATTTTGTGATACAGTGCATTCCGAAGGTCTTTGAGGATTCCATTCCTCAAATTGGTAATGAAATAGAGGGCTAAATAATTGGATAAATTTTTAAGAAAGAAAAGTAAAATCACCAAGCCAACTACGAGGATCAGCGTTTGCCCAACATTCTCTTCCAGCCTTTGTGAAATATGATAGTTTAGAAGATTTTTTGCATAAGATTGCAGCTTTAAAATGCCTTCGTAGCTGGGTGGTTGCACGATCTTTTCGGTGGTTTCAAACAATACGTTCAACATCGGTATCAAGGCGATGAACGATAGGGCACTGAACAAAGCGTATAGCGTATTGAAAAAAATATTTAAAAAAGCATACTTGCGATACGGAAGACCGTAACGGATGATTTTTTTAAAAGAGGAAATCAAAGCGACAAATTGTTTTTTAAAGTGTCAATTTTCTCATCCAAAACCGACATTGCAGTTTCCCATGAAAGGGATGCATCGTAGGGGTTTGTGACACTGAAATAGTATTTGATTTTGGGTTCTGTGCCACTCGGGCGTAGCGCAATTCGTGAACCATCTTCTAAATAAAAAATCAGGACATTGGAAGCAGGATAATCCATTTTGGTTTTTTCTCCGGTTTTGGTGTCTGTTTTTACACCCGTTCCAAAATCCTCCATATACCGTACCGCCGTAGCTCCAATTTTAGAGGGAGGCTGTTGTCGATATTGTTCCATGATATCGGCAATTTCCTGAGCACCGTCTTTTCCTTTTTTGGTGAGTGAGACCAAGCCCTCGCGAAAAACCCCATATTTCTTATAACATTGATACAAAAGGTCTTCGAGCGTTTCTCCTTTACTTTTGAGAAGCGCAGCGATTTCACAGGCAAGCAGACAGGCCGAAATAGCATCTTTATCGCGTACTGCGTCGCCGATCAAATAACCAAAACTTTCTTCACCCCCGCCAACAAAGGTTAAATGGGGGTGGTCTTGGATGCCTTTGGCAATCCACTTGAATCCGGTGAGATAGGAAAAGTAATGCACCTTATAAGCCGCTGCCATTTTTTCTATGGCAGGGGAGGAGACCACTGTTGAAGCTATAAAATGTTTATCGGTAAGTTTTCCATCTGTAGCTTTGGACTGTAAAAGATATTCGGTCAGGATGATCATCAGTTGATTTCCGTCTAAAAACTTCCATGCCCCATCGTTATTTTTGATCACGACACCCAATCGATCTGCATCCGGATCGGTTCCGATAATGATGTCCGCGGCTTTTGCTTTTGCCAGATCCAAAGCCATTGCCAAGGCTGCAGGTTCTTCCGGATTGGGAGAACTGACGGTGGGGAAATTTCCGTCGGGTTGTGCTTGTTCCTCAACGATAAATATATTTTTATATCCCACTTTTTCCAATACCGATGGTATGGCTGTGATGGAGGTTCCGTGTATGGAGGTAAATACGATTTTTAGCTCGGAGCGATCGAGATTTGGGATTTGTGCCAATTGGATAATTGCATCTTGATAAGCATTATCCACTTCCGTATCAATATAATGGAGCAGTTGTTCCTGCGCCTCAAAATTGATGTCTTCAAAAGAAATCGCATCGATGGCATGCATCACCGCTTCATCTTCTGGGGGTACCATTTGCCCACCGTCCTTTCCGTACACCTTATAGCCGTTGTATTCGGGAGGGTTGTGTGATGCCGTCAAAACGATTCCACATTGTGCGTTTAAATGACGCACCGCAAAAGATAATTCAGGAGTGGCGCGCAAGTCCGAAAAAAGATAGGTTTTTATTCCATTGGCGGTAAAAACATCGGCAACAATTTTGGCGAAAGCGGCACTGTTGTTTCGGCAATCATAGGCAATCACTGCACTGATTTCTTGTTGTGGATAGGTGGCATTGAGATAATTGCTCAATCCTTGGGTGTTTTTACCCAAGGTGTATTTGTTGATACGGTTGGTGCCTACCCCCATAATTCCGCGCATCCCACCCGTTCCAAAAGCTAGATTGGTATAGAACGCATCTTCCAATTTCTTCGGATCCTGTTGTAACTTTTTTAGCGCTTCGTGCGTTTGTTGGTCAAAAGTGGAGCTGAGCCAATGGGTGACTTTTTCTTCAATGTTCATAAGATTCGATTTTTTCAGAGATGGTGTAACGATTTAGTTTGTTTTTTGATCGTAGGATCATTTCACCCAGAAAACCAGCAATAAAAAATTGGCTTCCCAGAATCATCAGGGTGAGTGCGATATAAAATTGGGGACGTTGGGTGATCAACCTTCCCGTAGTTTCCAAAAAAAGTTTATCAATACCCAAATAAAGAGTAAAAATAAAACCTATTAAAAGCATCATACTCCCCCAAAATCCAAAAAAGTGCATGGGACGTTTTCCAAAGGTATGAACAAACCACAGGGTTACTAAATCCAAGAAACCTTTAAAAAATCGGTCGGCACCAAATTTTGTTTTTCCATATTGCCGCGCTTGGTGTTGCACTACTTTTTCTTCAATTTTTTGAAAGCCCTCATGGGCAGCTAAAACGGGGATGTAGCGATGCATTTCACCGTGCACATCAATTTTCTTTATTACTGCTGCACGATAGGCTTTGATACCACAATTGAAATCGTGCAATCGGATGCCAGAAACTTTGCGAGCCGCCCAATTGAAAAGTTTGGAGGGAAGGTTTTTAAACACCACAGAATCATAGCGTTTTTTCTTCCAGCCCGAAATTAAGTCCAATTTTTTGTTTTTTAATTCCGTTATCATGGGAATTATTTCTTCGGGAGAATCTTGAAGATCGGCATCTAAAGTGACTACAAAGGCTCCTTGAGCCCATTCAAAGCCAGCATGGAGCGCTTGAGATTTCCCAAAATTTTTAGCGAAACGTATCCCTGAAACTGTTGGATGTGTTTTGCTGAGTTGCTCAATCACCTCCCAAGAATTGTCCGTACTACCATCATCTATATAACAAACCTCATGGGTAAAGGCGGTATCTTTCAATGCCTTATCTATCCACAACTGAAGCGGTCTCAACGATTCACTTTCGTTGAGCAAGGGAATGATTACCGAAATATCGGGGGTGTTTTGCATACTGCAAAACTACGAAATTTGACTTACTCCGGTCTTGATTTTTTAACGATTAAACCACCGATTAAAGAAATAATAAAGGAGATGAACAGACTAGAAATAATTTGAAAAGCTCCTGAAATTAGTGGTGAAGAGAATTTTTCTTGCATGCTTCGCATCTGATCCAACTGTTCTTGCGTCATGTTTGGATTCGTTTGTTGCATTTTTGCATACTGAAAATCTAGTAATTTTGACATAAAGTCAGGGTCGATGAAGGTGGTCAGAACGAATAAATAAACCACGCCTAATAAACCGGAAATTAGCCCGATTCCCAGTCCGATTTTCAATGCTTCTCCAAGACTGATAAAACCTTCATTGTCTCTTCTATATTGTATAAAAGCGAAAATGATAAGGGCGATAATCGATGCTATACTAACAATAGCTGCAGCTGGGGGTTGCTGATAGTCCATTTCCATGATGTGTAACATAACAGAAAAGGTAACGGTGATGGCACCGAGAAGGGCACCGTATTTCAGTATATATGGTTGAACGGGGATAGATTGTTGATTCATGAAATTTAAGTTTAAATTCATCAGCAATATAAAAAAAATGTAAGATGTATTTTAGTTTCAAAAAAAAAATTAAATTTGCACTCCATAAAATACGATTATGAAAACAGAAATTCATCCCGATAACTACCGATTAGTTGCTTTTAAAGACATGTCCAACGAAGATGTGTTCATTACCAAGTCCACGGTAAACGCAAAAGAAACCCTCGAAGTAGATGGTGTTGAGTACCCTTTGGTAAAACTTGAAATTTCAAGAACCTCTCATCCCTTCTACACTGGAAAATCCAAATTGGTAGATACAGCAGGACGTATTGACAAGTTTAAAAACAAATACTCCAAGTTCAAAAAATAATTTATTTGAACCTCTTATATCAAGACCGCCTTTTGGGCGGTTTTTTTATTTCCTTACATTTTTCAGCACCAAAGTGTTGATGGGGTTGATTTCCATTCCTTTGATGTCTTTTTGTAAAAATCGAATCACTTGGTCGTAATACAAAGGCACGATGGGAAATTGGGTGAGCGCAAGACTGTCCATGGATTGATAAATTTTAGTGCGATGCTCTAAATCCACGGTTTCCAACGCTTGATTGTACCAACGGTCAAATAAACGATCCGAAAAATGAGTGTAATTGGGTCCTTCGGGCGAATGATTGCGACTGTAGAATAGGGAAAGATAATTTTCTGCATCGGGGTAGTCAGCGATCCAACTCGCACGAAACATTTCCAGTTTTCCAGAAGATTTGGCCTGCCGTAAGTTGGCGGTTGGCATAACGTCTATATTGATTTTAATTCCAATTTTTTGAAGCTCCCCTTGAATAAATTCACAAATGTCCAAATAGTTTGCATCTGTAGCAATGTTTAATTCCGGCATTTTAGAGTGTTCTTTTATATAGGTTTGCACCAACTGACGCGCCCGATTGGGATCGTATAGAAAAGCTCGGTCGCTGGTGCCCAAGAGTCCTTTGGGAATAAAACCTTTTTTAGCGGGATAGCCAATGTTATTTCGTAAATAGGCAACCATTTTATTGCGATCAAAGCCAATATTGATGGCTTCTCTGATAGCTACGGATTGGAGTGCAGGATTGTCATTATCCAAATAAAAACCCAAATATTCGGTATTGAGATAAGGACCCTTTTGCATTTGAATCCGGTTTTTGTATTTGGGCTGAAGGGCACCACTGGGGGTGAGTAATTCGTCTTTGTAGGAGCTGTCCAAAGAGTTGATAAAATCCAGTTTTCCCTGAAGAAATAACATAAACTCACTCTGAATATCGGGGATAAACTGTATGGCAATGGCCTCCAAATAAGGAAGTTGATTTCCTAAATTGTCTTTTTCAAAATAGGCAGTATTTTTTCGCAAAACCAATTTGACATTTTCTTCCCATCGTTTAAAATAAAAAGGACCGGTTCCAATGGGTTGATTTCGAAATCCATCTCCAAGGGCTTCTACAACTTCTTTGGGAACCACGGCACAATAGCGCATGCTGAGTAGACCCAAAAAAGCAGGAAAGGGTTTTCTCAAAGTGATGTTCAAGGTGCTGTCATTGATCGCTTCGTAATGTTCTACTTGATTCAACACCCAGCTTCCGGGCGAGGCCAATTGAGGGTCTTTCAAGCGGTCGAAACTATAGACAAAGTCGTGCGCAGTAACGGGACGTGATTGTTTATCGCCAAAGTGGACAGAAGGATGAAAAAAGACATCGTTTCTTAAATAAAAAGTATAATGAACCCCCGATTTGTCAATCACCCAACTTTTGGCAATTTCAGCTTGTATCCCCAATTGGTTGTCTAATTGAACCAAGCCGTTGAACAATTGATTGATGGGCCAAATGTTTTGAGGATTACGAGCAAAAGCGGGATCGAGGGAAGTGATATTGCGGAATTCATTGTAACGAAAAACAGCACCCTGCACCTCAGAATGGGAAGTGCTGCAGGACAACAAAAAGAATCCCAAAGGGAAGACGAGGTATTTTAGTAGTCGAAACGAGTAACTTTTCGGCATCAATATAATGTTGGTATATTTGCACAAAATTAAGGGAATATTAGCAGCATGTCGCAAAGCTTAACAAATAATGATCCGAAGCCTCGAGTGGCCTTTCATACCCTGGGGTGTAAGCTCAATTTTTCGGAGACCTCCACGATAGCTCGTGATTTTGAAGCGCATGCCTTTCAGCGGGTTCCTTTTGAAAGTCCTGCAGAGGTTTATGTGATCAATACGTGTTCTGTTACAGAAAATGCAGACAAGCGACTGAAAGGATTGGTTCAAAAGGCATTAAAGCAAAACCCCAAAGGTTTTATTGCTGCCATTGGATGCTATGCCCAATTGCAACCGGAGGCCATTGCCCAATTGGATGGGGTGGATTTGGTGTTGGGTGCTTCTGAAAAATTTAAGTTGATGGAATACATCAGCGATTTCTCAAAAAAAGAGATCGGTGAGGTACATGCCTGTGAAATAGAGGCCGCCGACTTTTATGAAAGCAGCTATTCCATTAGCGATCGCACGCGAGCCTTTCTCAAAGTACAAGACGGTTGCGATTATAAATGCACCTATTGCACCATCCCGCAAGCCCGAGGGATTTCTCGGAGTGATACGTTGGAAAATATTATTTTAAATGCCCAAAAAATAGCTGCTCGTGGAATACGAGAGATCGTATTGACAGGGGTGAACATTGGAGACTATGGAAAAGGGGAATTCGGCAACAAAAAGCATCAACACACCTTTTTGGAATTAATTCAAGCTTTGGATCGAGAAGTTCCGGTGGATCGAATGCGGATTTCCTCCATTGAGCCGAATTTATTGAGTGATGCAATGATTGCATTTGTGGCACAAAGCCAACGTTTTGTCCCTCATTTTCATATCCCGTTGCAGAGTGGGAGTGATGTGCTCTTAAAGCGCATGAAACGAAGATATCTCAGTAGTGTTTACACGCAAAGAGTAGCAAAAATCAAAGCCTTGATGCCACATGCCTGTATTGGAGTAGATGTAATTGTCGGCTTTCCGGGAGAAACCGACCAAGAATTTTTAAAGACCTATCATTATCTGAGTGCGTTAGAGGTCTCCTATTTACATGTGTTTACCTATTCCGAGCGCCCCAATACCGAAGCCGAATTGATGGATGGGGTCGTGCCCATGGCAGTGCGAAACAAACGGAGTAAAATGCTTCGCAGTTTGTCCGTCAAAAAAAGGAGAGCCTTTTATGAAAGTCAACTGGAGAGTACGCAAAAAGTACTTTTTGAGGGAGAAAACAAAAAAGGGTATATGAGTGGGTTTACAGAAAACTATGTGAAAGTGCTTTTGCCATGGAATCCGGCAAAAGTCAATACAATCGCTTCTTTAAAATTAAAAAATATAGACGAAGCAGGCTATGTGCGGATTGAGGCGCCTGTTACAGCTTGATGCCGACAGGAAGGAGTTCTTTGTACCGTCGGTTTCTACGAACAAAACCAGCGATTTTTGGAGAAGTGGGAACCACTCTGAGATTTTTTTCAGCAATGAATTCTAATACTTTTTTGATGAAATTTTCTTCAAATTCAACGCTTTGAATTGCCTCGGGAATGGAGATTTTGGTTAGAAAAATTTTGCGTTCTTGTTCTGCATATTCGATTCGAGCAAGCGAGTCATCGACTTTGATTTCGAATTGACGCAAAAACTCATTATTAACGAGGTTTAAATTTTCCATTTTACTTTGAATTAGAATGAATTAATAAATTCTTCTGTACCTTTACGTGATAAAAAAAGGGGATCACAAACTTACGACTTTTTAAGGTTTGATTCATACTATTTAGGCGAAAAAAATGGAAAGTATACCGATTTACTTTATGCCCGGCATGGCTGCCAGTCCAAAAATATTTGAGTTTATTTCCCTCCCTGAACCTTTTGAATGTCATTTATTGAGTTGGATACCCCCTCAAAAAAATGAACCCCTTTCGGACTATGCCAAACGCATGGCGGAACGCGTAAAACAACCGAATCCCATACTTGTAGGGGTTTCCTTTGGCGGCGTACTGGTGCAAGAAATGGCACATCATCTTAATGTGCGTGCACTTGTTTTGGTCTCTAGCATCAAATCTCACAATGAATTGCCCAGAGCCATGAAAATGGCCGATCGCACCAATATTCATAAATTGTTACCGACGCAATGGATTGAAAGTTTGGATGCCTTAGCCTTGTTTGCTTTTGGGAATGGCATCAAAAAACGCTTGGAGCTCTATCAGAAATATCTTTCAGAGCGTGATCCCGAATACCTGAATTGGGCGATAGATACTTTGGTACATTGGAAGCAGGAGCGTTTGGAGATCCCTTTTTTGCATATACATGGGAGCAAAGACAATGTTTTCCCTGTAAAACACCTACAATCTCCTGTCGAGTTTATTGACGGAGGGCATGCCATTATTCTCACCCAATCGCAGTGGTTCAATGCCAACTTAGCTTTGTTATTAAAGGATTTTTGAGATAAATTTCTTTAATTTGTAAGTGTACAGCTAGAACTTATGAATAATAAAATTACATTTTTAATGTTGGTTTTTGTGCTTATCCTTGTTGTGATAAGTAGCACCGTAACACAGCCGGAACTCGCTTCAGCGTTCAACAGCTATGGCAATGAGGATATTAATAAAGTCTACCCCATAGAGATTCCTGCAAATCTTTCCTTCTCTGAGGAAGCGGTTCCCTTGACGCAACCAGATATCAAAGAACGTTTGGATAAGGAATTGTTGGTCAATACCTATTGGCAGTCCAATATGTTGATGATGATTAAGCGCGCCAACCGCTATTTTCCTCAAATCGAAAAGATCCTTGCCGAGGAGGGGATTCCCGATGATTTCAAGTATTTGGCAGTTATTGAAAGTGGTTTGGAGAATGTACGCTCTCCCAAAGGAGCCAAAGGATTTTGGCAAATCATGCCCACAACGGGCAAGGAATACGGACTTGAAATCAACAGTAATGTTGATGAGCGTTACAACTTGGAATTGTCAACCCGAGTGGCTTGCAAGTACTTGAAAAAGGCAAAAGAGCGTCTCGGCTCTTGGACACTTGCGGCGGCTTCCTACAATCGAGGTATGTCAGGAACTCGGCGACTCTTGGAGCAACAGAAAGTGGAAAGTTATTATGACTTATTATTAGGAACTGAAACCAGTCGCTATGTTTTTCGAATATTGGCGGTAAAAGACATCATTTCAAATCCTGCTAAATACGGATTTATTTTTGAGCCAAAAGATTTGTACACGCCTGTGCCTGTAAAAAAATTGGAGTTGGATACTGCCATAAGTGACTTAGCGCAATTTTCCAAAGACTTAGGAATAAATTACAAGCTTCTGAAAATCCACAATCCGTGGCTGATTCAAAATCATTTGAATAATAAATCTCGAAAACAATATGAGATTTTAATTCCAGAAGCGGACTATTACTAGATTTTTTTTATTTGCTGCTGCATCATCTTCATCTGACCAGTCAGCATGCCGTGTTTGTCCAATTTTTTGGCTTCGGCCAGTAGGATTTGCGCTTCTCGCTTTCTTCTTTTTTGCATCAATATGCCGGCAAGGCTCATTTTGGCCATGGCTAAATCATGATTGAAGGAAAGCCCCAACTGTAAGGCTTTTTTAAAGTGTTTTTCGGCTTGACTCAAATTCTTTTGAGATTGCAAAATTCCATGGAGGTAGCTAAAATAGCCTTGTTGTTTACGCACCAAATTGGCTTCCGGATTTTTGATTTTATTGAGCCATTTTTCGGTCCCTTCAAAATCTTGTTTGCGCAAACGCAAGAAAGCAAGGAAAATAATCTCGTTTTTAAAATATAATAAGACAAACATACTGGTGAGCAATAGCATCATAATACCATTGCCAATATAATCGTCCATAAACAAATAAACAGCATAGCCTAAGGAAAGGAGTGCGAGTATCAATTTTATGATTTTGGGAAACATCTTTTTTTTTCAAAGGTAAAAAAAAACACTCGAGAAATGTTGTAAATGAAATTTGGTATAGCAAAAAGTTGTTGTATATTTGCGCGACCTTAAAAAACAGGAACACTTCCTCAGCAACTGAGTTAATTTATACTATGAAACGAACATTTCAACCCTCGAGAAGAAAAAGAAGAAACAAACATGGCTTTCGTGAGCGTATGGCAACTGCTAATGGTCGAAAAGTGTTAGCCGCTAGAAGAGCTAAAGGAAGAAAAAAAATATCTGTATCCTCTGAGCCACGTCACAAAAAATAATGTCAGTAAACAAAACGTATATACAGGGTGCTATTTTTTCTAAAGTAGCGCCCTTTTTTTATATTCTCATTCTAAATTTATCTTATGCCTAAATCCAATTCAATCAAAAGTATTCTTGTGATAGGATCTGGCCCCATTGTAATCGGACAAGCTTGTGAATTTGATTATTCCGGAACACAAGCCCTTCGCTCTCTGCGAGAGGATGGAATCAAAACCATTTTGATCAATTCCAATCCAGCGACCATCATGACCGACCCAACGATGGCGGATCATGTTTATTTGAAGCCTTTAACCACTAAATCTATCGTAGAGATTTTAAAAGAGCACCCTGTTGATGCTGTGCTTCCTACCATGGGTGGGCAAACAGCATTGAATTTGTGTATTGAAGCGGGAGATAAAGGAATTTGGGAGGATTTTGGTGTTAAAATTATCGGAGTTGATATCGATGCAATTCACATCACCGAAGATCGTGAAAAGTTTAAACAGTTGTTGAAGCGTATTGGAATTCCTGCCGCACCGGCTCAAATTGCGAATTCCTTTTTGAAAGGAAAAGAAATTGCGCAAAAATTTGGTTTTCCGTTAGTCATTCGCCCTTCTTTTACGCTCGGGGGTTCCGGAGCTTCTTTTGTACACACGGAAGCTGATTTTGATGCGTTATTGACCCGAGGGTTAGAAGCTTCTCCCATCCATGAGGTATTGATTGACAAAGCCTTGGTGGGTTGGAAAGAATACGAATTGGAATTATTGCGAGACAAAAATGACAATGTGGTCATTATTTGTACCATAGAGAATATGGATCCGATGGGTATCCATACGGGAGATTCGGTAACCGTCGCCCCTGCAATGACCTTGTCCGACAGAACTTTTCAGCGAATGCGCGATATGGCCATCAAAATGATGCGTAGTATTGGCGACTTTGCCGGAGGATGTAATGTTCAGTTTGCGGTCAGTCCCGATGAAAAAGAAGATATTATTGCCATAGAAATCAACCCGAGAGTATCTCGATCTTCTGCTTTGGCTTCCAAAGCAACGGGCTATCCCATTGCCAAAATTGCTGCAAAATTAGCCATCGGCTATACCTTGGACGAGTTGGACAATCAGATCACCAAGGTAACCTCTGCGCTTTTTGAACCCACTTTGGATTATGTGATCGTAAAAATTCCACGCTGGAATTTTGATAAGTTTGAAGGATCTGATCGCACCTTAGGTTTGCAAATGAAATCGGTGGGAGAGGTAATGGGAATTGGACGTTCTTTTCAAGAAGCCCTACACAAAGCCACCCAATCGCTCGAAGTCAAAAGGAACGGACTCGGAGCAGATGGAAAAGGAATTAAAGATTACGATCAAATCATAGAAAAACTCACCTACGCCAGTTGGGATCGGGTGTTTGTGATTTACGACGCCATCCAAATCGGGATTCCCCTGAAAACCATCCACGAGATTACAAAAATTGACATGTGGTTTTTGCGCCAGTACGAAGAGCTGAATTTATTGGAACAAGAAATTTCTAAATACACCATAGATACGATTGAGAAACCCTTGATTTTAGAAGCCAAACAAAAAGGCTTTGCCGACCGTCAAGTGGCGCATATGCTCAAATGTATGGAAAGTGAAGTGTACAATAAACGGAATGAAATGGGAGTGCAACGGGTATATAAGCTCGTGGATACTTGTGCTGCTGAATTTGCCGCGCAAACTCCTTATTATTATTCCACTTTTGAAGATCAAATACAACTAAAAGGGCAAGCCCCTTTTGTTCAAAACGACAGCATTATTACCGATCGAAAAAAGATCGTTGTTTTGGGTTCAGGACCCAACCGTATCGGTCAAGGGATTGAATTTGATTATTGCTGTGTTCACGGGGTATTGGCTGCCAGTGAATGCGATTATGAAACCATCATGATCAACTGTAATCCCGAAACTGTTTCTACGGATTTTGACATTGCGGATAAACTTTATTTTGAGCCTGTTTTTTGGGAGCATATCTACGACATCATCCGAATGGAAAATCCGGCGGGCGTCATTGTTCAGTTGGGAGGTCAAACCGCATTGAAATTGGCTGAAAAGTTGGATCGCTATGGCATCAAGATAATTGGAACCAGTTTTGAATCTCTTGATCTCGCCGAAGATCGTGGGAGTTTCTCCAACCTCCTAAAAGACAACAATATTCCCTATCCTGACTTTGGCGTTGCCCAAACGGCTGATGAGGCAATTGATTTAGCTGACGAATTGGATTTCCCCATTTTGGTACGACCCTCTTATGTTTTGGGAGGACAAGGAATGAAGATTGTCATCAATAAAGAAGAGTTGGAATCTCATGTAGTGGAATTGCTTCAAAAAATTCCAAACAACAAACTTTTGTTGGATCATTATCTCGACGGAGCCATAGAGGCAGAAGCAGATGCCATTTGTGATGGTGAAAATGTTTATATCATCGGAATTATGGAGCATATTGAGCCCTGTGGAATTCATTCCGGAGATTCCAATGCGACCTTACCCGTGTTTAATATCGGTGAATTTGTATTGCAACAAATTAAAGATCACACCAAAAAAATTGCTTTGGCCTTGAATACTGTAGGACTCATCAACATTCAGTATGCTGTCAAAGACGACATGGTGTATGTCATTGAGGCCAATCCAAGAGCATCGCGAACGGTTCCCTTTATTGCCAAAGCCTATAATGAACCCTATGTGAATTATGCCACCAAGGTAATGTTGGGAGAAAAAAAGGTTACGGATTTTGATTTCAATCCCCAACTCAAAGGGTATGCGATCAAACAACCCGTTTTCTCTTTTAATAAGTTCCCCAACGTCAATAAACAATTGGGTCCCGAGATGAAAAGTACGGGCGAAAGTATTTTGTTTATCGACAGTTTAAAAGAAGATGAATTTTACGATCTTTACGCTCGAAGAAAAATGTATTTGACCAAATAGTAAAAATTATATACTTTTGGATATGACAATAATGAAGATGGGAAAAGAAAGTAATTTTAACGGAAGTGTCATTTTGGGATTGATTGTACTGGCCTTGTTGAGCCGATTAATCCCCCATCCACCCAATTTTGCACCCATTACAAGCATTGCCCTATTTGCAGGCTTTCACAGTTCCAAAAAGATTTGGGCGTTGCTGCTTCCCATAGGATGTATGTTTATCACGGATTTATTTTTGGGCTTACACAGCCTTATCCCTGTAGTTTACGCTTCTTTTTTCCTAATTTCTTACATTGGAATTCGCGCTAAATCCCTTTCATTGGGTACGGTGCTTTTGGCATCCACCAGCTTTTTTGTGTTTTCCAATCTAGGCGTTTGGTATTACTACTACCCACTCACATGGGAGGGATTCATGAGTTGTTTTGTGTTGGCACTGCCGTTTTATGCCAATGCCTTGGCAGGCGACCTTTTCTACACCAGTGTTCTTAATTTTTCTTTTTCAAAAATCAAAGGACTCCGTTTTTCTAATATCTAAGAGTTTCATTTATCTTTGCGGCGAAGGTGCCCGTAAGGGGTGAAAAGGGAATTTGGTTAGAATCCAAAACTGTGCCCGCAACTGTATGCTACTTTCATTTCAATGGAAGGAAGTCGCTTCTTCGCCACTGTCCCAAGAGGGGATGGGAAGGTAGACGCCAAGCAAGTCAGGAGACCTGCCTTCAGCATTAATCGTCAAAAACTTCGGGAACAAAGTTTTAGAGACACATTTTTTAGGCTATGCTCACGCTAAGACCCTTTATCCTACTGTCGTTGACATGCAGTTTTTTGTATGCGCAATCCTCAAAAAGCATTGACTCTTTGACACAAAATTCAATCCCAAATTTTTTAGAAGAAGTGGTGGTGAGTGATTCCAAATTTGAACTTAAGAAGTCAAGCTCTGGTAAATCCATTATCTCAATCCAACAAGAAACTATTGAAAATTATCAAGGACAAGGTTTGGGTGCCTTATTGAGACGTTATGCCGGTATTGAAATCTTAGGAAGTAGAACTTATGCTGGACAAAATAAAACCTTTTCCATCAGAGGAGGTAGAAATCGTCAAGTGCTTGTCTTGGTGGACGGTGTTCGGGTTTCTGATCCTTCTCGAATCGACAATGATTTTGATTTAAATTTTTTGAGTTTAGACGGGATCGAATCCATTGAAATTTTAAAAGGAGCTTCGAGTACCCTTTATGGAAGTGCCGCCGCTGCGGGAGTGATCTCTATAAAAACTAAAAAGATTCATCAAAAATTTCAGACGAGTGTTCAAAATACAGTTGGAACTGCGGTAGCTCAAGACGGTGATCATTCCCGATTGAGTCGGTATGAAAATGCGGTTCAGTTAAGTCAAACCCTCGGAAAGTTAGGCATTCGAATGACGGCCGGACAAACCTATACCGATGGCATGAGTGCGGTGGTTGGGACAGAGAAAGATCCTTTTGGCCGATTGAATTTTGGGTCGGATGTAGTTTTTAACCAAGGGAAAAAATTGGAGATAAAAACGGGCTTTCAGCAAACTCAAATTGATTCTAAATACGACAATACCTTTCCTTTATCAGATGCCAATTTTGCATTAAAAACACAATTACAGCAGTGGTATTTTAGTCCAGATTGGACGCATGAAAAAGGGGGGCTTTCTTTGCGTTTGGGGTATCAAAAAACAAAACGGGATTTTCAAAGCGATTATCCCTTTCAAACCAAAAGTGAAAACACTACTGCGGATCTTTTTTACAAACACATTTTTAATAAACAACTGTACTGGGTTTTTGGCACCCAGCTGCAATCCAATAATGCTGATTATGAGGGAGTTTCATCCACTTTTCAACGCGATTTTTATTCCAATTTTGTTTGGCTGATCAGTCAAAATTTCAGAATTAATGGAGGAGGTCGTTGGAATCATCACAGTACATACGGCAGTCATTTCACCTATAGTTTGAATCCCTCGGCAACGCTCTATGGGGAGGACGAACAAATAATTAAATTATTTACGAGCTTGAGTTCTTCTTTTATTGCTCCCAGCTTGTATCAGCTCTATGACGTCTATTCCGGAAACATTGACTTAGCTCCTGAGCGGAATCGATCATTTGAATTGGGGGCAGACTATCACACTTCTAAAATAGATGTAACGCTGGCCTATTTTAATCGATTTGAAAACCCCTCTTTAATTTATGATTTAGCGACCTATCGCTATGGCAACGCCAATCAAGAAGCACGATATACCGGTGCGGAAGTGCAATTGAATTTTAGAATTAGTGATCGGCTGCAATGGGATCATCAGCTGACCTATATACAAACCAAAAACGGAGATTTAAGATATCTCCCCAAATTCTCAACGCATACAGCCTTGCACGTTCAACTTTCGAAGGCATTCCAATGGACGACGTACCTGGAAACCATTGGAAAACGTTTTGGTTTGGACAATACTACCGTTTTAGCCGCCTATGCTTTGTGGGATATGCGGATCAACTATCGTTTTCCGAAGCGAGCTGCAAATTTGTTTCTAACAGCGACCAACCTTTTCAACACTCGTTTTGTTGAAATTGAGGGTTATGCTACTTTGGGGCGTAATTGGGTGATGGGAATTAATTATCGTTTCCCATAAAATCTCTTAAATTAAAGGGAGTATCAATGTACATGCGTTCACCTCTAAGCATTTCTGGGTCTTTGATCAAGAGTTCACGATGGGACATTTCTACAGCCTTTGGAACGTACTTTGCAGTTCCGGTGATTTGATTTACAGTGGCTTGCAATAAAGGTTCCGTGATTTCTCCAAGCGTTCCTAAATTCCGTAAACTTTCATCCAATTCAACATTTGGTGTAAGCCCATTGGCATAATCAGCAAAACCCTCACTATTGGCAATTTTAAAGGTGATGGGTTGCATGGCGTATTTGTGATCTGGATTTTTAGTTCCTAAATTATCTACATAATCATATACGGTGATGGATCCTACATTTTTACCTACCGTGAGTTCACCAATTTGAATCACCTCAATATGAGGAGCCAAACCGTTGATAAGCAATTCACTGGCAGAGGCACTTTCAGAAGTGGTTATTACATAAAGACGTGTAAGGTTGAGTGAGTTGAGGGGAGTGTTTCCTTCAGATAATTCATTGGTAAAATAATCTGTGAGTCGCTCCGGATCTCGCTCTTGCCAATAGGCGTTTAATTTAGTATTCCACACTTGTTGGGAAAAAATTTCTTCATTGAATTGCCCCGTAATCATACTTGCCAACTCTATGCAATTTTGGACTGAACCCCCCCCGTTATAACGCAGGTCTAGAATCAAATCTGTAACCCCTTGACTTTTAAAATCACCAAAAACGGCGTTCAAAGCAGCCCCTTTGGCATAGAGAAATTGGTTATACATTAAATAACCCACCGGATTGCCTCCAATATTTAGTGTTTTTGCAATTTGTATGGGATCGGATTCAAAATTTTCTTCTTTGGTTAAAGCTACAGAGATTCCATTGGGGGTAAATGTATTATCTTGATAAGTAGTAAAATCTAAAGTGTAACTCATACTATCTCCATAAAGTAGTTCATAATAGTTGTTAACGGTAAGGGTGGTACCATTCACGGCATAAAAAATATCTCCTCTTTTAATGTTTTTCCCATCGGCATCTGAGTTTTTGAGGATGTATTTTACTACACCTACAACTTCATTACAATCTTCACAAGCTCTTATAAGAAAAAACTTTAAACCATTGCTGGCAAAAACTCCCTGTAAATTGTTTTCAAGTACCTCATAATCATCTTCTATCCAACTAAAACGATCTTCTTCATGGCGTAGATTATAGAAAAAATCCTCTGGATCAGCATTTTCATTAATGTATTGGGCATAAGCTCTACTGTCTAGGATTTTGGTATCGGCCAGTTCAGGAACTCTTTCTTGCCAATAATAAAAATAATTCAATCCTTGCCAAATAAAATCACTAATCTGTAAATCCCCTTCCAAGCTAATGGTAGCGTCATCGGTGTCGGTACTGGCCGTTTCGACCGTAGTGAGGGGGTCTTCGTCTATTTCTTTTGAACAACTCAATATACTACTTGCAGCAAAAATGAGTGTAAGGAGCAGGAACTCAAATTTTTTCATCGTCTTTTTCATTCGTTGATTGGAGTTATAATCATTCAAATATACAGTATTCAAAAATTGCTTGCTAAAAGGAGAAACATAAAATTTTGTAAAATATTTTTGAGGGTTTGTAACAAATAGCACTTAAATTCGTCTTCATTACAAAAAGCAACGACCTTGCCATTGGCCATTGAAAATAATTTTGTAGATCAGATTGAAGCACTTCGGGATAAAATATTTCGAGTCACCAAACGGTTGTTAATTTCCTCCGATGAAGCTGCAGATGCCACACAAGAAGTCATCATCAAGCTTTGGCAGTTGGATCAAAACGACAGAAAAATAGAAAATGTGGAGGCCTATTCCATGACCATAGCAAAAAACTATTGTTTGGATCGTTTGAAATCAAAGCAAGCGAATCAATTGTCGTTGGTTGAAAATCAGGTGACCAAACGGCAAACGGGTCTAGAAAGGACATTAGAATATAAAAATCAGTGGGAATGGGTGAACAAATTGATCAACGATTTACCCGAAAAAGAGCGCATGGTGATTCAATTGAGAGATATCGAACAATATGAATTTGATAAAATTGCAGCGATATTAGATGTACCCCAAGGTACCGTGCGGGTTTATTTAACCCGAGCAAGAAAAAAAATAAGAACACAATTTCTAAAAATACAGCAACATGGATTGGGATAAAACACACCTTTTAATGGATCGCTATTTTGAAGGGGAAACTACTTTGGAAGAAGAAGCAAGCCTGCGCAGACTTTTCAATTCGGCAGCCGAAATTCCGGAAGATTTAAAAAAGTACCAGCCGCTATTCACCTATTTTGAACAGTCGCAGCACACGGTTTTTCCAACTACTAAAAAACCCTTTTCTAAGCAATTTTTACCCTGGATTGCCGTTGCGGCCTCGGTATTAATCATTTTTGCCATACCATTTAAAAGTCAACAGCAAACCCCCGACGAACAACAATTACAACAAGCCTATGAGGAGCTACGCTCCAATATGAATGTAATGTCCACCTATCTGAACAAAGGAAAAAAACAACTTGCCTATTTAGAGGTTTGGAATCAAACGACTCAAAAATTTATAAAATAAAAAATCATGAAAAAATTACTCAGTACACTATTGTTGGCCATGTTCGTTTTCAATGTCCACGCTCAATCTTTCTTTGATGAATACGAAAACAGAGACGATGTTTCTTTCTTTTCCATCAGTCCAAAAATGTTTCAAATGCTTGGAAAAATGAGCATTAATGTTGAAGACCCCGAAGCCTCCGAATTTTTGAAAATGGTCATGAGCATCAATAATTTTAAGGTGCTGATTTCCGGAAGTGACCAAGTCAGCACGGATATGTTGCAATGGGTGGACAAGCAGGTGGTGGCCAATAATTTGGAAACTTTGATCACCATAAAAGATCCCGAAGCGGATGTCGTTTTTTATGTAAAGGAGGGTAAATCGGCGGATCGGGTGGAAAAACTACTGATGTATTCCAAAGATCGAAGCAAAATTGATCCCTCCAAAAACTTATCCGTTGGAGGACGCGACATAGAATCTGTTTTGATGCTTTTAGAGGGAGATATCGACTTAAATCAAATATCAAAACTTACCGAAAAAATGGATCTTCCCGGAGGACGTCAACTACAAAAAGCAGGAAAAAAGAAACAACTTTAGACCATGATTAAACGTTTTAAACCAATCATTTTTTTAGGCTCCTTAATTTTATTCATCAATTGCAACACTACGACCAGTCTTCAGAAATATTTTGTGCAGAAGTCGGAGGATCCGGCTTTTTTAATCATGAATGTTCCCATTGCTTTGGATAGTATTTTCAGTAATGATATAGCCGAAAACGAACGTGAAGCATTGCAAGGAATTCGAAAGTTGAATTTGCTTTTTTATAAAAGGAAAGCACAAGCTTCTGACCAATGGTCGGCTGAAGTGAACGAAATTAGAACCGTTTTAAAGCAACCCAGCTACCAACATCTGATGGATTTCAAGGGTTTTGAAAAAGCAAAATTCAGCCTGATGTACGAAGGAGAAATTGAAAAGGTCAAGGAAGGAATTGTATTTTTTGAAATGGAACAATTTGGTTTTGGGGTACTGCGTATTCTCGGAAGTTCTATTGAACCTTCCACCTTACTCAGTATGCTGCATAAGGTAGATTTAAAACGCCTAGAAACACAATCCAAAATTCAACTGGGGGATTTAGGCAAATTGTTCAAAGAGTTTCAAAATCAACCCCAACCCCAACAAAAAGAAGTGCTGTAAATTTATATTCCAGTATAATTAAAAGGAGTAATACGCAGCAATTCCGTTTTGAGTTCTGGACGAATATCCAAGCCTTCGATAAATTGATGAATCGCTGCTTTGTCAATTTTTGCATTGGTTCGCGTCAACTCTTTTAGGGCTTCGTAAGGATTGGGAAATTCTTCTCTTCTCAAAATGGTTTGCAGTGCCTCGGCCACAACTGCCCAGTTGTCGTCCAAATCTTGGCGTATTTTTGCCTCGTTGACCAATAATTTTTTAAGCCCTTTTAGTGTGGATTGAAACCCGATGAGCGCATGGCCAAAGGGCATGCCCACATTCCGCAAAACGGTGCTGTCGGTGAGGTCGCGTTGCAAACGAGAGATTGGAAGTTTGGCAGACATAAAAGCCAAAAGTGCATTGGCGATGCCCAAATTCCCTTCAGAATTTTCAAAATCTATCGGATTGACTTTATGCGGCATGGCCGATGAACCTACTTCTCCCGCTTTGATTTGCTGCTTAAAATAATCCATGGCAATGTATTGCCAGATGTCCCGATTTAGATCAATCAAAATGGTGTTGATCCGTTTTAGGTTGTCGCACAGAGCGGCAAAAAAATCGTAATGCTCAATCTGAGTGGTTGGGAAGGAATAATGGAGTCCGAGTTTTTCTTCGACAAATTGTTTTCCAAAATTTTTCCAATCAACGCTGGGATAGGCCACATGATGGGCGTTGAAATTCCCCGTTGCTCCGGCAAATTTTGCTCCGTGCTTGGTTTTCTCCAACATTTGTTTTTGCAATTTTAATCGTTCCAAAAAAACACGAAACTCTTTTCCCAAACGGGTAGGGGAGGCCGGTTGTCCATGGGTTCTAGCCAACATGGGAAGGGCGTCGTATTCCACCGCTTTGGCGTCTAATTCTTCAATCACCTCATTGAGTTGCGGGATGTAAATGTCCTCCAATGCATTTTTAATGGAAAGCGGAATCGCTGTATTGTTGATGTCTTGAGAAGTCAAGCCAAAATGGATAAACTCTTTATAGTTTTGGAGTTCAAGCTTGTCAAATTCTTTTTTAATAAAGTATTCCACCGCTTTAACATCATGATTGGTGGTTGCTTCTATGGCTTTAATTTCCAAGGCATCGTTGGAAGTAAAATGCTGATAAATACTGCGCAGTTCGTCAAACAAAGAGGTGTTGAAACTCGCAAGCTGAGGGAGTGGGAGTTCGCACAAAGCGATAAAATACTCGATTTCCACTTGCAGACGATAGCGGATTAACGCTTCTTCTGAAAAATAATTGGCGAGGCATTTGGTTTTGGACCGGTAGCGACCATCAATGGGAGAGATGGCATTCAAAGCGGTGAGCAACATGATGTTATTATTAGTTCGGCAAAGATACGTTGAATTTAAGAGGGGATAAAATTAAATCCTATAAACGAGATATCTATTGATCGATCATAATTCATCAACTACTTTTTTCTTGCATTCTGTTTGTAGAATGATAATTTTTCCATCAATAGATAAGTCATTCTATTACTGTCATTCGATGTGGTAAAAACAGCAGACTGAAAAATATTTTCTGTGTGATATTGTTCCATTTTAATCGCCTCCCAAAGTTCTTTTTTAAGCGATTCTTTTTTAGAGGCATCTCTCAAAAAATTATAGGTGAGATTTCTTGAGATGGTATAAACAAATGCATCGAAAGATTCAGACATTTCAATGCTTGCTCTGATGGACCAGAGTTTGATAAAAACTTCTTGAATAATTTCTTGAGTACTGTAATCAGATTTGGTGATTTTATAAACAAAGCCATACAATTTTT